>MDTA01097361.1_pt1 | contig 14574 bp, 11 predicted proteins | sample 811151 | NCBI WGS metagenome assembly MDTA01 (sample SAMN05326648, study PRJNA326480) | marine metagenome | isolation source: seawater | place: Indian Ocean: South | collected 2010 | reverse complement strand
GCTAACTTTCTTGTATTTTTAAAAACAATTAATAGTCCAAGAAGAATTTCAAAAGCACCACTTAAATACACTAGCTCCAAGTGCCAAGGCAGGTAATCAGGCATGATATTCAAGAAAAACTCTGAATTGGTAAAATGAGTAACTCCAACTCCAACATAGGAAATTGACATTAAGTAAATGACAAACTTTTTTAGTTTACTTTTCATTTTTCTTTAAATAAGAATGAATAATTCTTTTAGTGTCTCTATTTTCTTTTTGAGTTATAATGTACTTAGAATTTTCTAGAACTTCATCTTCCTTAAGGTCATTAGGAAAAAATCCGTATCCCATGTAAACTCCATTTTTAATCAGCACAAAACTTTTTTCACTATCAGTTCTTCCGTTAAGAAAAATAGATGCTTTTGATGAATTATAAGAATATTTCGATAGTATTTTCAACACTCTAGTATTGTATTGTTTTATTGTTTCTTTTCCAGCACAGACACCTAAACATTTTTTCACTTGATAGTTAAAACAAGATGAATCAGTTTTTTCCTTACCAGTGTACTTCAAACACAATTGATGTTTGTCAATTAATTTCTCTAAGAACAAATTCGCACTTTGTTTTCTTTCAAAAGTTAAAATTGGATTGCTTAGTAATTTAACATAATCCAAACGAAACTCTATAATTCCATCAGGGTTTGTAAAAAAAGAAAGTCCATAATTTTCCTTTTCAAGTTTTTGTCTTCTATTAAAAATGGGATAATACTTTTTTATTTCAGCAGATTCTTTTAGCTGAGCAATTAAATCATTTCCTGTCTCAGCATAGGTTATTTTAGCCACTTGCTGACACATTTTAATTTCCTTTTTATTGGCACTCCTGAAATGACTTATGACCCTTTCTTTAAGGTTAACAGATTTACCTATGTATATAATTTGATTGTGCTTATTCCAAAAATAATATACCCCATTTTTTTTGGGAATGTTATTAAAGTAATCTTCATTAATATAGTTTGATACCGTTAGTTGTTTCTCAGAAATATTAGCTGAAAAAAACTGATTATTCGAGCTTTTATACAAGAGTAAAAACAATTCATAAGTTGCTAAAGCATCTCCTTTTGCCCTATGCCTACCGTGAATTGGTATATTCAAATCCATACAAAGTTTCCCTAATGAATAAGACGCATGACCAGGTAAAATTTTTCTTGACAGCTTAACAGTGCACAATTTTTTTCTGGTGTATTTGTATCCAAGAGATTTAAACTCATTTCCAATAACACGATAATCAAAATTGACATTATGAGCTACAAAGACAGTGTCTTTAGTTATGGAGATAATATCTTTTGCAAGCTGATAAAAAAAGGGAGCATCTTTGACCATTTCATTGGTTATTCCAGTTAATCTAGTAATTGAATAGGGAATGCTATGTTCAGGATTAACCAGTGAGTGAAACTCATCAATAATATTTTTTCCATCAGTTACAACAATTGAAATATCCGTAACTTTATTATGAGGATAACCTGTTGTTTCGACATCAATTATTGAATACTTCATTGCTGTTTTTCAATTCAAAAATCGATTTTTTTTCAATTCAATACATTTTTGTTTTAGAAAAAAGACAAATTGAAAGTTTCGCAATTCTTTGGGTATGTTTTTATTCTGCAACTAAGTGTAAACGTTAGTTTTAATGATTTGATTTTTAGCTATATTTAAAAATATATTCTTAAAAATTATGATGTTAATTGCAGAAAGTGGATCTACTAAAACCGATTGGGTTTTAGTAAAAAATGGGGTTGTTTATAAACGTTATAAAACCATGGGTTATAATCCATTTTTTCACAACGAAACTATTATCTATAACTCAATTAAACAAGATAGAAAAATGCAATCTATCTCCAATCAAGTAGATTATGTATATTTCTATGGCGCTGGTTGTTCTAGTAATGAACTTAATGCAATTGTTGAAAAAGCACTTCAAAGAGTCTTTACTAAAGCTTCGATCTTAGTTGACCATGATTTATTGGCTTGTGCATTGGCTACCTATCAAGGTGAGCCAGCTATATCCTGTATTTTAGGAACTGGATCAAATTCCTGTTTATTTGATGGTGAGAATTTAATTGAACAGGTTCCTGCTCTTGGCTATATTCTTGGAGACGAAGGTTCTGGCTCCTACTATGGAAAAAAATTAATATCTGATTATTTATACAATAAACTTCCTGAAGAAATTAAAACTCAGTTTAATACAACATTTGGTATTTCTAAAGCAGAAATATTTGACAATGTTTACATGAAACCGCATGCTAATGTATATCTAGCTTCATTTATGAGATTTATTTCAAGCTTTAGTGAGCATGAATATGTTGACCAAATGGTAAAAACCGGTATGAAACATTTTATGAGTAACCATGTTTGCTGCTTTGATAATTATTCGAATATGAAGGTTCATTTCATTGGCTCAATGAGCTTTGTTTTTGAAAAGCAGCTAAGGTTTTCTGCTAATGAACTAAATATTCCTGTTGGGAAAATCATTAAGCAACCGATTGATAATCTTGTTAATTATCACATCAAATATTACTCAAACAATTAAGAAAATAGTTAACACTATGAAAACAATATATATCAACTTCTTTCTAAAAACAAGCTTTATTCTGTGTATGCTTTTTTGCATTCAAATCAATCAAGCTCAAATTGAATACAACTGGCAAAACTCAAAGGAAGGATGGATAAGTGGCGGGGATTGTAATTTAACTGCTCAACCTGATGCAATGGCAATGCGACTATTTAGTCCTACTGGAAAAATGATTAGTGGAACTGCCACTGCTAATCTTGGTATCTTTGGGGGGGATTACAATAAAGTTGACATTACAGTAAAAAATCCAACTACAGGATCTGGAATTGCAAGACTTTTTATTTATCCTCCAGGTGCGTCAAACAACAACGACACTTTTTACTATGCCTTTCAGGTAGATACAGCTATGACATCATTTGCTACCTACACCATAGATCTAGACTCAATTCCTTCTGGTGGAGTTGGCTCTGTTTATACTGGTCCGATTGCTCGATTTGGATTAAGAGCCCCTTGGGGTGGTGCAAATTTTGATACCATCTTTTGGAAAAAAATGGTAGTCTACAATACCAATCAACCCAATGATTCGGTAAGCATCACCTTCAATGTTGATATGTCTCAAGTTTCTAACCCATTTACCACTCCAGAAATTAATGGGGATTTTAATGCTTGGTGTGGAAACTGCAATCCACTTACCGATAGCAATGGAGATAATATTTGGGAAACAGAACTAAAATTTAAATCCAATGATTCTATTGAATATAGATTTTCTGCAGATTCTTGGTCTATTCAAGAAAACATGGACCCATCAGGAATATGTACCAATGGGAACATCAATTTCACCAATAGAACATTAACTATTCCATCCAATGATTCAATTCTAAATGTTGTTTGTTGGGAAAGCTGTGATCCATGTGTTTCAACAATACCTCAACTAGAGTTTTCGATGTCTATCTACCCTAATCCCGCAAATCAATCCATCAGAATTAAATCAAATGAAAGAATAGAAAAACTAATTTTAAGAGATCTAACCGGCAGAATTATTGTTTCAAAACATACGATAACAAATGACTTCTCCATTGACATTTCATCTCTTGAAAATAACATCTATTTTTTAGAGTGCCTGATTAACAACCATTGGAAAAAAACTAAACTTGTCGTATCCCACTAAACAATTTTAACTTTAAAATTGAATAACTGGATATAAATGAATCATTTATCCTATTTAGCACATACTGTAATTTTTATTCTTCTTGTTGGTTGTGCCAGGCAAGACAAAAACACCGTTGCCAACACAGGACAACTAAACGTACTATTTATTATCGCAGATGATTTAAATTGTGATCTTGGTGCATATGGAAATAACATCATAAAAACTCCTAATATTGATCGTTTAGCCAAAAGTGGAGTTGTTTTTGAAAATGCGCATAACCAATACCCTTTATGTGGTCCATCAAGAGCATCGTTTATGACTGGAATGTACACTGAGCAAACCCAAATAACAAAAAACAACATCTTTCTAAGATCTTCAATTCCTGATGTAATAACTCTAGGACAACGTTTTAGACAACAAGGCTATCAATCGGTAAGAATTGGGAAAATTTTCCATTACGACAATCCCAGTGCTATAGGAACTTCAGGAACAGATGATGTTTATACTTGGGATCAAACTATAAACCCATATGGAAGAGATAAAATAGAAGAATATAAAATAAATACGTTGTCACCAAGAAAATATGGCGCTACATTAAGCTGGCTTGCGGCAAATGGAACTGACCTAGAACAGACCGATGGAATTGGCGCTACAAAAGCAATTGAGCAGCTAGACAATTTCTCGAAAAATGGCACTAATTTCTTTTTAGCTGTCGGTTTTTATAAACCACACACTCCTTTTGTTGCTCCAAAAAAATATTTTGACCTTTACAATACTGAGGCCATATCTATTCCAAAAAGTTCTGACGACTATTTAAAAACGATTCCCGTTCCTGCTGCAAGATCAATAAGAGTAAAACCGAATCAACTAAATTTACACGATTCTGTTGCTAAAGAAATAAAAGAAGCCTATTACGCTACCATCTCTTTTGTTGATGCACAAGTTGGACGAATTTTAGACAAACTGGAGCAAACAGGATTATCTAAAAACACGATTATTGTTTTCACTTCTGACCATGGCTACCATCTAGGAGAACATGGACACTGGCAAAAGCAAACACTTTTTGAGAATTCAACAAGAGTTCCATTAATTTTTTCTTATCCCGGAATAAAAAACAAAGGTTTAACAACTAATTCTCCTGTAGAATTAATTGACATTTACCCTACCATCATGGATTTAACTGGTATAAGCACTCCTAATCATGTTGTTGGTAAAAGCTTACAGCCCATTATTAACACAGAAATTGAATCTGTAAGGAAAAGTGCGCTAACTAGATGGCGAAATGGATATTCAATAAAAACAAATCGTTACAGACTTACCCAATGGGGAAAAAATGGAGAATTAGGATATGAACTTTATGATCATAAAAACGACAAAAATGAACTCCATAATTTGTCTTCCGATACAAACTATCGTTTAATTTTAGATTCCTTACAAACTCTTCTTAATACAAGAATCGACAAAGCAAAATTAAAACCTGAGGGAATTGGAAGACAACTCAAAAATCTCACTCCTTTACCAAAAGCTCCAAACTTAACTTTTGGAGACAAATACAACTCAAAAGGAGAATTAATCTATACTAAAAAATGAAAAATTGGCCTTTAGAGACTGAAATACCAATTAATTGGGGAGATATGGATGCATTTAACCATGTTAACAACATCATATTCCTTAGGTGGTGTGAAACAGCAAGAATAGAATTATTTAGAAAAATATGGGGGGATGTTGCCATTAACATGGTGGAAATACTTAATAAAGATGGTGTTGGACCTATTCTTGCTAATTTTAACATCAACTATAAAAATCCTGTTTCCTACCCAAATTCAATTTTAATTAAAACTAGAGTTTCTAAAATAGGAAACTCATCATTTGGAGTAGAACACATCCTATACATTAAAAAAAAACAACCCATTATTGCTGCAGAGGCATCAAGTATCATTGTTATGGTTAACTACAAAAGTGGAGATAAATTTATTTTAGACGATCAGAACAAAAATATGCTGTATGAATTTTCATAGATGATAAAATCATTGTATAATGAATAGAGACTACTCTAATAAAATAGCCAATAAATACTTGTTTTCAATATTGATTTCAATATTTCTTTTGGGATGTAATCTTGAAAATAAAAAAGCCTCCAATAATCAAAATTCAAATCTGCCACCCAATTTTATTTTCATTCTTGCCGATGACCAAGGCTGGAATGGGACTTCTGTTCAAATGATGCAAAACGAACCGCTTTCGAAAAGCGACTATCATGAAACTCCGAATCTTGAAAAACTTGCCAAGTCTGGCATTAAATTCTCAAACGCCTATTCCGCAGCTCCTGTTTGTGCTCCTTCAAGATATAGCATTCAATTTGGAAAAAGCCCTGCTAGATTGTCTCTAATTAGGGTTGGCATGAACACCGACCACATACCACACGACTCGTTAATTAGTATTCCAAAAGCATTAAAAAAAATAAATGAAAATTATGTAACTGCCCATTTTGGAAAATGGGGAATTGGGAGCCATCCAAAAACACTAGGATACGACCAAAGTGATGGTGCAACAAAAAACAAAGATGGTGGCTTTATAAATAATAAAACACAATGGGAAAATCATATTAATGAAGATCCAAAAAAGATTTTCTCACTAACCAAAAAGGCAATTAAATTTATTAGTGAAAATGTCAAACAAAGAAAACCATTTTTTGTACAGCTTTCTCACTATGCTGTTCATGCAAATTTAGAAATGAAAGAAAAAAGTCTTTTAAAATTTCAAAATAAAAACAAAGGTCAGCAACACATAAATGCTGGATTTTCAGCAATGACTCAAGATTTAGATGAAGGTCTTGGATTAATTCTGAAAAAAGTAGATGAATTAGGTGTCGCTGAGAACACCTACATAATTTACATGTCTGACAATGGAGCTGTACCTAATATTCCAGGAGCAAAAAAATACATAAAAAGCTATAATTATCCTCTAAGCAGAGGCAAATGGGATGCCATGGAAGGTGGCGTAAGAGTTCCGTTAATAATTAGTGGCCCATCAATAAAAGCAAATACAGAATCTTCTATTGCTGTTTCTGGTTGTGATCTGCTTCCTACCCTAATTGATCTTGCTGGAAAACACCCTGAAAAACTCGAGGCTATTGATGGTGGAAGCTTTAAGTGTGTTCTATTTAATCAGCTACCTCAAAAAATTAAAAGACCAGTAGAAGGAATTTTTTTTCACGTTCCTTATAGAAACGGTATTGCTCTTAAAAGACCACATTCTGCTTTAAGAAATGGAGATTATAAACTTTTAAAATTTCAAGATAATGGTGAGCTACTATTGTTTAATTTAAGCAACGACATAAAGGAACAATATGATATTTCAAAAGAGAAACCTTTAAAAACAAAAGCACTAGAAAAAATATTAGACAACTATCTAAGTTCTGTTCATGCACCTAAGTGGAAGGAAGGGATAACTTGGAAAGAAATTCCTGTTAATCAAATAAATTCAACGCATTAATTTTATTCTTTTGACAAACACAAAATACAATACCATTTTCCTATTCTTTGTGTTTTGTTTTTTGGGATGTAATTTAAATACCAAAGAAAAAACTACAATAGCTAACACCAATAATAAAAATGACTCTTCAGCTAAATGCTGTAAAAACTCCAGAACTAGCCATTTATTAAAAAATAATTTCACTAATTCATCAAATCATATAGAAGATACTTCTTCAGAGCTTTCTATTTGCTACTCTAATAAAGATATGGTCTTAATAGATAGTGGTGTGTTCTTAATGGGAGCCAAGCAGCATCCACAAGCACTTGCCAGAGAATTCCCTCAACACTTGGTTAAAGTGAGCTCATTTTATATGGACATTCATGAAGTTACTAATGAGCAGTTTTCAAAATTTGTAAAAGAAACAGGATATAAAACAATTGCAGAAAGACCAATTAATTGGGAAGAAATCAAAAAACAATTGCCAAAAAACACTCCAAAACCAAAGGATGAGGCTTTAAATCCCGGCTCTATGGTTTTTTATCCCAATGAATCTATATTTGATTTAATTGACTATTCTCAATGGTGGAGATGGGTGCAAGGAGCCAGCTGGAAAGAACCTTTTGGCCCTGGAAGTAATATCAATGGGAAAGAAAATTTCCCTGTGGTTCATATAGCTTTCCATGACGCAGCTGAATATGCTAAATGGTGTGGAAAGCGCTTACCCACTGAAGCAGAGTGGGAATGGGCAGCAAGAGGAGGCTTAAAAGAAAAAATTTATCCCTGGGGGGATGAATCTGTTGAAAAAGGAGAGGCTAAATGCAATTATTGGACAGGAATTTTCCCTTCAAAAAATACAGCTAAAGATGGATACGCTGGTCTTGCCCCTGTAATGCAATATGCCCCCAATGGATATGGATTATTTGATATGGCAGGAAATGTGTGGGAAATATGTTCAGACTGGTTCGATGCAGATTACTACTTATCATTCAACTTAAGCGAAACAGCTATAAATCCTAAAGGACCAAAAAGCTGGAATTATCCTCTTGAACCTCTAGATCCAAAAAGAGTAATCAAAGGAGGGTCTTTTTTGTGTAACGATAGTTATTGTTCTAGCTATAGAGTTTCGGCTAGAATGCCCAATTCTCAAGATACTGGAATGAGCCATACTGGCTTTAGGTGTGTTAAAGACCTTTAAGTTAGCAATTTCAAAAACCAAGTCTTCTTAATGTAAACAGAAGAGATTTGAATTGATTAATTTAATATATTGTTATGAATATTAAATATATGAATATCAATAGGTGTATATTTTTGGCTTTATTTACGTTCCAAATACATCTCTTTATTTCTCAAGACTCGACAACCACACCCTCCTTCTCTAGCAATATCTCTAACCTAAAAAACCCTTCAAGTGAAATTACTTTTTCTGGGTTTTATCGTTTTTTAGGGTATGTTCGAAATCAACAAGAAACCTTTCCCAATAATTCTGGAAAAACTACTGCAATTGTTGTAGGTGATTTCTTCAGAGAACCCATGCTGCTTTTAAAGCTAAATGGGAAGACAAAGGACAACGTATCTTTTGGTGCGGATTTAATGATTAACAGCATATACAAAGGCCCTGCAATTGAAAACAACAGATCATTAACTCTTGATTTAGGGCTCAATTTAAGAACTTCAATTGTTACCAATTTCGGAGTTTTCAATTTTTCTTCAGGGGGTGTTTCATGGTATAGACAAAGTAGATTAACCGTCTGGGGTAATCGATCTTTCAATAGAATGAGCATCTACGAAAGAAGACCTCAAACCCCTTTAAACAACAATCCTTTAAATAGATATTCTAATTATTACAATGACGGCCTAATTGACCAAGGAGTTCGATATGGAAGTAGGGCTTTTCAAGGATTGTTTTTAAACGCAACTAAACTACCCTATAATTTTTCAATTAAAGGAGTTGTTGGCAAAAGCAATTTCAACCGTTCTTTTTTAGAGACCAGTGATAATTTTACAGGTTGTTTCAAAATTCAAAACAAGCTAAAAGAGAACTTTACCATTGCCTACAACTACCTAGCTTCTTCTGCTGATGTTGATTCAATAAGCAACAACAAAAGAAAATATTTTATACATACTCTTGAAGCCCACAGAAAATGGGAGAAGATAAAATTTCACTTTGAAGCTGGATTAGGGAATTACTCAGGTCCAGAAGAAAACCTCGGATATGGTGAAGCTCTAATCTTTAATCTTCAAGCGAATAAATCCGCTAAAATTCCGTTTAATCTTCAGCTATATAGAATAGCCCCTGAATTTGTAAATGTTACTGGCAATTTTCTAAATACTTCTGTTTTAGAAGTTTTTCCCAATGTTGCTGGAGTTGGAGCTACAATTCGAACTCCTTTCAGAAGTCCTATGGTAGGATTAGGGTTTCCAACAAACAACCGGCAAGGAGGATCGATAAATACTGATTTTTCAATAGGTAGACTAAAAATAAATGGCGGAATTGGGATTTTTGCTGAAATTGACACCTCCTATGCTGATGTATCATACATCCATAATGTAAATGGTCAAACACTTTCAAGAATCTATTTATTTGGAAGAAGCTGGGGTCCTTATAATTTTTTAAACTCAACTTATAGAAATTCATTTGAAGATGTTTCCATTTCAGACACCAACAATTATGGACTAGCCAACTTTAAAAAGTTCTTTAACACCATAGAATTACAAGGAAAATACAACACTACTATTTTCAATCATGATTTTTATATTTTCTCTCTAACAAGGTTAAACTCTTGTCAGAAAAAAATGCATGGTCTTCCTCAAATAGGATCAAATGCACTTATCAGCCAATTGAGTCAGGAAATAGACATAAGTTATTCAATAACTAAAAATGCTGTTTTGGTTTTGAGCTATGGAATAGAAAGAATTATAGGTAATGAATTTACCGATATTGGTGATAGCCCTGATGCAAATTCTTCAAGCCTGTTTTTTGAATGGTTAGGATTGGAAAGATTTAATACTTACAACAACGCTAGAAACCAAAGGAATCGTCTTTTAGGCATTGGTTTAGACTACAAAATTGGAGCTAATGCTATTTTATTTTTACGCCATAACCAATACAGGTATTACGATCCTAACTTTATTGAAAACCATTTAAAGGGGAGTGAAACCATGCTTGAACTGAAAATTACTTTTTAAATCATGAATAGAATATATATACTATTTTTTATGTTGCTTTTTATAGGTACTATTCCGTTGGGGAGTTTTGCACAAAAAAATGAAACCGTATGGTTTGATGGATTAGCAAGATCCTATTTCGCTAGAGACGTTATTGGAGAAACTCTAGAGCAAGATACACTATCGGCAAAAAACGCTTCCAATGGGTACAATTTAATTGATTTAAACACGCATATTAATCCTATTGAAAATATTGAAATTTTTGCTCAACTAAGAATAAAAAATCAGTTTGGAAGTTTTTTTGGATCCGGAACTTCAATTGACGTAAGGCAACTTACTGCAAAAGGGACCATTAAAAATAAAGTTAGATTTAGCATCGGTGATATTTATTTAAAACAAAACCGATTTACCCTTTTCAACTATAACGAAGATTTATCTAGCTATGAAAACAACATGTTTAAATCTTACAGAGACATTATTCATTATGAAAATTTTTACACCCAAAATAGATGGAGACTTCAAGGCTTACAAACAGATTTTTCATTCGAATTTGACCGCTTTATAAGGACTTTAGAAGTTGACTTTTTCATTACTAGGCCAAGAGGATCAACTGCACTTTCAAATACCACCTATTCGAGCGATTTACTACTTTCGGGAGGAACCATTCTTTCTAAACTCAATAAAAAACTAACGCTTGAAGGGAACTACATTAATCTTTTTGAACTTCCTTCAAGTGGGACCACTAACATTTCCGTAAACAATCCTGTCTATCATTCCGCTCTTACTTATTTAGGAAATTCTAAAAATGCCAACTTCAAACATACTCTACAGTCTGGTTTTTCTGAAAGAAATTGGCTGCATTCAGAACTTCCAAATGGTGCTAGCGACTCAACATCCAATTCAACTGAAGGTTTGTTTTTTGAATTCGAAAATGAGTACTTTAAAAACGACTCAACCCTAAAAATCACCCTTGGCTACAGATATGTTGACCCCAATTTTAGAAGTGCTGGAGCACAATCAAGAAGATTAAACTTCTTGCCTGAAAACACAAACACTATCTATCCAATGTATACCAACTCATCCTTAACACGTCCAAGATCAATTTTTGACCTTCTAACAGATGAAACACTGTATAATCAGGACATCTCAAGTAATCTAATGGTTTTTAATCCAATATATTCAAATGTATTGCCCTATGGAGATGCTACACCAAATAGAAATGGGATCTACTTAAAATCTCAATTGAGCACTAAAAGAAAAACGCTTGTTTCAATAATAAATTCAGGTTTTTTTAGAGAAGTTATTGGACAGGGAACAGCATATAGGAGAAATTTTATTTTACTAAAAGGAGCCGTAAAATTCAATATTCATAAAATCTTTAGCTGGGAAAAACAAATGAGTTTATCCGTTTCTTCAGAAAATGAAATCACCAATCGATTAGGGGATTCCATTGAATCTTTAAACTTAAACAGCCATCAAATCAATGTTTTTTTAAGTACTGAAATTGCACGTAAACTTTTCCTTCAATTTGCCTTTAAACAATTCTATGCCAATGGAAAAGAGTTTTTAACTCAACGAGATAATTATGGAAATATCACCAATTTTGTTTTAACCAATTTCGATCAAAAAGACCAGTTAATTTCCGCTGGAATCTCCTACATGTTAAGAGAAAATGTTTATGCCAATATTCAGTACAATTGGTGGGGAATGTCCTTTAACGACCAAGCCTATCCAAATTACAATTACAGAAGATTACTATTTATTTTATCCGTTAAATTATGAGTATTAATAAAAATATCATTCTATTTTTCTTAGCTACAATTTGCTTTTTTACTTGCACTAAAAGGGACTATGAAGGCCCATTACTCACCAATTTATATGGAGAGTTTGAGATTATAGATTCTCTGAAAATTTCAACTAAAACTCCAGATTTTTCATCCAATGAATTGGTTAAGTTTTACTGCAAACTCAACAAAGATATTCAATGGAAAATTACAATAACAGGACTAACTTCTAATAGTGTTAAAGAAATTTCAGGATTTTCAAATACTATTGATTCTAATTTAATATTCTGGAACGGCAACACATCTCAAGTACCTTTTTTCAAACAAGAGGATTGTTTGGTTGAGTTAACCTTTAACAATGAACCTGATACTCTTAGAGATAGTTTGTCAATTCTAGGCAACAAAATTTACGATGGAATTTTAGTTGCTGATTTTGAAGATGGACTTCCAATAAACTCCATTTTATTTCACCAATTTTCTATGAATATGACCTTTGATACAGCTAGTGACCAAGCGCTGGTTGGAAACACTTACTTTAAAATGGGAGGAAGAATGGGATGGAATGAATGGTTGTTAGGACAACTTGACATTCCACTTGATTTATCAAATGTAAATTCTTCTGCTGAAAATTTTTATTTAAACATCGGAATATTATCTGGGATAAATGGGGAATTTGCTTCCGATCAATTTATAAATATTTTAATTTCTGAATCTAGTTCACCTTTTAACAATGACCCATCAAATAATGGAGCAGATGTTTTTCAAGACACAATGGAGGTATATAAATATCAAATTCGACCAGTAGATTGGATTGGGTGGAATTATCTTTCTTTTAGTTACGATCAATTTGAAGTGAAAAGTATGGGGGGGGATAATTCTAGAAACCCTAGTGACATTTCTGCCATTAGAATACAATGTCAATCTTGTCCATATGCTTCTGCAAACTGTCATGAAAACATAAATATTGATGTGAGAACTGATGTTGACTTTGTTATTTTCACTGAAAACTCTAGGTTGTTGGATCAATGATACAAAATTGCTGGAAAATAGCTTTTGCTCTTACTCTTTTGGGTTGTAACGCCATGAAAGATGTTTCACTTTATGAGCCAGTATCAAGCCCAATTACTCATCCTCTTGATAATTTTGCATATAAAGAAATCTTTACTGACTCAAAGAATAGTGGAGTTTGGGGAATGAAAACTCACCCATGTAAAGAAGTTTATTTTGATTCTATCAATAGTTTTATTGGAGAAAACCATCTTCATATTATTTGGAACGACAAACAAAAGTGTAAGTACATTGGTTTTGGATTTAAATGGGGGAACTTTAAAGGAAAAAACTTAGCTCCATTGATTGACCAATGTGCTATAGAGTTTATGGCAAGACTTGACTCTGGAGAGCTTACTAAAGTTCCCATGTTTTTCTCCCTTGTTGATTATGCAGGCAAAAATTGTTTTAGTAAGATTAATATTTTAGACATAGAAGGAGGGAAAATTGACACTTCATGGACAAAAATTCTTATTCCTTTATCCACATTTAAATACCAGAATAAAGGCGTCAATATTTCCAATATTAAAGAGCTTCGGATAGAACTTCAAAAAAGTGGAAATATTCATATTGATAACATGAAAATAGTTCCTCATGTTCATGATTATAATTTTCAGCAAAGCCTATTTTCAAAGACATTCAACACTTTTCCAATTTCAATTGGTAATGAAAAAAAATATTGGTGGGGGATTAATGAAAAATACTCTGACAACTTTAAATTTACCACAGCATCTACTTTTAATTCATTTGATTCTAACTCAAAATCTGATAGTACAACTATCTTACCGGAATTTGAAGTTTCGCTATCTCTTAGTATTAACTACACTAAGGATGCACAAGATTATAAATGGAACAATTTTGGATTTCCTATTAATAAATGGGAATATGCAGATTTTTCAAAGATTTACTCAACATCAGCAATTAGCTTTAAAATAAAAGCTGACATCCCACCTCCAATTCAAGTTACTTTAGTCTCATTTTCTGGAAAAACAAGAAGACTCTATAAAATTCCAGATAACAATAATTACAAAATCAATGCAGCTGGATTTTATGAATATTATGTTCCCATAAAGTCTTTTACAAATTATGCTAAGTTTAACTGGGCATCATTTAAAGAAATACGCTTTAAAATTTTAGACTCCTGCGTGTTTGAAATTGGAGATTTTAGTATTGTTGAATTTAGAGGTAACCCAAAAAAACCAATCAGATGGGCTGGTATTTAAAAATTAAAGTTTTTCTACTAGGAATTTGCTTTTTATTTAGCATTTCTTTTTATGCTCAACCTTCTAAAGTTGAAATTATAGAGGATGGAAATGGCTACACCCTTTATAAAAATGGATTGCCTTTCTACATTAAAGGAGCTGGTGCAAAAAGTCATTTTCAATTACTAAAAGAATCGGGTG
>MDTA01181411.1_pt1 | contig 14582 bp, 15 predicted proteins | sample 811151 | NCBI WGS metagenome assembly MDTA01 (sample SAMN05326648, study PRJNA326480) | marine metagenome | isolation source: seawater | place: Indian Ocean: South | collected 2010 | reverse complement strand
TTGGCGTGCCCGGAGAGAGTCGAACTCCCAACCTTCTGATTCGTAGTCAGATGCTCTATCCAATTGAGCTACGGGCACTTACTATTTAAAAAAAAAATATTCTATAAAGACATTCATAACTCAAAATGGTAAATTTTTTAAGTTGAATAATTTTTTTTGTTTATTTTAAAAGATTAATAGGCTATATGTAGTTATATTATAACTGATATTAATGATATACATACTAATTTAATAACATCACAGCGATAACACAATGAAATATAAATATTTAAAACACCCAACGCTTTTATTAGCATTCTTAACTTTCTCATGTACCGGTGTTCAAGAATACGTTTTTCCCTCTTTGTCTGACGAAGAAGTCGTAGCTCCACCAGCATTAGAAGATGTTCCACAAACAATAGAAACAGTAGATGACACAACATCACGTGAAATTCCACCGTCCCAATATGCTCCACCACCTCCAGTTTCTCAGCCCCAAGCCTATGATACAGGAGCAACCGGAACATTTGTTGGGGGAAAAATAAATCAGTTTAGAGCTGACTTATCTAGTATACAAAACGCAATATCATCTCATAATAATGATTTTTTGAGATTCAAAGATCTTGTTGATGAGCAAACATCTGTTTATCAAGGTTTATCAAGTGCAATAAGATCCAGATTACAAATCGGCACAACACCAGGTAACCCAATTTTAGTTGGCCAATGGAACGATGCACAAAGAGCTCTTGAAGACATCCAAAATAATGTGAATAATTTACAAATAGTAAACAATAGAGTTACAGCCGATGCTGCTCTTATAACTCATTTGAAAAATGCAATTGACTCCAGTTTTTTCATATCTGGAGCAATTGACGAAGATCACAATCAGTTAAAGGTATTAAATGATGACGTTCAAAGAACATCTGTATTATATGCAAGATTAATGGATGAGCTTGAACAAAAGATATCCAGAGAGATTATGATTTTGAACGATGAGCGTCAGTATATGAAGAAGTTAGCTGAAGATGTTGAGGTCGGAAAATTTGGAGGTAGAGTTTCTTCTCCTCCAACATCAAGTGGAAGTGTTGGTGCAACTAGTTCTGACAGCAAAAAAGTTGAAACAATGAAAATTGCTCCACTTAATTACGATAATGCAATCTTAGTCATAAAATTTGACGACACAAATTTTGATTATTCTAATGCATTGTTTGAGTCAATTTCCAACGCTCTCGAACAAATGCCCTCTGCTAACTTTGAAGTTGTCGCTGTAAGTCCAACAGGTGGTGCTAGCTTTTCAGATAGAGCCCGTCAAAGAGCATCAGAAGTATTTAGTAAAATAATTGAAATGGGCGTGCCATCCGAAAGAGTTTCGATCGCATCCTCAAATAGCACCACAGCTCAAGCTGAAGAAGTGCATATATATCTAAAAAATTAAATTAATATAAAACAAATTTTCCAGACTTAAGTACTATCTTTTTAGGAATCTTTAAATTGTCAATCAATTTGATGTTCGAGACACATACAGAAATGAAAATTCTAGCGTAACATGGTTTGGAATCAACTTCACTTAAGTTTTTCTCATTTAAAACTTCCAAGTAGTTAACTTTTTCAATTCCTAATTTCAAAATATTTTTTTTGTAAAATTGAAGCTTTATTTTTTTAAGACCACTTTTTTTAATTTCGTTAGCAATTGACTGCAAAGTAATAAAGATATTATAAGAAACTTTTCTTTTGAGAGGTGGAATTAAAGAATTTCTTGATGATAATGCCAATCCATTTTTACTTCTAATTGTAGGTCGCTCAATAATTTTTGTTTTAAAATAAAAATCCTTAATTAATTGTTTGATAATCAGGATTTGTTGATAGTCTTTTTTTCCAAGTATTAAAAAATCAGGGTTTATTAAGTTTAAAAACTTTAAAATTATTGTTGCTACACCAGAAAAGTGTCTTGGCCTATCTAAACCACATAATTTTTCGGTGATAAATTCAAAAACTATTTTTGAAAGATTTCCTTTTGAAAATTCTTTTCCTGGCAAAAAGATAACATCAATATCAAAGTTTTCTAAAATCCTTAAATCATTTTTTATTGTTTTAGGATATTTCTTGAAATCTATTTTGCTTTCAAATTGAAGAGGATTTACAAAAATACTTACCACTAGAAACTGTTTTTTTTTCTGTGCATATTTTATCAAACTCAAATGACCATCATGAAGGTTTCCCATTGTGGGGATAAAATAAATATCTTTGCTATCAATTGAAGAAATTATGTTTTTTAATTCATTGGCTTTTTTTACAATCATTTTACTTATATAGATGTTTATTGCTTGGATATTTTTTCTTCTTAACCTCATTAGTAAATTTTGACAAAGAATTACTGATAATTTTTTTCAGATTTGTATATCTTTTTAAAAATTTTGATTCAAAATCTGTTAGACCTAATAAATCTTCAACAACTAGTATTTGACCATGACAGTCTTTTGAAGCACCAATACCAATAATTGGAACTTTTGATTTATCAATTATTTTCTTAGCTAATTTCTCAACAGTACACTCTAAAACAATTAAAAAAACACCTGACTCTTGCAATAAATTTAAGTCTTTCATGATTTGATTTTTTTGAGCCTTACTTTTCCCATAAACTTTATATTTTCCATCAGAGGATTGAGGTAACATACCGATATGTCCAACAACTAAAATTCCTTTTTGAGTAAGGTGTTTGACAATACATGATATTTTTTCTCCTCCCTCCAATTTCACACCATCAGCTCCTGTCTCTGAAATAATTTTATGGGCATTTTTATATGCTAAGGTTTTATTTTTCTCATAAGTTCCAAAAGGCATATCAACTATTATGAGTGCTTTTTTTGTTTTTTTAACTACTGCTGTTGCATGTTGGACCATCACATCAAGCGAAACGTCTTTTGTTGTTTCCAAACCATACAGAACTGGGCCAACTGAATCACCTACCAAAATAATATCTGAAAATTTATCAGCTATTTTTGCAATTGGTGCAGTATATGATGTTAAACAGACTAAAGGTTCTTTTTTTAAGACTTTTCTCAAAATTATTTTTTTTTTTTTTTCTAAAAACATTACTATAAATTCATTAATTCTAATATGATTTAGTTTTAATTTTAATATACTTTTATAATGAAAAAAAAAATAAATTTTTTTATATTTTACCTTTTAATTTTTTTTTCATTTAATTTAATTGCCGAAGAAATTGACCAATTCATTGAACCAGAGCCTGCATCTGAAAAATTAAAAATTAAAAAAACTTTTTTAGCAAAAGATTTTATTATTGTCACAGCAAATGATTACGCAACATTAGTTGGACAACAAATTATAAAAGACGGAGGTAATGCTGTCGACTCTGCAATTGCCATTCAAATGGTACTAGGCTTAGTTGAGCCCCAATCATCTGGTCTTGGTGGAGGATTATTCATTACTTACTTTGATATTAAAAACAATAGGACATACAGTTATGAAGGTAGAGAGACTTCACCAAAAAAAATTTCTGACGATATTTTTCTCAATAAAGAAGGTAATCCCAAAAAATTTTTTGATGCTGCATTAGGAGGACAATCTGTAGGTGTGCCAGCCACTCTGAAAACTTTACAACTTATTCATAAAGATTTTGGTTCTATGAAATGGAAAAAAATTATAGATTATGTCATCAAATTTTCAGAAAAAGGATTTTTTCCATCACCAAGATTAATTAATGCTCTAAAAAAAGAGAAACATTTATTTAAGCTCAACCCAAATTCCGTTTTTAAACAAATTTTGAAGCAGCCAAAAAAAAAATTTATTAATGAAGAATATACAAAAACATTAAAGGCTATTTCTAAAAATCCTTCTGATTTTTATAATGGTAAAATAGCAAAAGAAATAATAAAAACTGTAAATAAATCAATGAATCCAGGTTTATTAAATGCTGATGACGTTCAATCATATCGTTCAAAAAAACAATTAGCTTTTTGTTACAAACTTGATAATGGTCTAACGTTATGCGGTCCAAATTTACCTTCATCAGGTACAATTTGTTTAGCACAAGCATTAATTATTTATGAACACATTTTAAAAAATTCAAAATTTGTAAATTTAAATCAAATCCTCTCAATTTTAGATTTTATATATTATTTAAGATCTAAAAATCTAGCTGATCCTGATTTTGTGAAAATTGATTATGAGTCTTTATTAAACAAAAAAAAACTTTTAGAAAATTTTGAGATTTTTAACAAAAATTCTAAAAAAGTTAAATCTATAAATGCTAACGAATTGCTTAATTCAACAACTCATTTTTCTGTAATTGATAAGAAAGGTAATGTTGTTTCTGCAACATCTAGTATTGAAAGTTCTTTTGGTTCAAGGCTATTTACAAATGGTTTTTTTTTAAATAATCAGCTAACAGACTTTTCTTTTAAAATTAGAGACGAAAATAATAAGCTTATAAAAAATAGGCCAGAAGGTGGAAAAAGACCACTAAGCTCCATGTCTCCTATAATTATTCTTGATAAAAACAAAAAACCAATATTGACAATAGGTTCACCGGGTGGAAAAGCAATTATTTCTTATGTTTTTAGAGTTTTAATTGATATTTTTTATAACAATTTGGAAATTTACCAATCAATACAAAATCCTAATTATATTAAAATAAATGGAAAAATATATTTTGAGGATAAAAAATTAAAAAATCAAGTTTCTAATATCAACCCAATTATTATAAAATTGACGAGTGGATTAGCAGTAATTAAAAAGACAAAAACTGGTTTTATTGGAGTCGCCGATCCAAGAAGGGATGGATCAGTTAGAGGAGAATAATAATTATTTTACAAATTTTATTTATCTGATATAAAAAATTAGGAAATATAATGAAAAGAACATTTCAACCAAGTAATAGAGTAAGAAAAAGACGTCATGGTTTTAGATCAAGAATGTCAACGCAAGGTGGTAAAAAGGTTATCACTAGGAGAAGGCAAAAAGGAAGAAAAGTCCTATCAGCTTAATGATATTGACAAATTGAGAAAAAGATCAGAATTTCTTGACCTAAGAAAAAATTGTATTACTTCTCATGGAAAAACAATAATAAGTAATCATCAAATTTCCAAAAATAAAACTTCAAAAATTGGTTTAACTGTGACAAAAAAAATTGGCTCTGCTGTAATAAGAAATAGAGTTAAGAGAATTTTGAGAGCGATTATTCAAAACAATAAAAACCTTTTTGAGAAACCTCTTTACATTGAAATAATTGCAAAAAAAGAAATTTTAAAATGTAAGTTTGAAGTAATAGAAAAAGATATACAAAATATTTTAATGAAAATAAGTTAGTAAATTGATTGAATTTTTTTTACATTCCTATACAAATTATAATTTATTAAAGTATGGATAATCAAAAAAATCTTTTATTAGCTGTAGTTTTCTCAATAGCTGTACTTTTTGGTTTTGATTTTTTTTTCGGGCCTAATCGAGAGGTTCCATTAGAAAATATTAATGATAACCAAGGTGCAATTAATAGTGAATCATCCGATATTATCACATCCACTGATAGTGAAACTCCTAGTATTAAGTCTACTCCATCATTATCTGAAAAACAAAAAAGTGACTACAAAGAAAAAAGGGTTAGTTTTAAAGCTAAAAGAATTGAGGGAAGCATAAATCTTTACGGTGCAACAATTGATGAAGTAATTTTAAGTGATTATTTTGAAACCATAAAAAAAGAAAAGAAAATTAGACTCCTGCAAAAAGAAAACTCAAAGTCTCCTTATTTTTTGAGAATGGGGTGGGCCTCAACCGATAAGAAATTATCATTACCAGAAAAAGAATCTTTATGGAATGCTAAACCAAAAACTAATAAAAATGGTCCTCAAGAAATTGAATGGATTAGTGACCAAGGGTTAAAAATTAATAGAAAAATAAGTTTTGACGAAAACTTTATGATCACTATTGAGGATGTTGTTTCTAATCAAACAGGGAGAACAATTCAACTTACTAACTATTCCTATATTAATAGAAAAAATCACAGACCAGAAAATAAGTTTTTTATACTTCACGAAGGTCCTTTGGGAGTTTTTGATGATACTCTTAATGAGTTTTCTTATGAAGATTTCGAAGAAAAAGCTATTATTAAATCATCTAAAAATGGATGGATCGGCTATACCGATCATTACTGGCAAGTTGCAATTTTTCCGGATACCGAAGAGCCATTTACTGCTGAAATAAAAAATATAAGGAATTCTTTAAACTCGATTCAAATAAATTTTCTCAACGACAACCTTAAAACCGTAAAATCAGGAGAGACTTTATCTGTAAAATCTTATGTTTTTGCGGGCGCTAAGGAGGTTCCTTTGATTGATAGTTATATTAAAACGCTAAAAGTTAATAAACTTGATCTATCCGTTGATTTTGGTTGGTTCTATTTTTTAACTAAACCACTTTTTTATGCTCTAAATTTTTTATCAGTTTTATTCTCAAATTTTGGAGTTGGAATCATCATTTTAACAATATTTATCAGAATACTTTTGTTTCCTCTTGCAAACAAATCCTTTAAATCGATGAACTCAATGAGAATTTTAACCCCTGAAATTAAAAAGATTAGAGAAAGATATAAAGACGATAGAAATAGAATGAATCAGGAGATGTTTGCTTTATACAAAGAGAAAAAAATAAATCCCGCTGCTGGATGTTTACCAATTCTAATTCAAATTCCAATATTTTTTGCTCTTTACAAGGTTTTATTTGTTTCAATAGAAATGAGGCATGCACCTTTTTTTGGATGGATAAAAGACTTATCTGCGCCAGATCCAACAAGTATTTTTAATTTATTTGGTCTTATTCCTTGGGATCCTCCCATGTTCTTAACCATTGGAATCTGGCCACTTTTAATGGGACTAACAATGTATTTACAACAGAAAATTAATCCTCCTCCACCAGATCCTATTCAAGCTAAAGTTTTCATGATGCTTCCATTTATTTTTACCTTCTTACTCGCAACATTTCCCTCAGGAATGGTTGTATATTGGACAATAAACAACATCCTCTCTATAGGGCAACAGTATATTCTATTAAAAAAACAAAAAAAAAATCTCACTTAATTATTAGTCTTATGAATAATGAATGGTTTTTTTTAAGAGAGGCGCATTCCTTATCAGGACTCCCTATGGATGATATTCCAGAGTACATTTTTTGGGGTAGATCAAATGTTGGAAAATCATCACTAATAAATCTTTTAACAAAACAAAGCTTAGCCAAAACATCAAAAACACCAGGAAGAACAAAAAGTCTTGTTTTTTTTCAATTTAAAAAATTATTTAGAATTGTTGACTTTCCAGGTTATGGTTTTTCATATATTCCCAAAAAAAAAATAATTAAGTTGGACAATCTTATTGAAGGTTACCTTTCAAAAAGAGCAAATATTAAAAAAATTTTCCTTTTGTTTGACGCTAGGCACTTAATTAAACCCATTGACAAAATTATCATAGATTCTCTTTTAGAAATTCAAAGGAAAGAAGTAAACTTTATTTTTACAAAGATCGATAAAATTAAATCCTTGGATAAAAAAAAATTTAGTGAAAAAATGGAAAACATTTCTAGAGAGTTCAACAAAAAAATCTTTCATACTAGTATTAAAGAAAGTAATGGGATAGTTTTATTGAGAAAATTTCTTTATAAACAGTTGGATATTAAAGTTGGTTAAAATTTCTAAAACTAATAATAAGGAGTGGATAAAACAGGCTTCAATACTGTCTCAAGCACTTCCATTCATGCAGAGATATACTGGAAAAAACATAACAATTAAATATGGTGGTGCAGCCATGGGAGATGGTCCTCTTTCTGCAAGTTTTGCAAAAGATATAGCGCTATTAAAACAAGTCGGAATTGATCCAGTGGTTGTTCATGGTGGTGGGCCCAGAATAAAAACCATGTTGGATAGATTAAAAGTAAAGAGTTCATTTGTTGACGGTCTTAGAATCACTGATAAGGAAACAATGAAAATTGTTGAAATGGTTTTATCTGGTTCTATTAACAAAGAGATAGTTATGGAAATTAATAAAGAAGGCGGAAGAGCCATAGGGTTGTCAGGTAAAGATGCGCTTTTAGCAGAAACAATTAAATTTAAAAAAAATAAATCATCTGGTGAAATTGAAAAAATACTGGATTTGGGATTTGTAGGACTACCTAATAAAATAAATAATGAGTTACTTAATTGGTTCCTAGACTCAGATTTTATTCCCGTTATTTCTCCCATAGGTTATGATGGAAAAAATTTTGAAACTTACAATATTAATGCTGATACCATGGCGGGTGCAGTTGCTGGTTCAATCTTATCTGAGAGACTAATTTTATTAACAAACGTCAAAGGTGTTTTGGATAAAAAAGGAAACCTTTTAACAGAAATAAATATCAAAGATGTAAAAAACTTAATTGAAAATGGAACCATCAATGGTGGGATGATACCAAAAGTTGAAACTTGCGTTGACGCAGTAAAGAACGGTGTAAATGCTGCGGTGATTCTTGATGGAAGATTGCCTCACTCTATTCTTCTAGAGATTTTTACACAACATGGTGTTGGTACTTTAATTTCAAGTTAAAAAATGGATGAAAAATCTTTCAAAAAAAAAAAAATTTGGTTGTTTGATTTAGATAATACAATTTACTCTCCAAGTACAAAAATTTTTGATCAAATTGACAAAAGAATGAAACTTTTTATTTCAAAGAAACTTTTAGTCTCCGAAGATGAGGCTTTTGTACTTCAAAAAAAATTTTACAATAAATATGGAACAACACTTTACGGTTTAATGAAGCATTATAAATTTGATCCAGATGAATTCTTAGACTTTGTTCACAATGTTGATCTAAGTAATTTAAAAAAAAATACATTATTATTTGACAAAATACAAAGTTTACCTGGAACAAAAATAATTTACACAAATGGGGAAAAAAAATATGCAAAAAGGGTTTTAAAATCACTTGGTATTGTAAGTTTATTTAAATCAGTGTGGGATATAAAAAAGTCTAAATTTATTCCTAAGCCTGAAATAACTCCATTAAAAAGTCTTTTATTAGAAAATAATTTCGATAGTTCTATTTGTGTTTATTTCGAGGATATAAAAAAAAATTTAAAACCAGCACATCATTTGGGAATTACAACAATTCACATTACAAATGATAAATTTTACAAAAAGGATTCCTATGTAGATTTTAGATTTAAAAGTATAATATCAGCCCTGAATATGATAAATAAAAACCTTTAAGGAGAAAAGATGTCAGAAAAAGTGCTTGAAGAAAAAATTGAAAATTATTGGGAAGAAAAAGATTCATTAAATTTAGCAGATAATGATTTACGCTCTGACGTAAATAAAGTTCTTGATTTATTAGATAATGGACAATTAAGAGTAAGCGAAAAAAAAAATGGGGCATGGGAAGCTAATCAGTGGGTTAAGAAAGCAATACTACTTTCTTTTAAAACTAAAGATAATTCAATTTTTTCAAGTGGAACCTCTAATTTAAGACGAGGACAATACACTTGGTTTGACAAAGTTAATCTGAAGACTTCAGGATGGGTTGAAGATGAATGGACAAAAAGAAATTTTAGATCTGTACCTGGTGCAATCATAAGACACTCAGCTTTTATAGCTGAAAATGTTGTTATAATGCCAAGCTTTGTAAACCTAGGCGCATATGTTGATTCTGGAAGTATGATTGACACTTGGGCAACTGTCGGATCTTGTGCTCAAATCGGTAAAAATGTTCATTTATCCGGAGGAGCGGGAATCGGTGGGGTTTTGGAACCTCTGCAGGCTAACCCAGTAATTATTGAGGACAATTGCTTTATAGGTGCCAGATCAGAGATTGCTGAAGGTGTAATTATAGAGGAAGGTAGTGTTATTTCAATGGGTGTTTATATTGGAGCATCAACTAAAATTATTAATAGAGAATCTGGAGAGGTTTTGTTTGGAAAAGTTCCACCATATTCTGTTGTGGTTCCTGGATCTGTAAAAAGTGAAAAAGGTAATATTAATCTTTATTGCGCTGTAATTGTTAAACAAGTGGATGAAAAAACCCGTTCTAAAACCTCAATTAACGAACTATTAAGATCATAATGGATATTATAAAATTATCATCAGATTTAATGAGATTTAAAAGTATTTCGCCTCACAGTGCCGGTTCACTTGAATACATAAAAAAATTATTAGAAAATTTTGGATTTGAATGTCACTTACTTGAGTTTGGTGAAAAAAAAGTAAAAAATCTATACGCATCTTTTACAGGAGGAAAAGGACCAAACATTTGTTTTGCTGGACATACTGATGTAGTACCACCTGGTGATGAGGAAGAGTGGGATTTTGAACCTTTTACTCCCACAATAAAGGATGGAATTCTATATGGAAGAGGGGCTAGTGACATGAAAACGGCTATTGCTGCCTTTTTAGTTTCATCAAAAAAATTTTTAGAAACTAATAAGAGTTTTAATGGTTCAATTTCATTTTTATTAACTGCAGATGAAGAGGGAGATGCAGATTATGGGACAAAATCTGTAGTTGAGTGGTTAAAAAAAGAAAAAATAAAAATTAACTATTGTTTAGTTGGAGAACCTACAAACCCTAATATACTTGGAGAGATGATAAAAGTCGGAAGAAGAGGCAGTCTTAACGGAGAGATAATTATTAAAGGGAAACAAGGTCATGTTGCTTATCCGGAAAAATGTAAAAACCCAATTGATGACCTTTTGAAAGTTTGCTCATCTTTACATGAAAAACTTGATGAGGGTTCAAAAACATTTCAACCCTCAAAACTAACAATTACCTCAATTGATGTTGGTAACAAAATTACTAATTTAGTTCCAAATTCTGCAAAAATTAAGTTTAATGTCAGATTTAATGACAATTTTCAATCTAAGGATTTAATTGATCTTTTAAAAAAAAGGCTCAATTCTTCCAACTGTAATTATGAACTTAAAATTAAAGTGTCAGGAGAATCTTTTTTTAATTTCTCAGAAAAATTAACCGAGTCAATTGTTCAAGCAGTAAAAAAAGTAACAAAAAATGACCCTGAACTTAGTACATCTGGCGGAACCTCAGATGCAAGGTTTATATCATCAATTTGTCCAGTAATTGAGTTTGGTATTGTGGGAAAAACTATGCATCAAATTAATGAAAATATTTCTTTAACAGATATTGAAAAATTAAGTGAAATCTACTTTCATTTTTTAAAAAATATTTTTAAAGATAAATTTTAATTAATAAATAATTTTTTCAAGATAAAGGCCCTCAGATGGGGCAGTTGGTCCAGCTTTGCTTCTATCCTTAGAACTTAATATCTTTTTTACAGACCGTTCGCTTAATTTATTCATCCCCACTTTTATCAGTGTTCCCACAATAATTCTTACTTGGTTATGCATAAATGATTTTCCTTTTACTCTAATTTCAATGCACTTATCTTTTTTTGAAATTAAAATATCATCTATGCTTCTGAGAGTTTTCTTTGACTGACAGCTAGATGATCTAAAAGCGTTAAAGTCGTGTTTACCAATAAGATGTTCTGATGCTTTTTTCATTTTAATCAATGAAATTCTTTGTGGAACAAACCAAGCTCTTTTTGAAAGTAAATGAGAATTTGTATCTCTATTATGAATTTTATATAAATAAATTTTTTTTTTTACTGAAAATCTTGAATGAAAGTTTTCATCAACGAAAGATGAATCTAGAACTGTAATTTTATTATCGGTTTGTTTTAAAAAAAAATTTATTGCTTTGTAAATTTTTTTTTCATCAATAATTTTTTTTTTTAAGTCGAAATGAGCTACTTGACCAAATGCATGAACCCCTGCGTCAGTTCTTCCTGCAACAGTCAATTCAATATTATCATTAAAAATTTTCTTTAATGTTTTTTCAATCTCACCTTGTATTGACTTTCCATTATTTTGCTTTTGCCAGCCAACATAGTTAGAGCCATCATATTCTAAAATAAGTTTAATTCTTATCATTTATTCAAAAATAAGTTTCTTATTTTTTATACCATTTAAAAAATCATTCGCATTCATTTTACTTTTTCCCTCTGGCTGTAACTCAATAATTTGAATTGAATCTTTACCACATTTCACTACCAATTTGTCTCTTTCTGAACTCAAATGATTTGATGGTTTATTAATTTTTTTTTCAAATAAAACTTTTGCCTTTAATATTTTAATTCTCTTATCAAATGATTTAATTTTAGTCCAAGCCCCTGGAACTGGACTGAATGCCCTTATTTTTCTATCTATAATTGTAGCTGATTGATTCCATGAAATTTTTGTCTCTTTTTTTTCTATTTTTTTTGCATAAGTTGCATCTTCATCTGATTGAATTGTAAATTTATGATTATTTTTTAAAATAATTTTTATAGTTTGTAATAAAAGTGGTTGACCAAACTTAATCATTTTATCAAAAATTTCACCTCCAACATCTTCATCTAAAATTTTGAATTTAGTTTGATTTATAATTGGACCAGCATCTAATTTTTTTTCAACTTTCATTATTGTAACACCAGTTTCTTTATCCCCTTGGAGTATCGATCTTTGGACAGGTGCAGCTCCTCGCCACTTTGGTAATAGTGAAGCATGTAAATTTATTGTTAAATACTTTGGATGATTGATTATTTCTTCATTTACTAAATTACCGTAGGCAACTACAACTATAAAATCTACTGATATATTACCAATCATTTCAAGAAATTTTTGATCATTAAGGTTTTTAGGGGTAAAAATAGGTATCTTGTTTTCCAAACTCCATTTTTCAACAGGAGATAATTTAATTTTTTTTCCTCTTCCCGATTTTGATGCTGGTTGGCTTACTACAAATTTTATTAAGAAATTTTCATTAAAAAGGTATTTTAAAAATTGCAGAGAGAAATCTGGTGTACCAAAAAAACCTATCTTAATATTAGATAGTTTATCCATCTGTTTTATTTTTATTTTTATTTTTTATTTTTTTTAATTTTTCAATTACCAATTTTCTTTTTAATTTAGACAAATGATCAATAAACAAAATCCCGTTTAGATGATCAATTTCATGTTGAATACAAATTGACATTAATCCAGAAAAGTTTGAAACAGTTTTTTTACCATCTTTATCAAACCACTCAACCTCTACTTCTTTTGCTCTTTCTACATCTGCGAAATATTCAGGAACAGATAAACAACCTTCCTCATTGATAAACTTCTCATCTGAAAATTTTGTTATTTTTGGATTTACAAAAGCAACTGGATTTGAAACATCATCTTTTTTAATATCTATTACAACAATTCTTTTTTTTACACCAACTTGAGGGGCTGCCAGACCTATACCATTCCCTGAAGCATACAAAGTTTCAAACATATCGTCGATGATTTTTTTTAAACTATGATCAAATTTTTCAACAACCTGTGATTTGTGCTTCAGTCTTGTATCTGGTATTGTAAGTATCTTAAGTGTTGTCATTCTAAATAAAAATAAAAATGAGTCCTGAAGTTTTAATTATAATTTTTTTATCTAGCTTACTCTTAATTTTACTAATAATTCAATTTTTTTTTTCAAATAATGGATCAAAAGAGAGAATAAAAATATTACTTGAGAAACAAGAAAATCTTGAAAGATCAATTTATCAAATTTTTGATGAAAAGTTTGAAAAAATTGACAACAAATTTCAAAAATCATCAGCAGAGAATTCTTCAAGTCTATTCCAAATTAAAGAAAAAATATCGATAATTGATAGAGCTCAACAAAATATTTCAGGCTTAACAGAAAATGTAATAGATTTAAAAAATATTTTATCAAACACATCAAAACGTGGAAAATTTGGTGAAGTTTTGCTTGAAAACTTAATTTCAGACCATTTACCTAAAAAAAATTATGAATTTCAAAAGACTCTTTCTAATAATTGCAGAGTTGATTGTATTATCAAATCTTCTGGTGCTTTAGACAATTTATGCATAGATGCTAAATTTCCTAGAGAAAGTTTTGAAAAAATTTTAAATTCAACCTCTAAAGACGAAAAAAATAAAGTACTAAAACTTTTTAGAACAGACATAATGAATCATGTTATGGATGTAAAAAATAAATACATCATTCCAGGACAAACATCTGAGATAGCTCTTATTTTCATTCCTAGCGAAAAAATTTATTTAGAAATATTTAATATGATTCCTGAAATGACAGAAAAGTTTTATGAATTAAAAGTTTTTCTTGTTTCACCAACAACTTTATGGATCGTCCTTAGTTATATAGAAAGTATATTGAGAGACAAGAAAATTTCCGAAAACTCAAAATTCATCTTTCATCAACTTAAAGAACTTACTAATGAAATTACAAGACTAGAAACTAGGATAGCTAAAATGGACTCACATTTTTCAAACGCTCAAAACGATCTGAATGATATACTTGTCACAACAAAGAAAATTAAAAATAAAAAAGAAAAGTTAATAAAATTAGATGTCAAAACTTAGTTTTCATTTCGCTTCTTGAGCTAAATGCAGCTGAAAGTGTATTGTAATCTATATTATCTAACTCACCACCAATAGGTATTCCCTGTGCAAGCCTTGTTACTAAAATTTGATTTTTCTCACAACTATCTGCAATAAATTGTGCTGT
>MDTA01183480.1_pt1 | contig 14585 bp, 8 predicted proteins | sample 811151 | NCBI WGS metagenome assembly MDTA01 (sample SAMN05326648, study PRJNA326480) | marine metagenome | isolation source: seawater | place: Indian Ocean: South | collected 2010 | reverse complement strand
TCACCATCATGCTTACACACAGTGTGGAGCAGGTTTCCGACCAACCTCCCATATATCAATACCGCGATGCTGCGAAATGAAATCGATTATGGAAATATCCATTAAAAAGTAGATTTTAACATGTTAAAAAGCCTATTCTGATACGCACAATAATGTCATTTCAGAATCCGGATGTTGTAGTAAAAAGCCTTCTCTTTTACCACTACGTCTGCTCAATTGACGGTCAAAAGAACCCTGTATCTTCGGTTGTAAGGATGGGTCTAATGGCGACCTGATTGTAATTTTACTGATATCATTAATCACAGCTTGCTCAACGAAATCATCGACTGTCGCTAAATTCAATTCTTGATGGAAAATTTCAACAATCCTACCGGACGTTTGAATAATTATTTTTGCATATTCTTCATTGTCGACATTCAACTTCTTTGAATGATGAATCTGGGGCCTTCTTCCTTCGGATTGTATCCAGTGAAAATCCGTAAGCCCAACTGTATCTTCCAGCCAGTATTGAGCCAAGCCACACTCTACAAATGCAGAATCCAAGATTGTGACATATTCTCCTCTTTTCGGCATTCTCTTCGCCTTAACTGGTACTTCGGGACCCTCGCTAAGCGGCTTACCCCCTTGAAAAATAAATGGCTTTTGCTTTAAGTCTGGAGAAATTCGAATAAATCGACGATTGCAATTTAATTCTGCTATACTTCCAAGCCATAGTGCCAACCTGTCTACACGCCCTTTACCCCTAGATGTCCATGTCCAAGTCTTAGCTATAGATGGCCAAAATTGTTCTACCAACACTTCAACCTCCAATTTTTGCTGATGTGAAAGTCTGGGAGACAAATCTAATAATATTGCAGGACCTCTTTCGGTTGTACCTAGGTGTTCTTTCCAACCAGAGAAAATTTCCCCTAGCTTTGGTTGCATTTCATCTAATGAATGTGAGCGACTATTTCTTGGTCTAGCTGGATCGAGATGAAGAAGTGCAATTTTCTCCTTGGAATTTCCTGTGAATGAGGATAATTTCTCTATTGCTGAATTTCCATCTCTTCCATCGCCAGCTAAAAAAATACTTTTGGATAAACTTTCAAGATTTTTTTCTCCTCTTTGAATAAATATATTATTGAAATTTACTGCACTGGCTCTCGCTCTTTGAGGATTCAATTCTATGCCAAATACCGGCTTTTTAGTAATCGCTGAATATGCTGCAACTTGGATTCCACTACCGCATGCACAGTCTAAGATATATCCATCCGGTAATTTGTATTTATTTAGTAAAATTGCACGAGAAAGCGCCACTTGCCATGGAGTTGCTAGTGGCTTTCCTTCGTCAGCGTGAAAAAAAATCATTCCCTCGGCCGAGGTATTATCTTTGACCGATTCTATCAATCCTTCAGAAGACGCTTCCAAGGGCTTTATTATGTCCCCCATCATAATTCCTCATGACTCTGATACATCACTTCTCGTCATGATGCTTTCAAAATGTATCCCTGCTTGACTAAATGCTTCTACTGCTCCTTCTTCGCGGTCAACTATACTAATGACTGCTATTACTCTACAGTTGGTATCATTATGAATTCGTTCAACTGCTTTTATTGCTGATCCGCCTGTGGTTGTCACATCTTCAACAATAACGATGTTGCCTCCTTTTTCAAGCGATGACCCTTCAATTCCTGGAGGATTATTCGTCTTTCTACCGCCTCTACCCTTCGGTTCTTTCCTAACCATAAAACCCCTGCGTGGAGAATCTTTGGTTGATGTTGCAATCGCAATTGCTGTTAACGGAACTGCTCCCAATTCTAGCCCGCCTACAAAATCAGCCCCTAAATGATCCATTCTTTGGTTGAATAAATCGCCAAGTAAATGACTAGCTTCGGGGTGCATCATAACTGGTTTAGTATCGAAAAACCAGCGTGAATTACGACCACTTGCTAAAGTAAATGCATCATCACTACCTCCATCGATAAATGCTAATTCTTTAACCAAACTAACTAATCTAGGCCAATTTGGATTTTCTCTAAGTGATGGATGGACACTCATCAACTGATGCTTCGGCTCTAATACAATGAACTTTACTTAATAATTTAGATAATGTGGAGGGTAAAGAATTATTCCGCCTAGGGTATTGTTGATAAGTATCGCTGCAGCAGGGGATTTATTGGTATGTCATCTGATGGTAGTTCTATTGATTTGAGCGTTCATAACCCGCTCATTGGATTAGATCTTCCGCGATTAGAAAAAGAAATCGACGAGTACCAGAAATGGCTCGATGAACGCACAGATGAAGCATATAGAATTGCAGAAAAGGCTCGATTGCAAAATAAAGACTTACAACCCCATGTCGAAATTCCACGCGCTTCAGATTTGGCTGGAAGAACTGAAAAATTATTGATTCAATATCTCGGCGATTACAAGGTTGCTGATGACATTAGAGAGATGCTAGAAATTCATGATCGAGAGACTACTTCGATAATGATGGCACAATCGGTCGCCAAAGGATTTCGAGATGAGGGGTTTGACCTAGTCACGGCTATCGACGCAGGCTTAAGAGTTGGACTCGCAATCCTAACTGAAGCGGTTTTAGTCGCACCTTTAGAAGGTATAAGCGAAGTGCGATTGTTGAACAATATCGATGGTTCGCAGTTTGTATCAGTCCATTTTGCTGGGCCAATACGTGCTGCTGGTGGTACAGCTCAGGCACTCGCCGTATTAATTGCCGATATGATACGTAGAGAGTTGAACATAGGAAGATATCAACCCACAGATCCTGAAGTTGAACGAGTCAAAGAAGAATTTGGATTGTATAGAGGTAATCTTCAGTACCGCCCTTCGCCAACAGAAATAGAGGACATTGTTAGGGCATGCCCTGTGATGGTCAATGGAGAATCTACTGAAAGGATTGAGTGTGCCGGATATGGTCGAGTAAGAAATATTGATGAAGCAAGAATTCGCGGTGGTGTTTTACTTGTTATAGGCGAAGGGTTGTGTCTTAAAGCACCAAAAATTCAGAAACATACTGAGCGTTTGAACGTTACTGGCTGGGAGTTTATTTCCAAATTTGCTAACAAAGGAAAAGAGAAAAACGAAAGTATGGATAAAAATGCATTTAAGTCAAGAAAAGTTAAGCCAATTACAAAATTTATGAATGATATCATCGCAGGGCGTCCCGTTTTTGGCAGTCCACAAGAAGCCGGAGGTTTTCGCTTAAGATACGGTAGAAGTAGGCCTTCAGGACTAGCCGCAGCATCGGTTAATCCTGCTTGTATGTTAGCAATGGATGATTTCATAACTATTGGAACTCAAATGAAAATTGAACGTCCCGGCAAAGCTTGTGCAATTACTCCGTGTGATGATTCAGAAGGCCCTTGGGTTGTACTAAATGATGGAAGATTCCTTAGATTAGACGATATCAAAAGTTTCTCGGAAATCACTTCTGATGTAAAATGCGTTTGGGATAATGGTGAGTTGGTGGTAGGCTTCGGCGAATTTATGGAGAATAACAAAAACCTGGTCCCTGCTGGCTATGGATTTGATTGGTGGGCTAGTGATTTAATCGAAGAAATCGATTCTGAAGAGGCCGTGTCAGAATTTTGTAAAATCATGAACATAAATCGCAAGGATTGTCCAGAAGGTGTCCCGGGGGCGGACGTAACCAAAAACAAAGGCCCTGAAGTTTTATTTGCGCACAGGCGTAAATGGCATCGTTTTTTACAAGGACAGGCATTAAACTGGGAACAAGCAAAACTCATTTCACAACGTTTCAAAACCTCAATGCCTCCTCCGCATAATCCTTGGTTCTTAGATCTACCAATCGAATGGGTGCCGTCATTGTTAAAAATTATCGAGTCTTCAAAAATTGAAGATTCGATGAATCCTTATTCGAACAAATATAATGAACATTTCATCGCTTATCCTTTACCCGAAGAAAGACAACTAAGAATTCCTGGAGGAGCAAAAAATTGGTCTGAAAAACGGATGGATGAGATACCTCCGGAGATTTTAACTAAAGAAATGCTCGATGATTGCCCTGGAGTAAGTTTTTCTGTAGAACCATATATTTTCTCTAAACCGAATAATGATTGGACTTTAATTCAACATGGTATTGCAAAAGGCTCCGCCCTAATCCTTGGACTTGCCCACTATCATGATGGTGATGATCTCATTATAACTTCAGGTTGGTCTGCCGTATTGGAGGCTTTTGGGTTCACTGTTGATGGAGACAAAATAATTAATATTGCCAATGCATCTCAAATTTTCTCAAATAAAATTGAACAGTTGAAAGAAGCAAAAATTATTCTTGGTGAAGAAAATCTTAGGATTTCTGAACTTGAAAAAGTACGCGCAACAAATAGAATCGCTGCTGAAACGGATGCTCGACAAAAAGGCAAGAGTATCGGTGAAACCGATAAAATCGGTAAAATCGCCGCAGATAGTGTGATTGACGAAGGTCCAAAAGACAAAGACAAATATTTGGCAGCGCAAATTCATCAAGATGACTATATGGTGGACGGCATACTTCCTCAAATTAGAAAAATTTCTTCGCTGCGTTGGGAACATTCTGCACCGATTAGGGTGGGCAGCAGAATGGGCCGTCCTGAAAAGTCAGCGCCAAGAATAATGAATCCTATGGCCCATACCTTATTTCCAATTGAGATGAATGGTGGCAATCAAAGATTGATGAGTATAGCCGCTCAAAAGAAGGATATCAGAACTCAATTAGGTAAACGAAAATGTTCTTTGTGTGGTAAAAACTCTCCTTTCATAACTTGCCATCATAGAAAACTCGACCACAATGGGCACGAACTAGTTGGCGAGACCTGTGGTGGTAGAACTGATTTTGAAGGTGAACTGGGTCAAAATCGTAGAAGAAGAGGTGAACTGATGACAGTACCTCTAGACTCAGCTCTTGAGGATGCTAGAATTAAACTAGGTATTGACAGGCTTCCAAAAACCATCAAATGTATGAAGAAAATTGCAAGTAAAGATCAAACCCCTGAACCATTAGAAAAAGGCATTTTAAGAGCGAAATATGACTTGCCTGTATTCCGTGATGGAACAGTTAGATTTGATATGAGTGATGTTCCTACAACTCATTTTACTCCTAGAGAAGTTGAGGTATCCTGGAAAACTTTGGTTAACCTTGGCTACACTCATGATTATGAAGGAAACGAACTGAAAAATGACGACCAAATGTTAGAACTATATCCTCAGGATTTCATTGTAGCGAAAAATGCCGCTGATTATTTTGTTAGAACTGCACAGTTTATCGATGAATTATTGGTTCGATTTTATGGTCTAGAACCCTATTATAATGTTGCATCTGCTGATGATTTAATTGGTCACTTAATCTGTGCATTAGCACCGCATACATCTGGTGGTGTTTTGTCTAGAATTATTGGATGGGCTGATTGTTCTGGTGGATATGCTCACCCATTATTCCATGCTTCAAAAAGAAGAAATTGTGACGGTGACGAAGATGCGATTATGCTACTGATGGATGGACTATTGAATTTCAGTCGTAATATTCTGCCCGCAAATCGAGGAGGGCAAATGGATGCTCCACTTGTTCTTACCACTAAACTCAATCCAACCGAAGTCGATAAAGAGGCCTTGAATGTCGATTCAGCGTGGTTTTATGAACGAGATTTCTATGAGATGACGCTCAACCAACCTCATCCTAAAGCATGCTATGATAGAATGGACTTCGTAGAAAGAAGACTTGGTAGCGTAGCGGCGCTTCGCGGATATGGATATACTCATGACTGTCATTCTATCTCCACTGGGCCTGCTTTATCGGCTTACAAGACCCTTGATACCATGATTGACAAAATGGAAGGGCAATTAGAATTAGGTTTACGGCTCCGAGGGGTAGATGTAAGAAAGGTTGCTTCAAGCGTTATTCGTTCACACTTTTTACCGGACTTGAGAGGAAATCTAAACGCATTTGCTAGACAGAAGGTTAGATGCTTGAAATGTGGACACTCTTATCGAAGAATGCCATTATCTGGAAAGTGTATCCAGCCAAAGAAGGCTATTGGTAAAGGCTTGAGTTCCGTAGGTGTTTCCCGTTCGGAGGGTGATTTGTGTTCAGGCAACCTAGCACTAACCGTTTCAGAAGGCGCTGTTAGAAAATACATCAAAGTTACACAACACGTTATGGAAAAATATGGAGTAGATATCTACACAAAACAAAATGTTGAGTGGTTGGCAAATAGTACTGATTCTCTTTTCATGAACGATCGGGCTAAACAAATGTCATTATCTGATTTCTTGTAATCAATTCGATGGGCCAATCATTTGTTCAGGCCTAACCCAAAGATCAAATTCCTCATTTGTCAAATACTTCAACTCCAAAGCTGATTGTCTTAAAGTCAAACCTTTTTCATGTGCATTCTTTGCGATTTTTGCAGCTTTATCATAGCCAATATGATTGTTTAAAGCAGTCACTAACATTAGTGAATTTTCTAGATGAGATGCAATATTTTCTTCTATTGGTTCAAGTCCTTCAACGCAATTTTCTCGCATTGAACGACAAGCGTCGGTAAGTAGTTTGATTGAGTGTAGTAAATTATGTATCATCATTGGTTTGTAAACATTCAATTCGAAATTACCTTGTGAACCTCCAACCGTTATTGCAGTATGATTGCCCATGACTTGGCAACATACCATAGTCATAGCTTCGGCTTGAGTAGGGTTTACTTTGCCAGGCATAATTGAAGAGCCAGGTTCATTTGCTGGAAGTGCTAATTCTCCTAATCCGCATCTAGGACCTGAACCTAACCATCGTATATCATTAGCAATTTTCATCAAACTTACTGCTAATGTATTGAGGGCCCCGCTGGCTGCAACAACTGCATCATGTGCTGCTAGTTGAGCAAATTTATTTTCAGCACTAACAAATGTTAGTCCTGTAATGTTGGCGATTTCATCCGCAACCATTTGAGCAAAGAGTGGATGCGTGTTAAGGCCTGTTCCTACAGCAGTACCTCCAAGTGCTAATTCAAATAAATCATCTAAAGCAAAGTCGATTCTTCGTAAATCCGCATCTAACTGTGAAACCCAACCGGATACTTCCTGTCCTAATGTCAAAGGAACTGCATCCATTAGATGCGTTCTACCTATCTTTACAATATTTGACCATAGTTTGGCTTTATCGCTGAATGCATTCCTAAGTTGCCTAAGTGTTGGAAGGAGTTCGTGAGTAAGAGCCTCTGCTGCTGCAATATGCATCGCAGTTGGAAAAGTATCATTGGAAGATTGAGCCCTATTTACGTGATCATTTGGGTGTACGGGTGATTTTGAACCTAGTGTGCCACCAGAGATTTCGATTGCTCTGTTGGCAATAACTTCATTGGTGTTCATGTTAGATTGTGTACCACTTCCTGTCTGCCAAATCCTTAGAGGAAAGTGAGCGTCTAAATCTCCACGTATGACTTCTTCTGAAGCGGCGATTACCAAATCTCCAACTTCAGGATCTAATTGCTTCAGAGCAACATTGGTCTTTGCTGCTGCTTGCTTCAACACACCAAAGGCACGAATTACGCCTCTAGGCATTTTATCGTCTCCAATGTCAAAATTGATTAAGGAGCGGGCGGTTTGGCATCCATAATATTTGTCAGCAGGAACCTCTAGTTCACCCATGGTGTCAGACTCGATTCTAACCTCTCCTGAAAGGTTTTGTAGATTGCTAGGTGAAGTTTGAGTGGTATTTATGGTGGCTTTTTGAGGGTTTAATGACTCTTCAATCATCCTGCTAATAGTGGCACTACGGCCTTTTTTCCCTTTGCCAACTTTTTTGTCCAGTCTTAATGCAATTTCTTCGGGAATGCTGATGCTGATTATTCGTCGGTCGCCTGACCTATATCTTGACATATCACTACGTTAATTATTAATTATTAAATAATATCTATATTTTGATTTATCTGAAATCGTCTCCGAATTTTCGGCATTTCTTTATTAATTATTAAATAATAATTATTTTTCAAGATGCGGCCCTATGCCCAATTCTAATGCCCCGCTTTTCCAAGAACCCCTGTACATCAATCGGGTTTGAAATGGCATCACGTAATCGCCATCCGAGGTTACAGCAATTAGCCCCCCTCTTCCTCCCAATGGTGCGACTTCATCTAGAATTTGATTTGAGGATTCGGTTAAATTACCTGTGCTCTGTAATTTATTTGCTAAACCATGTGCTGCACATGTTCGAATGTAAGCCTCACCTACGCCGGTGCAAGATACTGCTATTTTGTCATCTGCCCAAGTTCCTGCACCTATTATTGGTGTATCTCCTACACGCCCAGCTGGTTTTCCTGTCATCCCACCGGTTGATGTTGCGGCTGCAAGATTGCCCATATTATCGAGTGCAACGGCCCCAACTGTGCCCATGCCTTCATCTGAAAATTCTGTTTTTACTCTGGACTCTAGGTCGTGATCTAAAACACTATCATTTTCATCTGTAGCCCCTGGATTTGATTTACTATCTTTCCATTGTTGCCACTGACCCTTTCTTAGTTCTGTCTTCAACCAGTCTTGACTTACCTCTTGTAATCCTTTACCAATGGCGAAATCATCTGCTGCCCCACTATTCATAATAACTGGCCAGCCTTGATGTAGAATCAAATTTGCAGCTCTAATTGGATGCCTTAGTTTTGTTACATTGATTACTGAGCCGGCTGCTTTATCCGCTCCACGCATTATCGATGCGTCCATAGTAATGGAGCCGTCTTCACCGATTACGGAACCTTTTCCAGCATTAAATAAGGGTTCATCTTCAAGCATCTCGACTGCCAAAGTTACTGCTTCTAGACAATCGATCTCGCTATTATCTAGCATCAGTCCTATCTTAATTAGGACTTTTTTCATACAATCAATTCTAGCGGGATCCAAGGGGGTTTTTCCTAACCACGGGCCATCCCCGCCAGCACCACCATGGATTACTAGAATTGCCATGTTTACTGAATTACTGAGCAACTGATTATTTGTTGTGGTTGAGCAGGTCTATCACCAGGTAACTTTCTGCACTTTTCTATTGCATACACTACATCCATGCCATCTGAAACACGACCGAAAACGGCATGGTTGCCATTTAGCCATGGTGTTTCTACAGTTGTAAGGAAAAATTGTGAGCCGCCAGTATTTTTCCCAGCATTTGCCATGGAAAGTACTCCTGGCTTGTCGTGCTTTAGAGCTAAGGCCGATGGTTCACAGGGTATTTTCCAACCAGGCCCTCCGGTACCAGCCATTCTGGACATCGGGTCTTTTGAATGAGGGCAACCTCCCTGAATCATGAAGTTTTCAATGACTCTGTGAAAATGTAAGCCATTGTAATGTCCCATGTTGACTAATTTCACGAAGTTAGCAACTGTTTCAGGCGCTTCTTGTTCAAAAAGTTCAATCGTAATATTTCCTGCTGATGTTTCCATTAATACTTGCATAACACTCCCAGTAATAGGCAGGTCATGAGCATTGTGCAATCGTCTTTGAGATTACTGTTTCAACCAAGGACGGAAATGTTGGTCAGCATAAGCACGAGCGTAGTCGGCAGGATACCCTGCAGCCATAAGTTGCTGCTCATATGCTAATTGTTCTGGAGTGATGGTTTGATCAACTGCTCCAATTCCTGCAACAGCAGCATAACCTGCATCAGAGTAAGCCTTTTCTTGCATTGCAAACGTATCATTTCTAGAACTTCTACCACGTACGAAGAGTAATGTCAATAATATTAATATCACTATTCCTCCAATTAACCCAAGTGTTAGCGGAGACATGCCCAGTATCTTATTTTCTGATTCCGCTTCATCGGTTGAATCTGTAGAAGTATCGGTATCTCCGCTTCCGGTATTGTCCCCTCCATCGGTGATGTCACCTGTGTTTGAATTATTATCTACAGGTTCGGTAACATTTGTGTCGTCATCACCAGTTCCATCAGTTTGGTTGTCTCCTGTATTAGTATCCAAAGGACAACCGTCAGGACCTACAAGTTCTCCAGGAGTTGAATTATTACACGCATCATTCTCATTTAGCACGCCGTCACCATCTAGGTCTAAGATTGGGCAGCCTTGTCCATTATCGCCGTTAATTACTCCGGCTTCTGTTGGACATTCGTCACCATTAGTTCCTGTTGCATTATCGCCAAATCCATCTCCATCGGTGTCGTACCATTGAGTAGGGTCGTTAGGTAGAATATCATTCAAGTTAGAGACTCCATCGCCATCTAAGTCTTTACATCCATATCTGTCGATAGTAGATGTCCCAGCACTTGTTGGACAAGCGTCAACTATGCCATCGCCGGCATCTGTAGTATTGAAAGTGTCTCTATCCTCATCATTAGCATATAGTTCATCCTCATTTTGAATATAGAAAGTCTCTGTTACATGCATATTGTTTGTTTCATCGATTTCTGACAATTGGTCATTAGTATCCAAAGATAATTTACAGGTATAATCGCCTGATGGAGTGTCGGTTGGAATGGTAAAGAAAGCATAGGTGTCGCTTACAGGCGTTTGGTTGTAGGATGATCCGGTTGCTACAGCTAGAGAAGTAGTGAAAATTACTTCTTGGGTAACATTATCAGAATCGATTAATTCAATCAACACAGACACTGCTTGGCCATATCCTGGGCCTCTCAAATTATTGAATACCCATGAGACTTGAATTTCTTCTCCTGTGAAGGTTTCAACTGTTGGACAAGTAAGAGATTCAATTGCCAAATCTGGTTGTGCAGGTTGGACTGAAATTATTTCGAGTTCATAATTTCCTTCACCGCCGCCACCTGAAATCGCAATGGTAAAGGTTTCATCTTGGCCTTCATAAGTAGTGTTCAATGAATCGAATAATAAGCCATAACTAGTGTTGTCAACGCTTGCTACTAAATCTCCGTTGCTATCCGTTAAAGTGGCTGTAAACGGAAGGTCTGTACTTGCATTGAAATGGACTTCTGTATTGTAATAGTCATTAATTGTAAAAGAGTAGGCATCCTCGGTGTCTGAAATGCTTAGACAACCTGAACCCGATATTCCATTATTAGTTCCTAGAGGAATTCCTGAAGCATCTGCATCTTGTCCAAGTCCCAAGTCATTTTGAGCACCGCAGTCAAATGGAGGAATGTATGTTGATTGGTCTGGTTGGCCGAACAATATCCTGTATGTACCGCCAGGATTACCGCCACCAAATCCACCAAAGTATGACAGATTGACGTAATAGTCTCCTGCTAGCCCTGCAGAATCTGTGTCGTCAAGTGAGACAAAGTCATCTTGAACCGACAAACTAGAATCTAGAACTGTTCCATTAGAGGCCTCAAGAGTCATATCGAAATCTGCCCCGTCAATTGGTGGAGAAACAAGTGTGACATTCAATGGTTGTCCAGCGGTAATGGTAACCTTGTAAATATCATTTTCATCAGTTGAATCCATACAACCTCTGTGCTCGGCAACTGGGTCAATTCCAGCATCTATAGCAGTAACAAATGTATCACCTGCGTCGCCGCCTGTTGATGCATCATTTTGAGTACTTGCACACGCATTTACAGCATTACCAATAGTCATTTGAGTAGAAGCGATCGCATCATTATCTGTTTCGATTTTCTCTGAAATCAATTCATCCTTGTCTAGAAAAACTATGACATTGTATTCTCCTTGAACAATATTGGATGGGACTGCACCTGTTACAGTTATTACTTGTGTTGCATTAATCTGTAATCCATTGGACCAAGTGACGTTGCCTATAACATGATCAACCCAAGTATCAGTCGCATCGACACTCAAACTGACTTCGGCTTTGAATGCATCAGTCAAATCTTGTGTACCATCGTTAATGACTTCCACGTCGATACTTACGGTATCTCCAGGATTGGCTCCAGGATTGAAAGTGATATTCTCAATCGCAAGATTTGGAATTGGTGCACTCCAATTAGTCCAAACTTCTAGAGTCCAATTGCTGTTTCCAGCAAATTGTGAAACATTAACAAAATAGGTCCCGGGTTGGTTTTCAAAACTGCTTCCAATCGAGGTTACTTTTTCCGGATTTGAGAAAAACCCAGTATCGATGACCGACCCGTTCGGTTGGTGCAATCTTAAATCTAAATCATCGCCTGAATCAAAAGTTAGTACGGCATCGATTGTATGATTAACTGGCACATCAAAAGCGAAAACATCACCTTCATCGGTAGAATCTACACAACCAGTGAAAACTGACGTAACATTACTTCCAAGGTTGTCGGGTGAGTCAGTCCAATTAGAGACGGCATCGTCTCCTTGTCCAGCATCATTTTGAGGGTTTTGCCAATCCAAACATGTTTCAGTATAATTTGTCCAAGTCTCGATATCATAGTCACCGTCTCCGGCATATTGGAAAACTACAATCCAGTAAGTATCAGCAACACCGTCTTTGGAAGAACCAGCGCTTGTAACTAACTCCTCGGGGTCATAAGTCAATGATGAGTCAACGATGTAATATGTAGCATTATCTTCGAATACCAGATAAAGGTCATAGTCAACAGTTGTACCATCTCCAAAATTATCCATGGTAACATCAATATTATTATTAGCAGACATTGTAAATTCATACCAATCTTCATTATCTGCAGAATCTACACAACCAGAAAATGAAGTCGTTGGATCTGATCCGATTGATTTTGCTGTTTGCGCCGAAGCATTACCTGTATCACCAGTATTGCCTCCATCATTTTGAATTACGGGGCAAGGTGCTTTTGCACCAGCATTCTTAGGATGCTTTCTAACATCATCCAAGGTTAAAAATTCGTCTCCGGCTGAGTTCTCTTCTTCACCAAAAATATAGTCATTAATTGGTGTATCAATGGTGTTAATCACTGGAGAAAGTGCAGTGAAAATAAACATCAAGCCGACTAATATTCGTAAATTACGCATAGGTCTCACAATGCCTTGTGCGCGCCGCTAAGTTATCAAACTACGGTCTTAAAGCCTAATTTCCAACAACTCTAGGTGTTGCTGAATTGACAGCATCTGAAACTCCACCTTGGTATCTAGCAAAGTTTTCGATAAACATTTTTGCCAAATTATCTGCCGTTTGATTATATTTATCAGAATCATCCCAAGTCTGTATCGGTTGAAGTACTTCAGAAGGTACACCGGGGCATTCAATTGGTACCTCGAACCCAAACCGATTATCTACAACATACTCGACATCATCAAGATCGCCGTCCAATGCCGCATTAAGCATCGCCCTAGTGTATCGAATCTTCATTCTATTGCCGACTCCATATGGCCCGCCGGACCAACCTGTGTTAATCAGCCAAGCATTGGCGTTGTGTTGATTCATCTTTTCGGAGAGTAAATCTGCGTAAACCCCCGGATGCATTGGCATGAATGGTTCGCCAAAACATGCTGAAAAGGTTGCTTGGGGTTCTTTTACTCCGATCTCCGTTCCTGCGACCTTAGCAGTATAACCTGAAATGAAGTGGTAAGCTGCTTGTTCAGGCGTTAATCTAGATATTGGTGGTAATACACCGAATGCATCACAAGTTAAGAATATGACATTTTGTGGATGCCCGCCTTTGGAATCATGTGTCCTGTTGTCGATAAATTCAATCGGATAAGAGCCCCGAGTATTCTGGGTTTTAGAGGTGTCATGAAAATCTGGCACTCCATCTTTATCCATCACAATATTCTCTAGTACTGTACCATATTTTCGTGTTGTAGCGAAAATTGCTGGTTCGTCTTCTTCCGATAAATCAATCAGTTTAGCATAGCATCCACCTTCGAAATTGAATACGCCATTAGCACCCCAACCATGCTCATCATCGCCTATTAATGCCCTATTTGGGTCTGCTGAAAGTGTTGTTTTTCCTGTGCCAGACAGACCGAAGAATACTGCAGTATTTTCTCCGTTGGTATTAGCAGAACAGTGCATAGGGAGTATTCCTTTCTTTGGTAAAATCAAATTCATTACGGAGAAAATCGATTTCTTAATTTCTCCAGCATAGCGAGTGCCTCCGATGAGAACTTCTTTTGCTTGGTAATTTACGATTACAAAACATTGTGAGTTCAATCCATCGGTTTCTGCATCGGCTTCAAAATGCGGTGCATGAAATACGGTAAATTCCGGTGAATGTTGCTTAAGCCTTTCTTGATCGGGCCTAATGAACATATTTCTAGCAAATGCATTATGCCATGCATTCTGAGTAATTACACGTATTGGCAAGGCTTCTGAGAAGTCAGCACCACAATATAAATCTTGGACAAATAAATCTTCTTGATGGGCCAGATAATCTATTACCTTGGAACGCATTTTATCGAAGGTCTTTTCATCTGTAGAAATGTTCACATCTCCCCAATTTACATCTTCTGAAGTAGTGGGTTCGTAAACAATAAACTTGTCATTTGGCGAGCGCCCAGTTCTTTCCCCAGTTTCAGTAACCAAGGCATTATGAGCGCTAAATTCTCCCTCTTTTCTCTCCACTGCTAAATCGATTAATTCGGTGGCTGAAAGATTCCAATGAATGTTTCCAACACCCTCAATTCCATGAGTTGCAAGGTCGCCAGAAGGCGTACCATAGGTCTCGGCCATACAGACTCGTTTCATCGGCCGTCTTTGTCACTTTCGCCTCTAAG
>MDTA01139311.1_pt1 | contig 14585 bp, 10 predicted proteins | sample 811151 | NCBI WGS metagenome assembly MDTA01 (sample SAMN05326648, study PRJNA326480) | marine metagenome | isolation source: seawater | place: Indian Ocean: South | collected 2010 | reverse complement strand
TTTCAATTAAAAAATCATCTATTGCGGCCTCAACGAGAGAACCACCACTTCCATTATCTCCATCATATGCGATATCTTCTGCTATAAATCTGAATTGCATATCACTACTTAAATCTATAAAATCGGATAATTTTACTCTTTTTTTAGTCCAATTATTAATGGAATTTGATGTAACATGAATATCAATCCAGGTATTACCACCGTCTGAAGATACTTGAACTTTCCACAAATCATTACCACCGTTATCACCAGCATTATTCGTATACCAATACCAATATGTTATCAATACTTCACTATAATTATTTAAATTAAAACTTGGACTAGTCAGTGTCGTTTTACCACCATCTACGTCATCAAATCCTCCATTACCTTGCTCAAAACCATTACCAGTAACAAAGCAATATGTTCCATTCAGTGAATAATCATTACCTGGTTGTATTTGGATATTATCATCATTAAATGTCGCTACAGGTTCTGCCAATACCCATATTCCGGAAGTTGCATCATCTGTATTATCACTAATTGTCCAATTATTTAGACCTAATTCAAAATTTGTGAAGTAATAATCAGGTAAATCACCCACTGTAAAATATATTGCATCTTCTTGACCTGAAGGTGGGTAAAATTGAGTTTCACCCAATGTATTTGATGCAGATAAATAATATTCAATTATCATACCTTCATATAATCCTTGAATATTTCCTGTATAATTATTCCCTATATTAATTAGTTCAGTGGAATTCCAACCATCTCCATTGTTATAATATAAGTTTGCAGTCTCTATTTGACCATCATAACTATTTATAACTGCATCTACGGTGATTAAATTATTTTCAAAAGGAACATCAATTAAATTTTCATGAGATATGTTTATACCACTTAATCCAATACCATCGATATAGTTTACACCTGAATTAATTGGGTCTAGATATTGACTTAAACCCATATTCCAAGCTTGGTCAAAACGACCATATCCATGATTATACTGTTGGGAACAATAACAATCGGGAGAAGGGTCACAATAATTTGTATATATAAAACTTGCTATTCCAACTTGCCTTTTATTTTGATCGAATAAAGGGGACCCAGATGATCCAGGTATAACTCTTCCATCATTAAATTGAAATTCCCAATAATAACCATTCGCAAAAACATTTGAAGCATCTTGTGTGATTTTTTTGATATCTCCTCCCGGATGATGTATTCCAATAGCTGCTTGAGGAGGGGTATTTACTTTTGACCAACCAACAAAAAAAGGCTCATAAGAGTTAGGTATGTTTGATGTTAATTCCAATAGAGCAAAATCTGGGCCAGAATCAATATCTGCACTACTAAGCAAGGTAGAGCCACTAATACTTTGATTTTGAGCGCCAGTAGTCCCATTACATGTAGTAGATTGATAATTAAATAGAAATACATAACTATTTGGACTACCACTGACGCAGTGGTCAGCAAATAAAACATATGGTGTTCTATCATTGAGTGTATTATTTATTAATGAAGCAGAACAAAGTCCCCCACCCATTGTTACACGTATAGTTCCATTAATCTGGTTTTCAAATCCAAAACTTTCAGGACACGAAACATTTACATTGCAATCCTCTCTGGTATCATTTGACTGATTGATATAATATTTTAAAATATCTTTATTGTCATGTATAATAGATCCAATATTTAGACGTGAATTACCGTATTCTTCTTCAGGAATATTTAGTTCAATAATTATTTTATCTGATTTAACAATATTCGTCGGAAAAATATTAGATTCTTTATTATTTTCAGATGTGAATGCTCCGAAATACATACTACCATCATAATCATACAAATACAATGTAACGTTGTTACTTAAGTAAAAATCATTAAAAATCATGCCTAAACCATATGCACCAGAAGATTCTACTTTTAATAGGTAAGTGTATGTATTATTTCTATAAATAGGTGAAATATTATTTATTACATCATAGTTGACTTCGTATTCATCACCGAAAATAAAGACCATAGGATGATAATCCTTTTCAACTAAGCTTTCTGAGCGAGTTTCAATTCGTGTAATTTTATCAAGCATGTCAGAATTAATAAAGTTTGGGTATCCTCCATGCTCGATTTGGGAAAAAGCAAGAAAGACAAATATGATAAAAAATAAAATGTATCTCATCACTTAAATTATTAATTTGCTAAAAATTACAAGGTATGACTATGTAATGAGATGTAAGATATAATACCGTGCTTGTTACAATATTTGAAAATAAATTTAATTCAAAATCAAATTGACTAGTAGCACAATGTCAAGAACATCAATTTGACTATCATCATTCAAATCACCTAAATTCAAGTATTCATTTAAAAGTATTAAGTTTACCACAAGAACAATATCCAGAACATCAACTTGATTATCACTATTTAAATCACCTATTAAAATATTAGTGACGTTTGACAATTTTAAAAATCCAAATTGTCCACTGTCAATTGCAATTATAGCACCACCATCATCAGTCAAGTCAATATCTTCTCCCGCCCAATCAATAGAGTAATTTGAAATGTCTAGACTGGAATACGTTTTTTGCCATTCTATGAAACCATTATTATCAAATTTTATCAAATATGCGTTCCAAGTATCTGAGCAACCATTACTGTTACAATCTGAATAATTTCCATATTCATCGCCAGTACCAGCAATAATTATACATCCACCATCATTTGTTGCTTTGATACCCCATGCTTCATCGTGAATATATTGAGGATTAAAACCACGTGGATTTCCAACTTTTTGTTCCCATAATAAATCACCATTATTAGCTATTTTCATGGTATATGTGTCCCAATTTTCTGTATCTGATAAGGTATGACCTGTAAGAAAAATTTCTCCTTCTAAATTTGTATCCATTCCAAAGCAGTGGTCTGCATCATTTCCTCCGTATTCTTGATGGAATATTATTTCTCCATCTAAAGACATCTTTAATAATGTAAAGTTTAAAGCCTCTTCAGATAATCCAGAAATTATAAGTTCATTATCTACATATCTTATTCGATATGCTTGAGAAATATAATTATTTAAATCCATTGTGGTTACTTGATTTCCTTCTTGATCTGCAAACATGATAAAACCTCTGCCTTCTGTATAAAAGGTATTATTTGGATCTTGAGCATTTCTATATCCAACGGCAACTATTCCATTAGAAGTAATTGCAGCATGTTCAAAAGCGTCAGTACCGCCATTATTATATGTCTTTGAGAAAATAGTTGCACCAGTTTCTTTATTTAATTTGATAAGTGCACTATTTCGGTTTAAAGCGCCACATATAAGGTAACCATCTTCTAATTCTATTGCACTATTCCCTAAATTATGATTTCCGGTATTTAATTCCCTTTCCCATAGAAGCTGCCCATTATAATTTGTTTTAACAACATATATCTTTGAGTTTGGCAAAAAGTCTGTTTCACCAATTTGAAGATATCCACCATCATTGCATGTAAGAATGTAATGACCATGAGATTCTTCTCCAGTACCATTATGAGATGTATACCAATCTATGTTCGGTTCCGAAAAAATAAATGAAATTAACGTAAAAGTAAAAAATATTTTCATGGTTATCTCTTATTTTGTTTATAATAATTATTAAAAATCATAGATGCTAAAATAGTATTTTATTTTGAATGTACTTTCTGATAGATTGAGTTGATTCAAAATATATGTCTCTTTCGTTCATTTTAATAAAGTTTAATTTTTTTAGAAGATTCTTGACACCGCGTTGAGCATTTACAACTAATACCTGATTTCCTTTTTTTTCTTCATTCCTGACAAAATCCTCTAAAGCGTATATTCCAGTTAAGTCAATTCTTGGTACGTCTTCTAAATCAATAATCAAAATTGCATGTTTTGGTAAACTTATAAGAAATGACATTAATGATTTAGTAGAACCAAAAAATAATGCCCCTTTAAGTTGTAAAACATTAATTTGTGACTTTTGAGATTTAACCATTTTGGTATCTTCTTTTGGTGCAAATTTAGATTTAAAAAATGGAACAGATTTATGATTTGTTTGGTTTTGAATTATATTCTTTAAGTCTTTTATTGATCCAATTAAAGCAATCATTACTCCAATAAACACAGCGATCATTAAATTATATTTTATTGTTATAAATAAAACTATTCCAAAAATAAACAAGTCTAAAATTGGCAACTTTTTTAATATTGGAAGTATTCTATAATCTAATATATCAAATCCTACTTTTATTAGTATTGCTGAAATACATGTAGTTGGAATGACAGCTACAACTGATTTGAATCCTATTAAAATCCCAAATAATGTCAAACCATAAATAACTGATGGTATGATTGTTTTACCTCCAAATTTAATATTTGAAACAGTAAACATCGTTGCTGTGGCTATTGAGACTCCTCCCAACAAACCAGAAAATATATTTGCAATGCCTTGACCAAACACTTCTCTGTCACTTACATGTTTTGTTTCAGTCAGATTATCAGCAATCATGCAAGTTAATAGACTATCAATTATGATGAGACCTGCTAGTGTAATTGAGGGAAATATAAATTCACTTATTCTGGAGAAGTCTGGAATATATAATTTGAAAATTTCGTTGTTTATAGAAGAATTAAATTGATCTCCAACAGTTGGTAAATCAAAATTGAAAAACAATGAGACACTTGTTCCAAAAATTAATGTAACTAATGGTGAGGGTATTTTGACAAAAAATTTTATCTTTGGCCAAAAAAACATTAAAAAAAGAGATGGTAGTCCAACAAATAATACGTTGTTATTAAGAGAACTTAAATAAGTACTGATATTAACGAAAGTATTAAAGGTTTTTTCTAATCCAAAAAATGAATTTAATTGTCCAATAACAACTAATATACCAATACCACACATAAATCCAGCTACAACAGAATAAGGAATGAAATGTATTAAGTGTGAAATATTTAATAGCGATAAAAAAATCATTACTATACCGCTAAGAATTATAATTGAAAATATCGACATAAGATCGGGCTGATTACTTGCGCCAACAACAAAAACTCCCAACAAAGCAGAGATTTGATTAGCAGATGGAGCGGTGGGACCACTTACACTAAATTTACATCCTCCAAATAGGGCTCCAAAAATTCCTCCACAAATTGCTCCAATAATTCCAGATATTGGACCTAGTTGTGATATTTGTCCAAAAGCAAGAGCAAGTGGTAGCGCAATTATACCAAGAGTTATCCCAGTTAAAATATCATTATTCAAATTACTACCAATTCCAGAAAAATTGGACATTGGATTAATTTTTTTTAAATTATTTTTCATTCTCATATTTTTATTTGTGAGATTTATAACTGATTTATAAATATTTTATATCACTTACAATAAAAATTTTACTAATCTTATAATTTAGTTATTATAAAAATATTAGTATCACATTTAAATTACCTATAATCAAAATGAAATTAAACCTTTGAATAATATAATTTTAAATAAAGGCATTAGTCATTTGAAAAAGGATAAAAAAATGAAGGAATTAATCCTTATTCATAAAAAACCTAAATTCACAAAAAGTAAGAATTATTTTGACTCATTATCAAAGTCAATAATATTTCAACAGTTAAGCATAAAAGCAGGAAGTGCTATTTATAATCGTTATTTGAATTTATTTGAAAATAGGATTCCTAATTCTTTGCAAATAATTAATACCGATAATTTTATCTTAAGAGAAATTGGACTTTCCAAACAAAAAGTTGAATACATTAAAGAATTATCAAATTATTTTTATAAGTCATATAATGTTGATTTTAAATTTTTAACTAATCAACAAATATTTGATGAGCTCATAGCAATCAAAGGGATTGGAAAGTGGACAATTGATATGTTTCTAATGTTTGCAATTTTTCGTGTTGATATATTGCCAGTTTCAGACCTAGGAATTAAGAAAGCATTTAAAAAACTATACAAATTAAATGAATTACCTACTCCTCAACAAATGAGTAAAATATCTAAACCTTGGGAACCATATAGAACAATTGCATGCTATTATTTGTGGCAATTCTTAGACAATGGTGATCAGTGGTAAATTAGTTTAAAATTAAATTTACTATTGCAACAACATCTAAAATATTTATCTCGTTATCAGAGTTTATATCAGCTATTTGATCATAATTTTCAGTTAAAACTAAATTAACAATTAAAATCACATCTAATATATTTACGAGCTCATCGTTATTTATATCACCAAAGATATTATTTTCCATCGCAAGTTTAATTGCCACAGGCCTATGATCCGAGACATTTTGATCATATTCATTAAATCCTCCATCCAAAAAATCGTCTATTTTGATTGTTCTACAATATGATTCTTCATTGTTAAGTAAGGAAAAAAGTTCATTCGAAATTAAAATATGATCAATATGTGAAGGCCAATTTGGATAAGACCATTCTAATACATTACCCATTGCAATTGACATATCTGCAAACAAAAAATTTATATCATCTTCTATAAACATTTGAAAAACATTATTAGAGGGATCATCTGTAAGTGAATCATTTAAATCTCCCAATATTATTACATTATCATCGGGAAAGTTAATATCTATATAATCTTTCAAAAGTGTGTTTGCAATATATCTTCTTGTTTCTTCGTCATTATCATTATTCATATCTAATATTCCATCACCGCAACATTTATAATGATTATTTATGATAATGTAATTTTCATCCATAAAATTCATATCCATTACCATAGGAGATCTAGGGAAGGGACTCCAAAACTGTGAAGTTGTATAAATTTCATAAATATCGTTAATCTCAACGGTGCTACTTTTATAAATAAATGCTAAACCTGCAAACCATGATGATTCATAATATGATTCATAACTGTCTAAACTATTAATCATTTGGTTAAAAAGTACTGTATCATCTAATTCTTGCATTGCTATTATATCAGCATCTAAAGCTTGAAGAATTTCAGAAACATAATCTAAAGTTATCTGCCCATTTTTAGGAAACCATTCAATATTCCATGTAATAATATCTAAATGATTGTCATTTCCAAATTCTATATCACTTATATCACTCGAAAAAACTAATATTACATTGTAAAATATTAAAAAAAAGATCTTTTTCATTGTTTACTTTTTAAGTTAAATAAAAAAATATATGAACCAATAATTAAAAAAAATCCAATTAAAGACAATTTATCAGGTAATTCATTCCACAAAAAGTACCCTGACAAACTAGAAAATATTATATAAAAATAACTATACGGTGCAACATTACTTGCTTTTGATTTTTGATAGGAAAGTGTAAGAAATATCTGACCAAAAACACCAAAAAATCCAATTAAAATTAATTTCAAATATTCAATATGTTTTAAAACTTCAATATCTTTTATAGCCATAAAAAAATAAATAATCGATGAAAAGAGTGTAAACCAAAATATTATAGTGTAAGCTGATTCTTTTTTACCTATCGCTTTGATCATAGTATATGCTAAAGCACCTGAGATAGCAGAAAAAATAGCATAAACAGATACAGGGTTGAATAAATTACTGTTTGGTTTTATAATTAATAAGCACCCAAATATCATTGGAATAAAAACTAACCAGTTAGCTTTATCAACATGTTCTTTTAAAATTAAAAAAGCAAATAATGTGACAAAAAATGGAGAAAGTCTTGTCAACATCGATGCATTTGCGAGTATAAGATTATCAATTGAATAAAAATATAAATAAATTCCTATAGAACCAAATATGCATCTTAATAACAGCTTCAACCTATTTTTTTTCTGAGGAAAAATTTTTATTTTATAGAATTTTATAATTAATAATACAAAAATCATACTAAATAACTGTCTTGAAAATGCTTTGATTGCAGCTGTATGGTTTGAAGCTTTAACAAATGATGCCATAATTGAAAAAGATAAAGAGGAAAATATCATTAACATTTTGGCCTTGATATCATCATTAATTACTATTTTCATATCAAAATATATTATTGTGAATTTTTTATCGTAGTTTAATAGCCTGTAACTATATTTATAATTTGAATGACAATAAGAACGCTTAAAAATTCATTCATATTTATATCGTTAATCATGTAAAATATTCAACTAAGATTATCTGTAAATACTTTTTAGTATTATTGTCATTATATTTTATAAATTAAGCATGTTTAAAAGAAAATTCAAAAATTAAACTAAATTAATGAAAATAATTTCAATTATTCCGGCTAGGGGAGGCAGTAAAGGTGTTCCCAAAAAAAATATTAAAAGATTTTTAAATAAACCATTGATATCACATTCAATTGAATACTCACAATCATCAAAAAAAATTATTGAAACATATGTTTCAACTGATGATATGAAGATAAAAAAAATATCAGAAGAACACAATGTAAAAGTCATTGATAGACCAAAAGAAATTTCTGGTGATACTGCAACTACGGAAAGTGCAGTTGAACATGTTTTACAAAATATTAAATTTGAACCTGATATTATAGTATTGTTACAACCAACTAGTCCATTAAGACCTTTAAATTCACTGGAAAAAGCAATTAATCACTTCATTGATAACAACTATGATTCATTATTATCAATATCTCCTACTCATAATTTTATTTGGAATATTTCAAATAATATTGCTCATCCTAGTTATGATTATATAAATAGACCTAGAAGACAAGATTTAAATGAAAAAGATATCAATTATATTGAAAATGGTTCTTTATATATTTTTAAATATTCTAACTTTATGAAATATAAAAATCGATTAGGTGGTAAAATTGGATATATCATATTTGAAGAAAAATATGCAATGGAAATCGATACAAAATTAGATTTTTTAATTCTAGAAGAAATTTCTAAAAGATTTAACTAATATCAATAAACTTATTAATATTAATTTTGATGTCATTCAAATTATGTATTAACTACCTAAAATTATATTTACAATTTGAATGACGTCAAGAACGTTTAAATATTCATCTAAATTTATATCACCAATCATGTTAAAATCTCCATTTAAGATAAGATTAACCATAATGATGATATCATTAACATTTATCAAATTATCATTATTTAAATCTCCAAGGAGCAAATTCCCACAAACAATATTGTAAAGAAATTGACTTGTGAAATTGACTTCAAATTCCATGTCTGAGTAAGGTGAGTGGCCCTCATTTTGATAAGTATAAAGTTCACTCATATTTCCTAATTCAAGCATTCTTTGATGTATAATATAACTACCATCAACTTCAATATTTAAACCAAAAAGGGTTACGAGATCATTCGCATATGGGACAACATCATCTTGATCTCCGTGCATACTAATAATTGGGATATCATTTTCAACAATCCAATCTGAATCACCTACAGCACCGGAAAGATTAATTATACCATTAAATGATGACTCATATCCAGGATTTCCAGAAAAACCTTCAAATCCACCTATCAGTTCATAATCATCAATTATAAATTCTGGAAGTTCTTCGTAGTTATTTAAATAAGCAGCGTTTATACAAGCGAACGCACCAGCAGAATAACCTCCAGCATAAATTCTGTTTTGGTCAATGCCATAATTATCAAACAATTCATCGTTCATTCTGAAGTATCTAATAGCAGCTTTTAAATCATGTATTGCTTTCAAAACAGCTTTATAACCATTTTCTTCACTAGGATTTGTAAGCAATAAAAATTCCGAAAGTCTATAATCAATTGCAACTGACACATATCCCATTCTTGCATATTTAGTACACAAAGAAACTATATCTTGAGAGTTTTTAGATCCAGATATAAATGAGCCACCAAATAAGAAAAATATTAAAGGTCTTTCATTAAAATTATCATTAATAGGATAATATACATTCATAAAAAGATCTTGATTAATTTGATTACCAATTATATTTTGATTGATATTTTGTCCATATTGTATGTCATAATCAATATTTATATCATACATATATTCAAGATATCTATTATTATTACAATCGGATTGACTTAATATTAGGTTGATAAATATGAAATAAAAAAAATAATGTAAATAATGAAAGATTATCATTAGTATATTTCTACAGCTTTTCCAACAATCCTAAATTCAATTAAATCAGAGGAATTTATTTCAACATTTTCAGGTAATAATTTTATACCTTTTTCTTCAGCAAGATGAATTTTCCACTGTATTGCCTGCTCTTCTGAGAAATTCAATATAGTCAAAATACCCTCTGCCTTAACATTTTTACCTTTTGAAGATATTGGAAATACTATTTCTCCATCCGTAACTTTTACTCTTATCTGTGTATCTGAATTTTTATTTTTGACTTTAATCCAACAACCTCTCATAGGGCATACTTCAGTTATTTCACCAGATATTAAGACTCTTTTATCTAAATATAAATCTGGATTCTTGATAAGATTATCAATTCTTTTAATTTCGGTTAGGGTTATTTCCTCTCCGTATGTTCCAAATGGAATTGCTTTATTTAATAAATCAAATTCAGACAATTCTTTTGAGCATCCAAAAAGTATGATAACGGTGAGTATTTTAATTTTGTTCATTGTTTAATTTAGAGCCTGATAAATTACGTTTTCGTATTGTTTAATCAAATTGGAGTTTATAAGTGATTGAGCCATAATTATTGCATAAAAATCATTTTTTGGGTCAATAAAAAAGAATGTGTTGGCTGCTCCCATCCATCCAAACCTTGAATTACTAGCAATTGACATTTGGTGGCTGATGTTTTCATTTAAAGAGAATCCCAATCCAAATCCGTCCATATTCCAAATTGTTTCGTATACACCGTCAATAAAAACATTAGATTTTCTCATAGAAATAGAATTTGCATTATTTCCAAGAACATACTTTATATGATTTTTTGTCATAAGCTCTATACTATTCTTACTTAATATTTTTCTATTTTTATATGAACCTTTATTTAATAACATTTCACAAAATCTACTATAGTCTGAAATATTTGATATAAGCCCAACACCACCTAGAGGTATAGAATTTAACATGGTATCGTTTAAAGTTTGACTTTTTACCATTTCTCCATTATTATTTTCATAAACATAATTTAGGTTTTTTACTTCATTGTTAAGATTAAATGAGGTATTGAACATATCAAGAGGAATAAAAATTTCATCTTTCAAGAAATCTTCAAAGGATTTTTTACTGACGACTTCAATTATTCTACCTAAGATTGCTGTACTTATTCCATAATTAAAATCTGAACCTGGTTCAAATAATAATGGTAATTTTGCCATTTCTTGTGAAAATTTTTCTAATGTTAAAGATCCTTCTTCTATGGAGCTACGGTCTATATTTGATAATAATGCTATTGAAAATGGATTTTTAATATATTCATTATAAACGCTACCATAAACACTACTAAAATCGTAATACATACCAGAAGTATGCGTTAATAAGTGAAAAATAGTTATTTGATTTTTTACTTTTGTCTTAAAATTGAATAAATGTTTGATAATTGGTAGATTAATGATATTAATTTTTTTCATATTTTTAAATTCTGGTAAATACATACTGATGGGGTCAAATAAATTTAGTAGACCTCTTTCAACTAAAATCATCAATGCTACAGAAGTAACTGGTTTTGTCATAGAAAATATCCTAAACATGGTATTTTCATCAATTGGAGTTTGTTTTTCAATATCACCAAAACCAAAATTTTTATTGTAAAAAGATTGATTTGATGATTTAACTAATACAGACACACCAGTAAATTCTTTCTGTTTAATCAACTTATTTGACAATGAATCTATGTATTGTAATCGGTTCAAATCAAATTTTTTAAAGTCATTTGATGAGGCCAATTGTGTAATTGAAAGTAAAAATATTATTATTTTCATTTGATAAACTAATTTAATTTTTCTTATGTCATAAAATTGATTTTTCAACAACTAATTGAGAATTATGTTTATTAATTCAAGTACATCTATGACATTAATATCATTATCATTATTAATGTCTAAGTTACTTGTTTGATTAATTGATGGGGCAAGTATGTAATTGACTATGACTATTATATCAAGAACATTAACAATGTAGTCATTATTCAAATCACCAAGAATATTTTCATAACACTCAAGGTTTGTATAAAATTGTACTGCGCTATTGGGTTGATTTAGCAACAGATTACAGCTGGATATATCGTTCAATAAGTGATAATCAAGCCATTTTAATACAGTATTACCTAAATCTTCTGATCCTGCATAGGGATTTAGACCAGTGCTATGATTACCATTTGCTAATTCAAAAAGCATTTTATCTGTTGAATTAGGAGTATAGCTATAATGAATTGCTGCGTCTATATCAGTTGGATTTTCAATATCCCCTTCACTGGAAATAATAAGCACAGGCGTACTATGATTTAGATGTTCGGGTACAAGACAGTAATATTCATAATTGGGATCAGTACAATTTTGATAATCTTGTATAGCTAATCCTGGGTTTAATGCAATTATGGCCTTTAAACTTGAATCAAGAGTTGCAGCATATTGTGCTGCGCCTCCCCCAATAGACCAACCACTTGTTGCAAAATTATTAATATCAACCCTGTTTAAAATTGGAGATCCTAATCTATTATTTTCTTGTTTTAAAACTTCTATTCCATCCAATAGACTATTTGCTAAATCATTACAATCATCATTAAAAAAATCATTTATTCCAATAGTCATTGCAATGTAGCCGTAAGATGCATAATATGAAGCCCAACTATGCATTGTTGTTTCAGATGAAAACGCACCTGGTACAATAACAATAGAAGCTAGTAATGAATCATTATTGATTGGGTAAAATACTGTTGAACTTAAATAACTTTCACTACTGGCTAAACCATTAGATTCGTTATATGAACTAAATTGATATGGCCCATAGCTGGGATCATTTCCATTTTCATTGGCATCCTCACATTGATTGTTTGAATCATTCCATGTACAATATGTTGGCCACAAAAGACAATTCTCAAAGTCTAAATCGACACATTCAGATTGGATTATATTTAAAATAATTATTAGATAAACAATATATTTCACATGTATAAGTTACATAACTAAAAATTTATTTTACGTTGATTTTTTAAATTCTAATATGTAAAATTTTCCTAATTTAGGATTTTTTTTAATATTTCTTCTAAAATTAATTGTTTAATAAATTATTACTAAAATAGCGTTAAATTCTTTTGTATCTTAAATTAAAATTATTAGATTTAGAAAAAAACTTATGTTTACACGAATAAACACAATAAAAAATTTTATTATTTTTTATTATTTTTTTAGTTCACTTATTTTTGCTCAGTCTTATCAAAAATCTCAACCTTTAAGCTTTATCACCAATGGAGATTTTCAGATAAGATCACTAACATTACCAAATGTAGATGTAAATGAACAATTGGATCAAGACAAAAGGGCATCTCATTTAAAAATGCTGAAATTCGGTTATAAACATGAATTAAACCATGAATTTCTAGAGGAATCAAATTCATTTATATATGAAAATAAAAAAATATTTATATTAGAATATCTAACTTCAAACGCGCTTGGTGTAAGGGCAGTCTTTGAACCATTTTTTTTACCTGATGGCGTTAGCTTATTTGTTTATAATCATGATATGTCGCAAATAGCAGGTGCATACACAGATGAAAATAATAATGAAGCAATGTATTTTTCAACACCATTAGTTGAAGGAGAAAAAATTATTATAGAGTTAAACATAGAAAATTATGTTAATCTAGATGATATAAGTTTGACTGTATCATCAATTATACATGATTATCGTGGAATTATCCAAATGAGGACAAATAATAATTCTGATAGACAATGCGGAAATGATGTATTTTGCGAAGATGCTCATAATTTTATTGATCAAATAAATTCAGTGGCGTACATAGAAATGTCTCAGAATATTTGTACTGGTACAATGATTAACAATATGAGAAACGATTTGACTCCATACTTTTTGACAGCAGCTCATTGTGTAAATGGTGACAATCCTGAAGGCCTGAGATTTTATTTTAATTATAACAAGAATGGTTGTGGAAATGGAGATATATCATATGGTGAATATGCATATGGTTCTACTATGATATCTAATTGTGATTGTTTAGTGGGTAATTACCCTAACATAACTCTCATTGGACCTGACTTTGCATTGCTTCAAATTACTGATTCAATACCCACAGAGTGGGAGGTATATTATGCAGGATTCAATGCAACAAATCCAGCTGAACTACCTGTATCTTCTGGTGTTCATCATCCTTATGGAACTTATAAAAAAATTAATTATGATAATGGTTATGCAACATCAAGTGATTGGAATTCTTCAATACCAAATACACATTGGTATTTATCTTGGGATAATGGCGGTGTTGTTGGTGGTTCATCAGGTTCTGCATTATTTGATACTTTAGGAAATATATCAGGAATTTTAACTGGTGGCAACCCAAATTCAATAGACTGTATTGATGATCCTGGAAGTAGAAATGGATGGTATGGAAAAATTTCAGAGTCATGGGAATGGGGCGACAATCCTGAAAATAGGTTAAAAGATTGGTTGGATCCAGAAAATACTGGTGAACTTATAA
>MDTA01114458.1_pt1 | contig 14588 bp, 9 predicted proteins | sample 811151 | NCBI WGS metagenome assembly MDTA01 (sample SAMN05326648, study PRJNA326480) | marine metagenome | isolation source: seawater | place: Indian Ocean: South | collected 2010 | reverse complement strand
CTGCTGCAGGGCCTGGTGCAGGGCCGCCATGGGCATGGCCCGGTTCAGTGGCATGATTCCGGAGCGGACGGTGTCGTTGGAGGCGTTCACGGACACGGCGAGACGAATCCGATGGAATCCCGGCTCCGAAACGAGGGCCGACAGTTTGGCCAGTCCATCGATGCGGCCCACTGTGGAAACGGAGATTCGTGATGCCGCAATGCATGGTCCTGTTCGATCGGTGAGCCGTCGGATGGATTCGATCACCGTGTCCGCGTTGTCCAGTGGCTCGCCCATGCCCATGAAGACGATGTTGTCGATCGTGGTCTTGAAGTGGTGGGTGGCGATCGACCACTGCAGCAGAATTTCATCGACATCAAGTGATCGCATCAGGCCCATCTGCGCCGTTTCGCAGAACGTGCAGCCCATGGCGCACCCGACCTGCGAGGACACGCAGAGCGTACGTCGCAACCGCCCGGACTTCGATGTCATCGGAAGAATGACCGACTCGACCTGGTGTCCATCGTGGAGCGGGGTGTGGAACTTGATCGTGCCGTCGTCGGCGTGGGCTTCGTTGACGGGCTTGGTCTGGTTGGTTGGAGCCTCTGGATCGGGCATCGGGCCATCGTACCGCAGATCGGTGTCGCTTCCGGGCCGAGTATTCTACAATGCGATATCACGCACGCAGGAGCGACAGCATGACCAGCCACAATGGAATGGAACCACGGCATCGATCCGTGCTCATCACCGGCGCCGCCGGGGAAATCGGGCATGGTCTCGTGAAGGGGTTGCGGACCCATGATGACATCCGGATCGTGGCCACGGATCTCAAGGAGTTGCCCGATGCGACGCATTCGCTCTGCGACGACGTGCATGTGGGCGACGTCTGTGATGTCGGACTCATGCAGCAGCTGATTGCGATGCATGAAGTGACCGAGATCTACCACCTTGCCGCCCTGTTGTCGACGAGGGCGGAGCATGTGCCGGAAATCGCGCATGAGGTCAATGTCGGCGGCACGTTCAACCTGCTTCGACTGGCCGCATCCCATTCGGCGTCACATGGCATCGACGTGAAGTTCATCCTTCCGAGCACGATCGCGATCTACGGCCTCGATGGGCCGGAGGCCAAACGGGAGGCCGGCCGGGTTCGCGAAGGGGAGTTCAACCTGCCCAAGACGATGTACGGCGCCAACAAGTTGTACTGCGAGCATCTCGGGCGCTATTACGCCCGCCACTACCGACGTCTGGCCGACGATCGTGGTTCAGCCCGCATCGATTTCAGATCGCTCCGATTGCCGGGAGTCATCGCCGCCGAGACCAAGCCCAGTGGGGGCACCAGCGACTTCGTGCCAGAAATGATCCACGCTGCGGCCTCGGGCACGGCATACGACTGCTTCGTCCGTGAGGACGCCTGTATTCCATGGATGACCATGCCCGAGTGCATCGACTCCATTCTGAAGATCGGACAGGTCGATGCGTCGTGTCTCAGCCAGTCGGTCTACAACGTCGCCTCCTTCCGCGCCACCGCGGGTGAAGTGGCGGCTGTCCTGAGGCGGTCGTTCCCCGATACCCAGATCGACTTCGTGGTCGACGAGGACCGTCAGGGCATCGTCGATTCGTGGCCGATGGATGTCGATTGCACAAAGGCGATCACCGACTGGGGCTACAAGCCACGTTGGACGCTCGAAGAAGCATTCGATGAGTACCTGGTGCCTTCCATCCGCAACCACTACGCACAGGCCTGAGGAGTTCACATGACGACGACGCGTACGACCGGAGCAAGTGTGTTCGAGTCACGGACGAAAGCCGTGCTCGATGAACTGGACGCCACAGGTCAACTCAAGCACCTGCAGATGATCGAAGGGCCAATGGGCCCGCGGATCACCCTTCGAGATCGAGGTGAAGTCGAATGCTTCTGCTCGAACAACTATCTCGGCCTCGCCAATCATCCCGACGTGGTGGCGGCGGGTCGCGACGGCCTCGAACGATACGGTGCCGGCACAGCCTCGGTGCGATTCATCTGTGGAACCTTCGAGCCGCATGAACATCTGGAGCAGACGATCGCGGACATGCTCGGGGTGGAGGCGTCGTACACCTTCGTCTCGTGCTGGACGGCCAGTGAAGCTCTGTTTCCGACCCTGTGCGAGCCCGGAGACACGATCATCTCCGACGAGTTGAATCATGCATGCATCATCGATGGCATGCGACTGGCCACGGTGATCAAAAAGGGGGTCAACAAGGCCGTATTCAAGCATTCCGACATGGATGACCTTCGTCGGGTTCTGGTCGGCCTGCAGGATGATCCGAAGGCCACCGGGGTGGCTTGGGTCGTGACCGATGGCGTCTTCTCGATGGAGGGCGACCTCGGCAATCTGCCGGGCCTTCGAGCCTTGTGCGACGAGTTCGGTGCCATGCTTGTGGTGGATGATTCGCACGGTACGGGCGTCATGGGTGAGACCGGGCGTGGAACGCATGAATACTGGGGCATGAAGGGATCGGACATCGATCTGTTCACCGGTACGCTCGGCAAGGCGCTTGGTGGCGGGGCCGGCGGCTATGTCGCAGGGTCGCAGGCGGCCATTGACATGCTGGTGCAACGTGGTCGGCCCACACTCTTTTCCAATGCATTGCCCGTCACTGTGGCCTGCAGCGCAGCCAAGGCGATCGAGACGATGGTCAACGAGCCGCAGCGAGTCCAGAAGCTGCGTGACAACGTGGCCTATGCGAGGAAGGGCATCCGCGAGGTTGGATTCGACGTGCTTGAATCGCCGACGGCCATCTGTCCGATCATCGTCGGAGAAACCGCCACCGCCATCAGCATGAGCAATCGGCTGCTGGATCTGGGGGTCTTCGCCATCGGCTTCGGCTACCCGGTCGTTCCGGAAGGCGAGGCGAGAATTCGTGTGCAGATTTCCGCCGCACACGAGCAGGAGCATCTTGATCACCTGATCGACGCGCTCCGCACCTTGAAGGCCGAGCAGTAGATCGATTCGAGTGAAGCCGCAGGGCGGCGGTGAGGCGGCCCTGTGGACCCCACCCGAATCATCTCCCCTGGCCGTCCGTTGCCGTGGCATCACCTTATGTCACCACCGCCGCTGCATCGGAGGATCCGGCGGACTTTCTAGGTGGAGCCTGAAGGCTGTTGGTGTATTTCAGACTCGAGCCGACACGATGGCATCCAGTCTCGATGGATCCATCTCGTTGCTCCAATGCCCATCCACTTTGAGGGCCGAGCCGACGATCAGAGCATCTGCGTGCTGCAGGAGAATGGGGACGGTGGCCGGAGTCACACCTGATCCAATCAGAATTGGAAGATCAACCGCCTGTTTCACATCGGTGACATCATGGGCATCGACGGGTTCGCCGGTGGCCTTGCCGGTGATGACCACGCCGTCGGCCCGGCAGAATGCTGCGGCTCGGGCCGTTTCCGAGATATCGATGTCCGAAGTGATGGCGTGGGATGAGTGCTTCTTCTTGATGTCGGCGAATATCGCGACATCGGTCGCATCGAGTTCACGGCGATCGCGCAGGAGTGGGCCTGCATCGGCTTCGGCCATGAGGCCTTCGTCGGCGACGGATGCAAAGACGAATCCCTCGCATCGAATGAAGTTCGCGCCGCACGCCTTGGCCACCGCCAGGGCGCCCAGGTTGTCACCAGCAAGCAGTTGGACGCCGAGTGGGCCCGCCCACTGTGTTCGAACTGCACACGCGGCGGCGGTCATGGCGGCCACTGCGCCCGGTCCGGCATGGCGCAGCATGTATGGCCGGTCGTGCATGTTCTCCAGCAGCAGGGCGTCAAAGCCCGCTTCGGCGAGCAGGTGGGCCTCGTGGCAGGCCTGATCGATCACGGCCTGCATCGAGGGGCATCCATCGGGTGAGCCCGGGAGTGGGCGAAGATGGATCATGCCGACCAGTGCCTGTCGGCGGCCAAGGATGGTGGTTGCTTCAGTCACGGCTCTGCGTCCTCTCTGCCAGCGTCGTTACCCACGGAGATAGGTCTTCCACCAGTCCAGTATCTGGTGCAGTCGATGCAGTCGCATGTCCGGGGGTCCGTTGCGGCTCATGCCATGGCTCGTTTCGCGTGGGTACCGGACGAATGTGCAGGGGACCTTCCGGACCTGCAACGCGGCGAAGACCTGGTCTGCCTGTTCAACGTTGCAGCGCAGGTCGCCTTCGGAATGGATGATGAGGGTCGGTGTTTCGACATTGCCCATCGTGCGGATCGGACTGGAGTGCCACATCTCCTCGGGGCAATCCCAGAAGGCTCCGGGGAAATACTTGTCGGGCACATCGACGAAGTCGCTGTTGCCGCCCATGCTGATCAGATTCGAGACGCATCGGTCCGTGATGGCTCCGGCGAAATCCGTCGTGTGCCCAATGGCCCACAGCGTCATGTAGCCGCCGTAACTTCCACCCATCACACCCATTCGTTTCGTATTGATCGATGGGTTTGCGATCATCGAATCCGTGACCGCGCGGATGTCCTCCCAGTCCTTGCCGCCCCATGATCCGTGGATCGCGGCGGTGTGATCCTGCCCATAGCCTTTGCTGCCTCTGGGGTTTGAATACACCACGATGTATCCCGCATTGGCCAGGACCTGGAATTCATGGAAGAACGCTTCGCCGTACTGGGCGTGGGGGCCACCGTGAATCTCCAGGACCGCCGGATAGCGGCGTCCCTTCTTGAAGCCTGGTGGTGTGATCGTCCAGGTCTGGACCTTCGTACCATCGGTCGAGCGGATCCATTTCATGCTGGGCTTGCGGATGCGTCGGGCGGCGATGTACTCGTCGTTGAACGTCGTCAGTCGGCGGGGGGTGATTTTTGTGGTGCCGACCCGGCCGACGTGAATTTCCGGCGGGGCCGTGGGTTGGTCGATCACCATGGCCATCTGCCGCCCATCGGCTGAACAGTTGCCCGGAGTGACGACGGCACGTCCATCGGTCATCAGGCGTGGCTTCGAACCATCGCGTGGGAACGAGGCCACATGGGATTGGCCGTGCCATCCGATGGAGACGAGCAGGCGTTTGGAGTCATGGGACCATTGCAGATTCGGGGCGAATGAAACATCTGCACTGTCGGACAGCACGCAAGCCATCAGGCACCAGTCCGTCTGTTCAGTCAGGCAGCGGGCGTTTCTTCCCCGGGCATCGCATGTCCACAGATCAAGATTCCGGGTGGAGTAGGGGCCATCCGTGCCATCCCGTCCCGCCCAGGCCAGATGCTTGCCGTCCGGGGACCATTGCACGTTGGTCTTGGGGCCCTTGGGCAGTTCCTTCAGGTGCGTGCACTTTCCCGTCTTGACGTCGATCTTCAGCAGATCGAAGTTCTGCGTGCCGAGCACGCCGCGACGGTTCCGATTCGTGGTCACGGCCAGGGTGCCGCCATCGGGCGACCAGCTGAAGTTGAACCAGCCAATCGTATCCTTGCCGTAGAGCATGGTGGTCTGTCCGGTGTCGACGTCGACGACATACAGTTTGTACCGTTCGGCATTGAAGTAGCCGTCGCCGTCAAGGCGGTACCAGGTGTTGTGAAGTACGCGTGGCGGTGGTGTCGCACCGGATGCCTCGCGTTCCTTCTTGGCAGCCTTGGTCCATTCGGCTTCGCGTTCCCTGAAGGAGAAGGCGATGTGCCGCCCGCTGGGAGACCAGACGATGTCGGTCAGGCTTCCTTCGGGCAGCGAAGTGAGGGCCCGTGCCTCGCCACCATCGGCCGGCATCACATGAATCTGTGGAGAGGTCTCGTCGCGAGAGGAGATGAAGGCGATCGTGCCGCCATCGGCCGACCACCGGCCGTGGCCGTCCCGAGGTCCGTGTGTGAATGGCTTCGGCTCACCGCCCCGTGTGGGTGCCATCCACAGGCTTGTTTCATAGGCGTTCTTTGCCCCGATTCGCTTGTGTGTGAACAGGATTCGATCGCCTTGAGGGTTGATTTGGGGATCGGAGACGAAGGTCAGTTCCTGCAGGTCCTCCGGGGTCACGGCTGATTGTCTGGATCGTGTGGTGCTTGTGGGCATTGTTCGCCTCCTGGTGCTTCAGTTGTGATCGCCATGATACGATCACCGGCGACCATGGTTGAAGATCGCACATCCGAAGACATCCGCCTGCTGGCCGAGCTCGTCGCCATCGACACCACAAGCTCGAAATCGAACATGCCCGCCGTCGAGTTGGCGGCTGCCCGCCTGCAGGTCCCGGGGGTCGAGGTGATCCGTCTCCCGGCCCATGAGGGCAAGGAGAACCTCGTGGCGATCGTCGGAGAGCTTGACGGCAGTGGCTCGGGGCTGGTGTTGGCCGGGCATCTGGACTGCGTCCCCGCTGGAACCGGGTGGACCAGCGACGCGTTCACGCTCACCGAGCGTGATGGTCGACTTCATGGGCGGGGCACTTCGGACATGAAGGGCTTCGACGCGATGGCGATCAATCTGGTCCGCGAAACCGCCGTGGCCGGTGTGTCGCAGCCGCTGGTGCTGATTCTCACCTGTGATGAGGAAGTCGGTGCACTTGGAGCCAAAATGCTGGCCGAGACCTGGCCGAGCGACCGACGGCTGCCCACCGCAACGGTGATCGGTGAACCGACCTCGATGCAGGTCGTGCGCATGCACAAGGGGTTCCTGAAATTGCGTCTGACGATCCTGGGCGAACACGGGCACACGGGCAATCCGACGGTCGGTCACAACGCCATCGCTCCAATGGGCCGGGCCATCGTCGCTTTGGAATCGGTGCGGAGTGAACTGCTCGAACTGCGAACGTCCACGAGCGCAGCCTTCGGGGCGTTGGGCGCTCCCGTCCTTTCGATCGTGCGGGTCGAAGGCGGTGATGCATGGAACATGACTCCGGACCGATGTGAGTTGCAGATCGGACTTCGGCTGCTGCCCGATCAGGATCGTGACGAATGGATCGAGCATCTTCGCACCCGGTTGGGTGAAGTGCTGGATGGTGAGCGATGGACACTCGAGCTGTTCAATGAAACACCATCGTTGCTGACGGGAGCCGACACGCCACTGCATCGCACGGCCTGCCGTCTGCTTGATCAGCAGGAGGAGTACGGTGTGTCCTACGGCACCGACGGCGCGTGGCTGCAGCGGCTCGGCCTTGACTGCATCATCGTCGGCCCGGGTGATATCGGCGTGGCTCACCAGCCGGACGAGTTCATGCCCTGTGACGAATACCGACAAGGTCGACGCTTTATGGAATCCTTGATCGAGGAGTTCTGTCGATGAGTGCCCAGGCCGTGCAGGCGGATCTCACCTGGATCAATGGCCGTTTCGAGCATGGGGTTCGAATCGAATGTGGAGTCGACGGGCGCATCAGTTCCGTCGTCCGCGACTGTCGGGAATCGCCGACCCATCCTGGGATGGCCGTGCTGCCCGGCTTCGTCAACTCGCACAGTCATGCGTTCCAGCGTGGACTGCGGGGGCTGGGCGAACGATTTCCAGGTGACCGTGAGGATTTCTGGACCTGGCGTGAAGCCATGTACGGTCTGGTCGACTCGATGGATGCATCGCGGATGCATGCATTGTGCGTTTCCGCATTCACGGAGATGCGTCGTGCGGGCATCACGAGTGTTGGTGAGTTCCACTATCTGCACCACCCGGACGACGACCCGTGGAGCGGCGATCGCATCGTGCTCGAGGCGGCCCGTGAAGTCGGTATCAGAATCGTGCTGCTGCAGGCCCACTATGTCTCGGGAGGATTCGGTGAAGCCCTGCAGGGCGGCCAACGCCGATTCGACACGAGTGATCCGGATACATTCTGGCGTGCATTCGATCGTGCGAGTTCGTTGTGCACCCCCGGGCAGACGATGGGGGTGGTCGGTCATTCGATCCGTGCGGTGCCGGTTGAGCAGTTGATCGAACTGCATGAGGAATCCAGGCGGCGTGACCTCGTGTTCCACATGCACGTCGAGGAGCAGCCGGCGGAGATCGAGGCGTGTCAGGCCACCTGTGGTTGCACGCCGACCGGGCTGCTGCTGGATCGTCTCCGATTGGATGAACGATTCACGGCCGTCCACGACACCCACACGCTGCCGAGCGAGTTGGAAGCGTTCCTCGCACAGGGGAGCAACGTATGTCTCTGTCCGCTCACGGAGGCAAATCTTGGGGATGGTCTGCCGGCGAGGGAAGTGCTTCAGCGATTCCCCGAGCAGATCTGTGTCGGCAGTGATTCCAATTCGAGAATCTCCATGCTCGAGGAACTCAGAATGCTCGAACTCGCCCACCGGCTCCAGGGGAGATGTCGCGGCGTATGGGCCGACGAGAATGGTGCCATCGACAGGAGATTGATGGACATGGCGACGATCAACGGGGCCCGGTCGTTGGGCCTTGATGTCGGACGCATTGTCGAGGGTGCGTGGGCCGATCTTGCTCTGGTCGACCTGCAATCGGACGTGCTCCAGCACGTGGCGCCTGAATCGCTGGGGGCGGCTCTGGTGCTCGGTGTCGATCGTGAGGTGTTCGTCGACACGTGTGTAGGTGGACGCTGGGGGCGGATGGATTGATCTGATCAGGCGTCGGGGTGCTCGGGTACCAGATCGCCCAGTACCGCTCTGAGTGGAGCCAGTTCGTCCCAGTACCGTCGCGACCGGTGGATGGAATTCCGCGTCAAGGGACGGTTGACCTGATCCATGCTCAATGTCTGCGTGACTCGAGTCGATTCATGGAAGGCCAGGCAGCCGTCGTGCCATTCGAGTTCGAGGAAATCGAGCATTCCGCGGACGACGGGTTCGGGATCGCTGACGAGTTCCTCGTATACGACGGTGTGGATGGGGAGCGGTGCGGTCGATGACCAGTGGTCCATGATCCGAATGTAGTCGAGATAGGCGTGTCCAAGCGCCTCTTGATTGGCGGTGAACGCAGTCCGCGACGAGAAGGGATTGCCCCAGCACGAGAAGCATGTATCAAGTGGATCACGCCGGCAATGGATGATTCTCGCCTTGGGAAGCAGCAGGGCGATCAGGCCGATGTTGAGGAAGTTCCACGGCAGTTTGTCTGAGCAGCGGGATGCGTCGCCGGCATTGGCGGAAAGAGCATCCAGATATCGATCGGCCAAGCCGTCGAGTTGCTCGGGACTGATCGAGGCGATGCATTCGGGATACTGCGCCTCAGTGCCGGCGATCTTTTGGATTTCGCCGGGGATCTGGAGCATGTCGGGGAGTTCACCCGCGCCATGCAGTTGCGGATGCGATGCGAGGATCTGCTCGGTGAGCGTGGTGCCACTTCTGAACATTCCGAGAACGAAGACGGGCATTCTGGTGTCTCGACTGCTGGTCGGCAGCGACTTGAACGCCGCAGCATCGAAGGTCGATATCAGCCCGTCGGTCGTGCGGGTGTGTTCCTGCGCATCCCAGCGTCGACTGTCGATCGCGTTCCCGCGGTTCCAGGCGTCGAAGGCTTCGCTCCGTCGGTCGAGTTTGTCATAGGCCTGTGCGAGTCGATGGCAGATCGACGTGATGTGGGCCGGGGATCGCCGTTCCATCTTCAGCCAGCGTTCTGCGGCCACGATCGCATCGTCGTAGCACTGCATCGCATTGCAGGCCCGCATCCAGGATTGCAATGGAAGAATCGAGCAGGTTGGGGCGTTCACCAGCGGTCTGAGCAGTTCCACCGCTTCCTCGGGGCGTTTGAGCGAAACCAGGATCTCAGCCTTGCCCGCTCGGGCGTTTGAGTTGAATCGGTCGATCGCAATGGCGGCGTCGTAGGCGGTGATCGCATCGTCGAACTCGTCGTTCATTCGAAGTGTCGTGCCCAATCTGGCATGGTTCTTGGCTTCGAAGGGCTGACGCTCGACCAGCAGTCTGGCCGGCGTGTCGTCGATCGGCACGACCCCTCGTGCGATGAAGCCGTCCACGAGGGCCGCCAGCGTGTGGAGGTCATCGGGGTGGTGGGCGTGGGCTGCGATCAGATCGTCGCATGATCCGTGTGGATCACCGAGCTTCAGTCGAAGATTTGCCCGTCGTCGTCTCAGCACCGCATCCGTCCCGTCCCGCTCGATGGCGGCTGTCGCAGTGGATTGGGCATCGGCATACGCCCCGACTTCATAGTGCGCTTCAGCCAGTAGCATCAGCAGTTGCGCGTCGTCGGGCTCGAGTCTGATCGCCTTGCGGCAGGTTTCGATCACCTTGGGGTGCTGCTGGAGCCGGCTCAACGCAGTGGCCAGAGTGCGGAGGGCGTTGATGTCGTCTGGCCGCTGCTTCAGCACCTTGCGCAGAGCGCGTTCGGCCTTCTGCCATTGCTGCTGTTGCATGGCCTGCTCGGCCTGATGCATGAGGTGCTGTGGAGTCGCCTTGGCCATGGTGAAGCAGGGTACCTGATGTCAGTAGGATGCCGTGGGGTTTGGGGTCAGATCCTGCAGCACGTCGTCCAGGTGACGAAGGGTCATGTCGACATCGTCCTTGGTCAGGACCATCGGTGGCTTGATCTTGATGACGTTGTGGAGCGGGCCATCCGTACTCAGGAGCACGCCCCGATCCCGCATCGAGTTGACGACGGCCGAGGCCTCCTGATCGGCCGGTTCGAGCGTCGTACGATCGCGGACAAGTTCGATGCCCAGAAAGAGGCCTTGTCCACGGACATCGCCGATCAGCTGATGGTTGCTCTGCAGTCGCTCCAGCCCGGCCTTGAAGTGCTGGCCGAGTTCGAGGGCACGGTCCTGCAATTGTTCGTGTTCGATGACGTCGAGGACCGCCAGTCCGCAGGCGCAGGACACCGGATTTCCACCGAAGGTCGAAAAGAATTCCATGCCGTTGTCGAAGGCGTCTGCGACGGATCGAGTGGTGACCACTGCGCCCATCGGATGGCCATTGCCGATCGGTTTGCCGAGGACGACGATGTCGGGCACCACATCATGCGACTGAAATCCCCAGAAACTCGTGCCAAGGCGACCGAATCCGACTTGCACCTCGTCGGCAATGCAGACGCCGCCGGCTCGGCGAACATGTTCGTAACTCGATGGCAGGTAGCCTTTGGGCAGTGGAATCTGGCCGCCGCACGAAAGGATGGGTTCGGAGAACATGCCGGCGATGGATCGGCCCTTGGCGCAGATTGCGCCGATCTGGTCCGCCACATCGAGTGCATAGGCTGCGCCCGCATCGTCATCACGGTATTGGCCCCGGTAGACATCGGGCGACGGCACGACATGGACCCAGTCGCTGGGGCCGGGGCCGCCCGGGCCATTGAACTTGTAGGGGCTCATTGCAATGCAATTGGCGGTGTGTCCGTGATACGCCCCATCGATGACGACGACGTCGTTGGATCCCGTGGCGGCTCGGGCCAATCTCAGGGCAAGTTCATTGGCCTCGGAACCCGAGTTGACGAGAAAGCACGTGTCGAGCGAGTCGGGCATCGTCGAACACAGCCGCTCGGCGTATGCCCCCAGCAGTTCATGGAGGTACCTGGTGTTGGTGTTGAGCACCGCAGCTTGGGATGCGATCGCATCCACGACCTGTGGATGGCAGTGTCCCACGTGGCAGACATTGTTGACCAGATCGAGGTACGGACGGCCATCATCCGCATGCAGGTATTGCCCCTGGCCGCGGGTGATGTGCAGGGGACGTTCAAAGTTCAGCGAGAGTGCGTTGGAGATATGGCTGCGTCTGGATTGCTCGACGCTCTCATAGTTCGGTTGCGGGGTGGGTTGGAGATGACAGCCTGCACAGAGTGTCGTTCGTGCTGCAGTGGGACTCAGGGCCATGCATGTTTCAAGCGTCTGCCATGCCACGTCGACGTGTTGATTCCGCATGCCTCCGTCCGGGTTGCTCTGCCGCATCGTCGAATCGGTGAGGATGTAGATGGCCAGCCGCATCATGGCCAGCGGAAGGAGCACGGATTGCTCCGTATCGGTCAGGGCACGAATCTCTTCATACCCTTCGATCAAGGGTCGGGCCTGTTCCAGCGAACCACGAGACCGTTCGAGCGCATAGGCAAGCGTTACTGCGATGTCCTCGATCAGCGCTCCATGGAGGCAGTCTCCGAAGTCGAGCAGGCCGGTGATCTTCTCCTGGTCGACGAGGATGTTCTCGTCGTTGAAGTCGCCGTGCAGCATGCCGTGTGGACAGTGGGCCAGCCCCGGCATCGTGATGGCCGAATGCTGCTGAAAGCACCGTTCAAGGATGCTGCGTTGGTGCGGGGACGTGAACTGATCCACGGCATGATGGTGCCGCATGGCCATTGCAAGATCCCAGCCGTGGGTCCGGGCGGCGGCGGGATGCTGGAACGACCGGAGTGCATGGTGCATGGTCCCCAGCGATCTTCCGATTGATCGCAGCAGTGCATCCGTCTGTTCAGCGTCGCGCCACGGCGTACCTGGGAGATGGCGTTGAAGTCTGGCCGCACTGGGCCCATGGGGCAGGGTGGCGTTGACTGATCTTGCTCCCGATACCGCTGGAATCGATATGGGGACCGGGAAGCCCGCCGCATCGAGATGGTCGACCATGGCTTCCTCGAGTGGGATGTCGGCGTGGGCTTCCAGGCTGATCTTGAGCACAAGGGGGCCATGCTCGGCCGTCGCCACCCGATAGTTCAGATTCTCACCGGGGAGCCGTTCAAGGGCGCCTGTCAGGTTCCACTGCTGCCTGAGAAGTTCTTCGGCTTGTCCATACTCGGTGTGGGGCATGATGTTCAGGTCGTGGGGTGGTGTCTGGAGCTCTGATTATGGGACCAAGGCCTCGTTCAACGCATACAGTAGCAGCGAGCCGATGATGGTGGTTCACTCGTGGTCTGTGTAGTCCATGTGTGCTGCCGAGCGACACGCAGTATGTGACCAGATCGCGTTGTGGAGGACGTCGTCCCCTCCAAGCCGGAGACCGCGTCCAGATGAGTTTCAAAGACCTGCAGTTGGCGGATCCGTTGCTTCGTGCACTCAACGAAGAGGGGTACACGTCGCCGACGCCCATCCAGGCCCAGTCGATCCCCGAGGCGCTGGCCGGCCGCGATGTGTTTGGTACAGCTCAGACGGGCACTGGGAAGACCTGTGCATTCACCCTGCCCATTCTGCATCGCCTGCTGGCGGATTCGAGTACCGAACGTGGCCGGCCACCCCGTGCCTTGATTCTATGCCCGACTCGAGAGTTGGCGACGCAGATTCACGAACGACTGACGACCTATGGTCGTCATCTGCCGTTGAAACATGTGGTTGTCTACGGCGGTGTCCCGCAGGGGCGCCAGGTCACCGGTCTTCGGAATGGGGCAGATGTGCTGGTGGCGACTCCGGGTCGATTGATCGATCTCGTGGCACAGGGGCATGCCGATCTGAGACAGGTCGAGCATCTCGTGCTCGACGAAGCCGATCGAATGCTGGACATGGGGTTCATCGTCGACATTCGTCGCGTGATCGGGCTCATTCCCGCCGAGCGGCAGACGCTGTTCTTCTCCGCAACGGTCTCGAGGGATATCCGCCGACTGGCGGCTTCGATTCTCGATGATCCGGTGCAGATCGATACCGCTCCTGAATCCTCGACCGTCGAGTCGATCCAGCAGGATGTGTACATGCTCGAACGGAAGCAGCGGCATCTGCTGCTTCGCTCCCTGCTGATGAACGATGGAGTGGGCCGAACGCTCGTGTTCACCAGGACCAAGTACGGTGCCGACAAATTGGCCAAGGTGCTCTGGAGATCGGGTATCGGTGCGGATGCGATCCACGGCAACAAGTCCCAGCGTGCACGATTCCGTGCGATGGAGGCATTCCGGTCAGGTGAGAAACTGGTGCTCGTCGCCACGGACATCGCATCCAGGGGTATCGACGTCGATGACATCACACATGTGGTCAATTTCGACATGCCCATCGATGTCGAGACCTATGTGCATCGGATCGGCCGGACCGCCCGCGCAGGAGCATCCGGTGTGGCCATTTCCTTCTGTGGGAAGAAGGATCGCGATCTGCTCAAGCAGATTCAGCGGCAGACCAAGGCGAACCTGAACGTGATCTACGATCTGCCTGAACTGGTCGAGCCCGATGAGTCGGAAGAGATTCCGCAGCATCTCAAGCGTACATCCTCGCCCAAGACCATTGCGCGTGAGCGGGCGAAGGATCGTGACCCCCGGCCTGCACGGAAATCAAACGGTCGTACCTCCCCCCCCAAGCGCAAGAAGGTCAAGGGGAAGTGGGTATCCGTGCATGATGACGATTCATCCGGCGCCGGTGCTCGTGGTGGAGTATCGGGATCCGAGTCATCCGGGGGGCGATCGAAATCCCAATCAAAGTCCAGAGCTTCGGGTGGGGGCACTGGCTCCGTGAGTCGTCCCAAGAAGAAAGGAAAGGGGGCGGCAAAGCGAGCCTGGAAGAAAGCGGGCAAGCATGGAGCGCAGGGGGCTGAAGAGCGTTCCGGGGCAGCGGGCCAACCTCGAAAGAAGAAGAAGACATCAAAGATGGGCAAGGCCAAATGGAAAGCCAAGGCGGCTACTTCAGGTCGCAAAGGCAAGGTCGCCAAGACGGCTCGCAAGAAGAAGAATCGAAGTTCGACTCCCGGCCATCGTGGGTCGCCCGGATATCAGAAAAAGAAGAAAGGCCGCTGAATCGGGATCCAGCGGCCTTTCGATCAATAGCGGGGACAGGATTCGAACCTGCGACCTCCGGGTTATGAGCCCGACGAGCTACCAGACTGCTCTACCCCGCAGCTG
>MDTA01095717.1_pt1 | contig 14589 bp, 10 predicted proteins | sample 811151 | NCBI WGS metagenome assembly MDTA01 (sample SAMN05326648, study PRJNA326480) | marine metagenome | isolation source: seawater | place: Indian Ocean: South | collected 2010 | reverse complement strand
GGTCTGAACAGGATGGTCTCGTAGTTGACCTGCATGATGCGTCTGAGAACCTGGGAACCACCGGCTGCAAAGAGCCAGATCATGGGACGGTTCTCAGCTGGCAGCGTATCGAGGAGTTGGTCTGTCTGCTCGAAACCGGGCCAGGTCCGCTCAACGAGCCCTTTCATCATGACCCGCCATTCCTCGAGAAACGTCTGGTCTGGTGCGTGTCCGATCTCGATGGTGTGCTTCATTCTGGTTTCGAGATCTGCGATGTCATGACATTCGGATGGAATGTAGATCCGGTCGCGTTCTTTCAAATCACGCCTGGCGTCCTGCCAGTGATTGGTCAATTGCAAGGCGGTGCAGATGGCATCACTGCGTTTCAGCGAAACGGGATCGTGATCCTGGTCCGCCAGTCTCAGAACCAGCCGACCGACGGGATCGGCACTTCGCCGGCAGTAGTCGATGAGCGAATCCCAGGTCGAGTATCTCGACATGCGTTGATCCTGCTCAAAGGCATCGATCAGATCCAGAAACGGTTCCGGCCTGAGCCTGTAGCGATCGATCTGCGAGGCCAGGGCAACAAAGACCGGATGGGCGGCTTTTCCATCCTCGAAGCAGGCGAGCGTCTCCGCTCGCCACCACGCCAGCAGTTCCAGGCTCTGTTCGGAGCTCTGGATCTCGTCGCTCAGATCGTCTGCCCACCGGCAGAATGCATAGACGACCGAAGCTCCATTTCGCATCGATTCCGGCACCATCCGTGACAGTACCGAGAAGTTCTCGTAATGACCCAGGGCGAGTTTTCTGCAATAGGCCATGGATTGGGCGGAATCCAGCCCGGGCAGAGTTCCCGGCCCCCAGGCCTCCAGACGGTCGATGATCGAAGTGACGCTCATGTTGGATCGCAGAGGTGCTCTGAGGCGATAAGAAGAGACACTGTAACGGCAGATGGGACTGCTATCATGGAACACCACGAGGACCACAGGCTTATGAAAATCATCCTGGCAAACCCCCGCGGCTTCTGCGCTGGCGTCTACATGGCCATCGACGTGGTCGATCAGCTTCTCGACGTGGTCGAGGGTGAAGCCATCTACGTGTTCCACGAGATTGTTCACAACAAGCACGTCGTACAGAGATTCCAGGACCGTGGCGTCACATTCATCGAATCCATCGATGAGGTGCCACGCGGCGCGATCGTGGTCTTCAGTGCCCATGGCGTGAGCCCTCAAGTCCGCGATGAAGCCAGCAGCCGGGACCTCACCGCCATTGACGCCACCTGCCCACTGGTCACCAAGGTGCACGCAGAGGCCATCCGCTACGCGAAACGTGGCTGGCAGATCATCCTGATCGGCCACAAGAATCACCAGGAAATCGTCGGGACCTATGGAGAAGCGCCCGATTCGATTCAGATTCTCGAATCCGTCGATGGCATCAAGGATCTCAGGATCGAAGATCCCGCCAAGATCGTCTATCTCACACAGACAACTCTGAGCCTGGATGATGCCAACCAGATCATTCATGCGCTCAAGGACGCCTACCCTGAAATCAACAGCCCACCCAGCGAAGACGTCTGCTACGCGACGACGAACCGGCAGTGGGCGGTCAGGCAGCTGGCGCCGAAATGCCAGCTCGTACTGGTGGTCGGAAGCCAGAACAGCTCCAATTCCGTCAGACTCACCGAGATCGCAATGGCAGCCGGCACCAAGGCCGTGCTGATCGACGATGTGACGGAACTCACCACCGATCTTCTGCAAGGCGTCGATCAGGTGCTCGTCACGGCCGGAGCCAGTGCCCCGGAGGATCTTGTGCAGTCACTGGTCCTTCATCTCGTACGCAACTTCAACGGCAAGGTCGAACAGCATGATGTCTTTCATGAAAGCGTGGAATTCGGCCTCCCCGGGACCCTCAAGACATTCATGCGATCCCGCGATGTCGATCCCACAGGACGACGCATCATGATGGACAACATCGCATCGACTGCAGCCTTCCTTCAAACGCACGGGATCGACCAGCAGGTCGTTGACCTGACCGTTTCTGCCACCAACTGAATCCATGTCAATGCAACATCTGCTCGACCTTACGCTCGACGAGTTCCGGGATGCCTGCGTGTCACATGACAAGCGGGCCTATCTTGCCGAACAGGTGTTCGATTGGATTCACCGAAAGAACACCGTGGACTTCGGCGAGATGACGAACGTCTCGAAGAAGGATCGGGAATGGCTCAGCTCGACATTCACCATCTTCCGGAGCCGAATCGACCGGGTACAGACCGCCAGCGACGGCACACTCAAGATGCTCCTGGGCTGGGATCCACCGAAGTCGACCGCCCTGCCCGTGGTCACACAACCCGATTCGTTGAAGCAGACTGAAACCGTCATGATCCCCACCGCACGCAGGCGGACTGCCTGCGTGTCGTCCCAGGTCGGATGTCCGGTGGGCTGTCGATTCTGTGCTTCAGGACTCGGTGGCCTTGAGGGCAACCTCACTGCTGGCCAGATCATGGAACAGGTCATTCGCCTTTCTCGAGAAGAGGGTGTGGGTCGAATCACCAACATCGTGTTCATGGGAATGGGCGAGCCATTGGCCAATGACAAGGCCGTCATGAAAGCCATCCGGATGCTGAACGCCGATTGGGGACCGGCGATCGGTGCCAGGCATATCACCGTTTCGACGGTTGGATTACCGAAGGCGATTCGTCGATTCGCCCGCTTTGAACTCCCGGTCACCCTCGCGTTGAGCCTCCACGCACCCAATGACGATCTCCGCCGCGCCCTCATCCCATGGGCGGACTACTCCACCATCGATGAACTGACTTCCGCATGCCAGGCATGGTTTGAAACCAGCGGCCGGGAGATCACACTCGAATATCTTCTGCTCAGGGAAGTCAATGACCGTGTTGAACATGCCAGGCAACTGGCCAAGGTCGCCTCGAGCATGAGGGCGAGGATCAATCTGATCCGTTACAACGAGGTCAAGGGGCTGCCTTATCAGAGACCTTCGACCGTGGATGTCCGCGAGTTCCAGAGGATCCTTCGTCGGCATGGTGTCAATGCGACGATTCGCGCATCTCGTGGTCGCGACATCGCTGCGGCCTGCGGTCAGCTGCGACATGAGGAACGCACCGTCGGCTGAGCTCAACTCCAGGGCACGCTGGCAATGAGCACGACGATCCAGATGACCGTGCTGGTCGCGCCCAGAATAAGACCGGCGATACCGAGAATGGCCCCTGCTCGACGAAGACCCAGGCCTTCCAGACGACTGTCGGTCTTCAACTGAATCAACGCCTGCTGGGATCTGAAGAACGCCAGCCAGCCGAGTACGAAGCCGACAACCGGCACGCCCGCAAGAGTCACCGCCAGGACGCCGTAGACGACCGACGGCGTGGCGCTGGGCGCAAGGCCACGTTCACTTGCCAGTGAGGGATCAGTCTTCTGCATGATGGCGGGATCCCAGCATTTCTCTCAATCGATCGGGATTGATTCGTCTCAGTCGACCATCAAGCGCCATGTCGTGAAGCTCCGAAAGGATCGCCAGCCAGCCATCGTAATCCGACTCGGCGTTTGTTCCGGCACGCAGCAGAATCTCCTGGACCAGCCTTCGGACCTGACGATCACGAGAGGTCCCCCGCCAGCTGGATGGCAGAACCAAGCGAGCAGCTGCAAGGACCTTGGCCATCCAGTCGCTTGTTCGCAGATCAATTCGGAATCTCCAACGAATGAACGTGAGCTCCAATCGTGTCAGATAACGGACTTCGAGCCGGTCGCCGCGGGCCAGGTGCACATTGAGTCGCTGTCGGGTTTCGCGGCGATGCTCACTGCTGACGGCCATGGAAGCCAGGTACACGGAATCTCGAGTAAGACAGGCTTCCGCAAGAGGAAGAATGGCTTTGCGGGTCAACGCACGACCCGTTTCTGCCCGGTCCACTCGATACAACGCGACGACGGCATCGGCAAACTTTTCCGCATAGTCAAAGCCACCCCAGATGACGCAGCGACGCAGCGCCACGGCAAGGTCTCGATGAGCCTCGCGGCCCTCTTCCGTTTCCGCAAGACCGGGCACATCGAAGAACACACGTTGTGAGAGACGACTGAAGCGAGCGGATCGATCCCGTGAACCGAATCGAGTTCGACCAAGGGGCGGCGTCTTCTGTCGCCTCATGAAATGCGCAGCAGATTCCGCATTCGGATCCTCACATGGCCTTCGAAGGCCGGCTGGATTCTGGCAGAACTCCCTGCCGAGCCTGAAGGCTTCCTGTGCGCGGGCGTACCCGAGAGATTCCAGCTCTCGAAGGGCGGCCTCGATGGCATCCGGACTCAGGGGGACGGCCCCCATCTGGAACGCGGTACCGAGCTGAGCCAGATCGGCGAGTCGCTCGTTGTGGAATTGCCAGCGACAGAGATCCGTGAAATCCTCGACGACCTGGCCTTCAGGATGCAGCTGCGATTTGAAATGTTCTGCAATCTCACTGACCGGCTGGGACGCGACTTCTCGATCGAGCTGGTCTTCGAACAGGCCGATGTTGATCACGCCGCGTGTACGAGCCGGCGACGCGACGCGGTGTGATTCTCCGGGGCTGACCGCGAGCAGACTTTCCACGCGATCCAGGCCGAGCATGAGATCGGCCTCACCCCATGGAATGGTGGCACTCACCTGTGATGATTCCTGTTCGGAATGGGGCCGACTGAACAGGACCTGTGCCCACGCTCGACGCCCGGCTCCGATGGGCCCCGGGAGCATCCTCGCCTGGACGTGATATCCCATCCTCGAACCAGCGAGGATCAACGCCTTGGCCGCCAATCCGGGCGAGGGGCCTCGGAAGCCGGCGATATGCACCGCCCACGTCGCCGAATCCGCGTGCAGAGGAACCGGCGCAGGGAGCCCGTCACCCCCGCCGACATGCTCTCGAATCGGCGGGCGACTTCGATGGACCTCGATCTGCTCAACGAGAAGACGAATTCTTCCGCCCAATCTGGGAGGCCATCTCCAAGCCAGCGACTCTCGACTGGAGCGAGTCTCCACGGCTGCCGCATGGCGAACCGCTTCGACTTCCAGCTCCGCGAGCATCGGCGGCTGACGAATGACACTTGCGCGATCGGCAGGCCAGACGATGCGTTGCATCGGTTGAAAACCCTGTTGATCGATTTCCTTGAGCTCGGCCTCGATCGCGGGAACATCGAACCGAGTCGGCGGGCCGTCATCGATCACGATGATCGTCAGCTCGGAGTCCTTGACGGAATCACGGATCATTTTCTTGAGACGACTGGTTTCAGCCAATGTGCCACGACGAATCCGGACCCGTTCACCCAGACTCTTGGGAATCGCAGCTTCGGAGAGACGTTCCAGATCCGCCCTGTCCTGACCATGCGGCTGCGCAACCAGGAAGAGCCAGGTGTCGCGGGAAGCCGCTGCCTGACGAATGGCGGCCGCACCATGTCTGAAGAAGGATGGGCCCGAGAAGGTCTCGATATAGACGACTCGTCCTTCAGGGGGCCCCGTCGGTTCGCCATCGATGAAGACTCGAATCGGATCCTGCTCCCGCCCGGGCGAACCAACCTCATCCGCATCGGAATCTTCATCGAGCTCCTCTTGTTCCAGCAGCTCGGGGATGCCATGGGCGATGCGACGAATGGCTTCCTGCTGCCCAGCGGCACCGAATCGCTCCATCAGAACCGGAACCGGAATTTCAGAAGGCTCCTCCTGGAAATTCTCGAGGAACACGCTTGTCGGCGTCAGATCCTGAAGCAGATGCTCCAGTCGTCTGAGAAGTCGGGAAGGATGAAGCGCTTCACGCTCCTCGAGGAGCACAGGTTCGCCGGATTCGTCCGGTGGAAGTTGACGGCCCCAGATCAGCGCAGGTGATTCACCTTGTGCACGAAGAGATTCAGCCACCTGCAGAACGGTCCGCTCCATGGTTCCGGGCCTTGGCTCAAGAACGATGACGTTCTGACATCGCTGCAGAATTCGGGTGACTGCCGCTTCATCAACAGGATTCAAGAGCCCAAGATGCAACACGGGCAGTCGTCCACTGATCCTGAGCATGGTGGCCATGTGCTGGAGTGTCCGATCTGCGGCTCCGACGGTGATGAAACCGAAGGGGATCGCCTCACCCGGAGATGGAATCGCCCGCCAGGTATTCAATTCAAGGCGACGTGCCATGCGGAGCGGGCCACCCGTCTCTTGCCATCGTGGGCGTCTGCGTCGTCTGCGACGGTCATCATCGCCAACTTCTTCCTCACCACGGTTGGGCCTCAGTGTCAGCGTCTCGGCACTCCTGAGAATGCTCCGATCAACGACAACCGACGCGACACCATGCGCCGATCGACTGATTCTCAGGACATTCTCGACCGAGTCGCGGAGATGCGGCACATCCCGGGCTTCGAGGACCGGCATCCCCTGTCTTGTGAGTCGGCCACGAATATCCACCGCTGATCTGTTCAAGGCCAGATCCTCGAAGATCAGACCAAGCGCAGCGCCCTCCGGCAGTGGTCTCGAGGTGGACTCCAGAAGATTCAATGCACCCGGAACCGTAGGACCGGTCAAGAGCGCGATGACATGCTGACCTCGGCGTGCCGCCCAGGCTGCCAGCTGGGCGGCCCGACCCGCATCCGCCATCGGTTCGACGTGCAAGCGGTGCATCCTCAGGAGTTCCGCCGTTTCAGGGTCTGCACAGATCTGATCGAGATCCGCAGTCGCCTGCGAAGCGACATAGATCAAACGATGAACGCTCGGAAGACATTCCAGAACAGCCTTGAGGACAGCCTCTGCCGCCGAGAGGGTGGCCGTTCCAGTGTGTTTCCAGAGAGGATGTTCGTGTGTCGGCTTGTCGATGCTCATGACCATCCTCTCAGGAGTCGATCGACGGCATCGGCAACACCATCTTGGCTATGGCAACCTGTTCTGGCGTCGGCCGCTTCGATGACTTGATCGTCTGCATTATCGACGGCGATTCCGAAGCCGCATTCTCTGAGAAGCTGAATGTCATTGAGCCCGTCACCAATCGCGGCGACTCGTTCGCGTGGAATGCCCTGGTCGATTGCATACCGTTCGACCATCGTCCATTTGTCGACCCCCGAACCGAAGACTTCCAGCATGTGTACGACTTCACCTTCGCGACCCACAGCCGGCCAGTGTCTCCAGGAGACGCTCTGGCCAAGTCGGTCGGACACCCGCTCAGCAGCCTGCCCCATCAGATCCGGAGCACCGATGCAGGCGATCCGAAGCGTGTCCTCGGGATGACTGTCCTCCTCTGCAGAATCAGCCGTCCTGCAGGCGATCCCATGTGCATCAAACCACCAGTTCGAGACCGGATGAAGATGCTGAGAACCCACGATCAGATAGTCATAGCCGACAGCATGCCGATCCTTGAGGATCAGACTCGCACAATCGTGAGCACGCATGATCTCGGACAGGACGACGACATCATCCTGGTCCATCAAGTCGCGATCCAGGGTGGACTCGGAGGGCAGATCGATCAGCGCAGCACCACTGGCGACAACCATGGGGCCCTGATAGTCGATGGCCTCCAGAATCTGCCGACATTCCACATGCGTCCGACCGGTTGCGATCATGATCCGGACACCAGCTCCCCTGGCCTCGGCCAGGGCCCTGCGGTTGGACTCGGACACCTGGCCTCGAGGACACAGCAGGGTGCCATCGAGATCAATCACAATCAGATCTGGCACACCGTTCATCGCCCGGACACTACGGTCTCACCGCATCAGGAGCAAGCGCTCGGGCAGCAGGAGCGTCGACCTGATAACCTCGAAGTGGCCATTCCGAGCTCTGCGACATGATGATGAGCAATCAGGGCAAATCCGCGAATCGACAACTCGCCGACATGCTGCTTCCAAACCTCTACAGAGCCTGTAACGGGCATCTCAGTGAGGTGCATTGGTTTCGGGCAGACTGGCAAAGGGGCGGTGCAGCGACTGGACGAGCCACTTGGCAGGTTGCGAATGGACCGCCGCGTGACGTGATGGTGAAGTTTCCGATCCGAGCCAGGGAACTCCTCTGGATGCGAAGGCTTCAGCATCCCTCGGACAACCAGCTCCCGGTCGTCCCGCATCTGTACGCCTCCGGAAGCAGTCTCGAATCCTACGACCTGGCGTGGATCGTCATCGAGTGGCTGCCCTTCGGGCCTCTTGGCAAACGATGGCATGTCGATCACGTGAAGCGAACTGCCGAGGCGGTCACCCGCTTTCACAAGGAAGCTGACGAATTTCCTGTCGAAACGGAGAAAGCCAAACGGGAAGATTGGAATGCCTTGCATGAGAACGCACTGAGGAGCGTCAAAAGAAATCACATCGCGGAAGAGGCCCAATGGCTGACGCTGTTGGACAAACTGGCCGACGCCCTTCCCGACATGGTGACTCAATGGCGATCCAGAGAAACCGATCACTGGATCCACGGTGATCTGCATCTGGCCAACGCCCTGAGTCGCAATGCGGCCGAGTCCGGTGACGTCACCCTCATCGATCTCGCGGAGGTCCGCCCGGGTCACTGGATCGAGGATGCGGTCTATCTCGAACGAAGACTCTGGGCCCGTCCGGAGCGACTGGAACAGGCACGCCCCGTACGAACGATCGCTCAGGCCCGAAAGGATGCCGGGCTGGCGACCGAACCGCATTACGAACAGCTGGCCGATATTCGCAGGGCACTGATGGCCGCCACAGCCCCGGCCTTCATGAAAACGGAAGGCCACCCCCGCTTTCTGGCAGCCTGCCGAGAGCAGTTGCTGCAGGCATTGAACCGCATCAATCAGGCCTGAAGGCCCCTCTGGCCGATACGGCATTGCCCACCCTTCCAAGCCCCGATACCATGCGGTGCTTCGAACCGATCGGAACTGATGGCCAGTTTCGATCCCCCCAGGAGCCGCCAATGGATCGCGAACGCCTCCAACAGGTACAACAGTCGGACCTCAGCGAGAGCAGGGTCAACGAAGATTTCGTCAACTGGATCAAGACCAGTGGCCCTTGGTACCTCCTGGCCATCCTGGTCGGCATTGCGGTCTACATGTACCTGGTCAACCTTCAACGGGCTGAAATCAGAGAACGTGAACAGGCCTTGTTCGATCTCAACGAGGCGGTCATGCCGGCCTCTCTTGAGGATGTTGCTCAGCGTCATGCCGAGATCGACTCGGTCGGCACCCTTGCCAGACTTCGAGCCGCCAATACCTACCTTCAATCACTTCAGACCAATCTTGCCGTTGGTTCGAGTCTCGAAGAGGGAACCCCGCTCAGTGACGAGGATCGTACGTTCGGTCTGGCTCAGGCCGATCGTCTCTACAAGCAGATCGTCAGCGAGGACAGCGGAGACTTCGGCGACACCATCACCACGGTCTCGGCGCTCAACGGTCTGGCTGCCATCTCGGAATCCCAGGGTGACGTCGATGCGGCTCGTGGTTACTACGAACAGGCCGCCGAACGAGCGGACACCTGGTATCCGATCCTGGCAGAGCAGTCTCGACAACGCGCCACGACGGCTGATCTGTACGCAACGGAAATCCTGCTGCCGGATCCACCATCGCCGGTCACGACACCAAGCGGCATTCCGGCAACTCAGATCGATCCGCTCGACATCGACAACATCCTGAATCTGCCGACACCAGCGGTGGACGCACCCCCTGCGGCGACCGAAGGTCCGTCACAGGATTCGGATGAATCGACACCCGCGGACAGTCCATGAGTGACACCCCAGACAGCTTGAACCCTCAAGCTGATTCTGGAGATGGGCCGCTGATCAACGCAGGCGGCAAGGTCGACGCCGGTCGATTGCACGAGCTCTATGAATCGCTGACTGATGACGATGGCGCGATCATTGTGGATTTCACGCTCACAAGGGATCTCAACAAACGACTTGATCGATATCTCGTCGACAGAATCCCCTTCCTCAGTCGCACCTCTCTTCAGAGACTCATTGCAGAGCAGGCCGTCCAGGTCAATGGACGCCACCCCAAGGCATCCACTCGACTGCGAAAGAACGACACGGTCACGGTCGCCATACCACCGCCTCCAAGCTCGGAACTTCCGGCCGATGAGATGCCACTGGACATCATGTATGAAGATCGGGATTTCCTGATTCTCAACAAGCAGGACGATGTCATCGTCCACCCGGCAAGAACACACCAAAGGGGAACATTGGTCAATGGCCTCGCGTGGTACTGCAACCAGAAGGCGGCCACGCTGTCTGATGTCGGACGTGAAGAGGCGAGACCGGGTGTCGTGCACAGACTTGACCGACATACGACCGGAGTGATGGTCTTCGCCAAGTCCGATGTCGCCCACTGGAGACTTGGCCGACAGTTCGAACAACGACGGACGCGCAAGCGGTATCTGGCCGTCGTCCATGGAAATGTCGAGCCGCTGACGGATGTGATCGATGTGCCACTGGGAAAGCATCTCACGCTCAGGGACCACTACGCCGTTCGGTGGGATGAGTCGGGCAAGGAAGCCGTCACCATCTACCGGGTGCGGGAGCGATACGAGAAGTTCACACTCGTCGAACTGGAATTGCGTACGGGCCGGACGCATCAGATCCGCGTACACCTCTCCCATCTTGGCTGGCCGATTGCAGGCGACGACTACTATGGCGGTCGCCATCTGCTGGGCAGGGACATCTTCGGACCCGGCGAAGAACCCGGCATGACCGCATCGAGTCCGATCCTCAAGAGGCAGGCACTCCATGCGGGGCTGCTGGGATTCGAGCATCCCAAGGACGATTCGCCTGTCACATTCACGGCGCCACTGCCGACCGATCTCAGGACACTGGTTCTGCTGCTCCGCAAGCACCAGTTCGTCTCAAGGCATGAGGTGCCCGGGATCGAACTGGATCTGACGATGATGCTTGAGGAATCAGCGGAGCTTGAGCAGAACGGCTGCAGCGACGACCGCGACCACTCCGACAATCCAGAATCTGACCACGACCTGTGATTCGGACCAGCCACCGAGATGGAAGTGATGGTGGATGGGCGTGCATCTGAAAATGCGTTTGCCGCCACTGATCCTGAACCAGCCGACCTGCATCATCACGCTCAGAAGCTCCCAGTAGAACACGGCGCCGATCACGATCAGCATCACTTCCTGGCGAATGGAGCACGCGAGTGTGGCCAGCAGGCCGCCGAGTGGCAGTGAGCCGGTATCGCCCATGAACACTCGAGCGGGCGCGCAGTTGAACCACAGAAATCCAAGGCACGCTCCGGCCATGGCCCCCGCGACCACCATCAGCTCCTCGGAACCTTCCACGAAGGGAAACAGCATGTACTGGGCGCGGCCTGATGAACCGGAAATGTAGGCCAGCAGCATCAATGCCAGCGATGCGATCAGCATCAATCCCGGAGCCAGACCATCCATGCCATCCGAGAGATTGACCGCGTTGGAGGTTCCGGCGATCCAGAGCATCACGATGATCACGAATGGAAGCCAGCCGAGCACGATGACCGAAGGCTCGAGCATGAGGCTCTCCGTCCCGGGCTGGTAGGTTCTCTGGAATGGCAGCGTCAGGACTCTGGCAGATTCACTGTCGCCGGTTCGCCAGAGATACAGCCCGCAGACCAGACCCAGTCCGAGCTGGAAGAGCAGCTTCTCCCATGCCAAGAGACCCTCACGAGCACCTGGCCGCCTCCGAGCCGTCGTGAGCTTGAGCCAGTCATCGAATCCGCCGAGAACGGCCAGCCAGACAAGCACGATCAGGCAGAGAAAGACATAGCTGTTGAATAGATCCGCCAGCAGAACCGTCGTGATGAAGATCGCCGAGGCGATCAGGATGCCGCCCATGGTGGGCACATTGGCCTTGGTGGCCATCAACTGGTTCAGATCCGCGTTGTAGAACTCGGGAGAGTCACCGAGTTTCTGGCGAAGCAGCCACCGGATCGTCCGTTCACCGAAGCACAGGACGATTGCAAAGGACAGGATGACCGCGAAGAAGGCCCGGAATTCGATCTGATAGAGAACCTGCAGCAGCGAATAGCCGCCGAAGGATTCCAGCCAGTCGTGTCCGGATTGAAGGAGGTTGTAGAACATGTCCTTGTCACACTGCTATCGACCTTCAGGCCGTTGCAGCTTCCGATTCGAGGTCACCTGTCTTTCGAATGATTCGTTCCAGCCTCATTCCCCGGGAGCCCTTGATCAAAACAAGATCCCCCGGATGGAATGCAGACACGATGTGATCAATGGCCGCATCGTCAAGCCTCTCCCATGCCGTGACTGGGCAGGGACCGTGGTCACGGACCTGATTCGCCAAGGAACTCATGGCCTGGCCGACCAGAAAAAGATGATCGATCGCTCGGCGATCATGAGATGCCTGAATGGCCCCTTTCAGGTCGGCATGAAGGTCCGTGGCCTCTTCCCCGAGCTCAAGCATGTCACCCAGAATCACGATCCGTCTGCCATCGGAGGGCACCTCTGGAAAGGCTGCCAGTGAAGCTGCCACCGAATCCGGATTCGCGTTGTACGCATCATCGACGAATCGAACTCCGGACCGGAGCAGTTCGGTTCCTCGACCAGCGGACGGCAGGCTGCTCGACAAGGCCTCTGAAATTCGATCATCGCCAAGCCCTGCGATTCTGGCTGTGGCAATCACCGCCAGGGCATTGATGGCCTGATGCCGCCCCGGAACATGGAAGACGAATCGAGATCCATCCGACAGATGAAGGCCGTCGGCATCCCGTGCCATCAAGCGTGGATCCGAGCTGGGCCGATCACCATGCCGCAGCACGGTGACATCGTTTCGGACATCGACCTCATGGCCGTCATCATGCACGATGGCCATGCCCTCCGACGAGAGATGATCGAGAAGCGAATACTTCTCCTTCCGGACCCCCTCGACGGACTGGAGCCCCTCGAGATGCCCTCGCCCGACCAGCGTGATGATGCCGACATCCGGCCTGGCACATCGAGCCAGACTCGCGATCTCGCCCGGACTGCTGGTTCCCATCTCGAGAATGACATAGTCATCCCCGGGGCGGGCTCTGAGCAGACTCATGGGACCACCGATGTGGTTGTTCCAGGATGCCGGACTGGCGGAACCCGTCAGGCTCGAACCCAGCACATGGTGCAGAAGGTCCTTGGTCGTCGTCTTCCCTGCCGTCCCTGTAATCGCAATGACCCGGGTTCCTGCCAGCTGCTCACGCCAATGACCGGCCAGTGTGGCAATCGCGGCCAGCACATCCTCCACGAGCAGACATGGAATGGACGCGTCGACAGCCCGATCCACGATCGCCATCACGGCGCCTGCCGAACGGGCCGCTTCGAGATAGTCGTGACCATCATGCGATTCACCTCGAATCGCGACATACGCACCACCTTCAAGCGACTCCCTGGTGTCGTGGCCGAAACAGACGGGCGGAGTCGTCGGGCACGGCCCCAGCCATCGCCCTCTGGTCATGGTCGCCATGTCAACAGGGTCAAACATCTGCAGAGACCGTCCCCCCTGCCGCCTTGATGGCCTCACGCGCAACTCGACGATCATCAAAGGGAATGACCTGATCACCGATCAACTGAGCGCACTCGTGGCCTTTGCCGGCAATCAGAAGTAGATCATGCTCATCGCAGTCTTCCACGGCGGTCTGGATCGCCCGGGCACGATCCGGTTCCACCACCACACCGTGTTCATCGGAGATACCCGCCAGAATGTCATCAATGATGGCACGGGGTGTCTCCGTCCTGGGATTGTCTGATGTGACATAGGCCACATCGGCCAATCGATCCGCGACGGCGCCCATTCGTGGACGCTTGAGCGGATCCCGATCTCCACCACAGCCAAAGACGACTCGAAGCTTGCCGTTGTATGGAACCAACGGTCTGAGCGATTCGAGGGCGTGGGCCAACGCCTGGTCGGTGTGGGCGAAGTCAACGTAGATTCTGGCACCACAACCGGTGACATCGACCGGCTCCAGCCGTCCCCTTGGAACAGGAAGGGTCTCCAGTGAAGAGCATTCCGAATCGACTCCACTTGCGACCAGGGCCGCCATCGCCTGGGCGAGATTCATTGCATTGTGGGCACCCGGCATTCGGAGCCGCGTCTGAATGATTCGATCGGGCCATTCGATCTGGACAGCGCCGGTGTGGTCATGAGTGACCTTGACATGAGCCGGACCATCGGAGTGCATTCGACAGCCGATGACACGCACTGGACTGGCCGCAGCCATGATGGCTGCGACCGGATCATCCAGGTTGACCACCGAGAACGCCGGTGGCTTCAGGCCAGCGAAGAGTGCGCGTTTGGCAGCTGCATAGGCCTTCATGCTTCCGTGGAAGTCGAGGTGATCACCCGACAGGTTCGTGAAGATGGCACACCGGATATCCAGATCATTCATTCGACCCAGGGAGATTCCATGGCTGCTCGCCTCCATCACGACTCGCTTGCAGCCGTGATGAAGCATTCTCGCCATGATCCGTCGAAGTTCCAGGGGAGGCGGTGTCGTCAATCTCGATGGCGTCACATCCTTCGAGTCATCGATTTCGATGGAGCCGATCAGACCGGTCTGTGAACCAAACAGATGATGAAGAAAGGTTGCCGTCGTCGTCTTTCCGTTGGTGCCCGTCACCGCGAAGACGGGAAGTGCCGCAAGAGGTGATTCAAAGAGACGATCCGCCATGAGAACGGCATGAT
>MDTA01027759.1_pt1 | contig 14589 bp, 18 predicted proteins | sample 811151 | NCBI WGS metagenome assembly MDTA01 (sample SAMN05326648, study PRJNA326480) | marine metagenome | isolation source: seawater | place: Indian Ocean: South | collected 2010 | reverse complement strand
TAATCTTAGCGCCTGTTGGATTTTTAAGGTCAACATATTTGTACCCCCAAAAGGTCTAATATTCTTACGTGGAACGCGCTTAGAGCCGCCTCTAACAGCTATTAAAACATTAATATCGATATCTCTGTACACTAAAGCTGACCTCCATTAACATCAATCGCTGCACCTGAAATATATGATGCTGCATCAGAACATAAAAATAATATAGGCATTGCTTGCTCCTTAGTTGTGGCAATTCTTCTGACTGGAATTTTAGCTTCTAATTGTGCAATCTCTTCTTTTGACATTGATTTTTCTAACATTTCAGTCATAGTTTGGCTTGGACACACACAATTAACCAAGATATTGTGTTTTGATACCTCATTTGCAAGTTGCTTAGTCAAGCCAATAATCCCGTATTTGCTGGATGTGTAGTGCACTCCACTAACAATACTTTTGTTTCTTCCGGCAATAGAAGAAACATTAACTATTCTACCATAGTTTTGTCTTTTCATTAAGTCGACTGCTTGTTTGCATATCACAAAAAATGATTTTAGATTTACGTCCATGACTCGATCCCACTCTGCAATGTCGATGTTGTCTATTGGTTCACATAAGTTAGTACCAGCAACATTGATAACAAAATCTATATCATCAAATTTAGAAAAAATAAATTTTATATCCTCAACGTTTGATAAATTACATTTTAGATCCCTAACCAAGTGTAAATTTGCTGGTGTGCGTGATGCATTAAATACCATGGCACCAGCGGCTGCAAGCTGTCGACATACTTCTTTGCCAATTCCCCTACTACCACCAAATACAAGAGCAGTTTTACCTAAATAATTAAAGGTTATATCACTCATCTTCGTATACATGATTTACATCCGGTCTTGTAATAGCATATCTAACGCCCGGGCTATCACCAACGCACTTAATGTGGTGCCATGTATTTTTTGGAACAACAATAATGTCATGTTTCTTAACACGACGAGTTCCAATACCTTCAATCCACCATTCCCACTCACCATCTAAAATAACCCAGTTTTCATCTGCATCTGGGTGGTAGTGTTTACGATTTCCCTCTCCGGGTTGTTGCTGGATTACTACTCCACCAAATAACTCGTTGTATGCTATGCGAACAGCCCATGACCCCATACCTAAATCATCTCTGAGTTCTTGTAAATTAATTGTAGAACAATTTTCATATTTAACGAGTTCTGAATGATCAACTCCATCATTTTTTAGCACGCTAACAAGGTCGCTATCTGAATTAGTTTTTATTCCCATTATCTTGTCTCATTTTTAAATTTAGGTAACAAAATGAAATCATTGATACGCTTAGTTACACTAGTAGAATTTAACATGTTAAGTACCGGTTTGTCAAGTTTAAATCTCTTATCTTTTAATAAAACATTTTTACAATGCATCATTTGTGATAGCTGATCATGTAATACTTTGTCTGGACCATTAGGCGTCCCTGAAGGCCCATACGTGTCTGTATATTGTTTGCTGTATTTGCCTTCGTCAGTTTGTGGAACTCCAGCACTATAAAAATCTAACCCAAAGACAGCCAATTCTTTTATAGGATATCTAAGTAACATATTTAATGCCCCGTATCCAGAGTTAAAGTTAGCTGAGTATACGGTGTAATCGCCTTTTCCAAATTTTTCTATATGTTGTTTTGCATATATTTCCCAATAAAGAGCCCAGCGATCCCATGAGTGATCTGCATTTTTTAAATTTACAAAGGGGATATTTAACTCTTTAAACTTTGGTTCATAAATATCAACAAAAGCCCATTGACCATCAGGTAACATAGTGCTAGCAGTATCATTACAAATTATAAAATCAGGTCGTTCAGATTGATCTATTTCTTGCAAGTGTTTTAATAATGGTGGTCCATAATTATCATTTAAACAGCTCTGAATAATATCCGTCCTACTCCCGTAATCTTCATTATTGGGGATTCCATGCTGAATTCTAACCACCACATCATAAGAATCAATAAGTTCCCCAGTGTTAGTGCCTTTCAAATACGGAGCGGGCCCGACAAAGGCGACGGTTTTTCCTTCAAGATACTCCTTTAATTGATCATTTATGTTTGATGATTTAATAAAAAGGGAATCACCATGGTTTCTTTGGTAATAATCAACACATTCTGACGTTGTTAGTTTTCTGCTCGTTTCAATTGAATTATTGACTTTCTTTGTTATCTCAATCCATGGATTATTAGTTTTATTTAAATCTTGAAAAGTAATTTTAGATAGTATGTCATACATTGTTTGGTGGTCTTTTGAATTTATATCAGACAATTGTTTGTTTAGTGGTACATCTAAGTTCACAAACCACTCATGTTCAAGATCAAAGAATAGTTCAATCGTTTCTCGATTAAAATAATCTTTTATATTGTGTTGACTTACCGGTTGAAGTTTTCGTTCCATTGCTATTTTTTGAAAGACTGCCTTTATGAGCATTGAGTGGTATTTGTGAGCCTCTTTGGTAGCATAATGATCTATAACGGCTGTTTTCTTAAAGGCCGGCCGAATCCATTTCCACATTTCATTCATTCTGTAATCATTCCATGCACCATCAAGGTTATGCGGAGCTTCCATGTCAGTCACCCCATTGTCATAAACCATCTTATGACTGCATACAACGTGTCTTAAAAATGGTATTTCCATAATGTTAAACATATGACAGGCCTCTACACCACCACCAAAATTAGTAAGCATCGGGAAGAACCAATTCATTAAAGAATGATGCACCACCTTCATACCACAATGCGTGAAAGGAATAACAGATGCCTCATGGCTATCTCGATATTCAATATTGTCGGCGTACGGAGTTATTAATCCTTTTCCCGGATAATAAGTGAGCACTGCCGGTTGGAAAAAATTTAAATCAGCAGCGATTTGTTCTCTTGTGTTTAAGTTTCCCAAAGGATGAAAATTGTAATCATAGTCTACAAAGGCATAATATTCGTAGTTTTTTGGCACCTCAGAAGCCAATATATTGCGTGTATCTGTCCATGTTGTATTCGGGCAGTATTTTAAAGCATTTTTGTTAGGCCCATCATGTGTTACAAAAAAGAAATCGCATTCTTTTTGTTTTGAAAACATTTTCACATGTTCTGGATTTGGTGCTAACGGAGCTACTTGCAAAATGCAAAATTTTTTCACAATTCTCTTTCCCATCTTTCTATCATCTCATCCAACATTGTGCTGAATGTATATTCCGGCTTCCAGCCAAGCACTTCTATAGACTTAGAAGGATCTCCTTTAAGATACTTAAGTTCTTCAGGTCGCATATATTTTGGATTTTGTACAATGTAATCTTCGTAATTCATGCCTAATTTACTAAACACTATTTCACACAGATCTCTCACTGAATGTGTTTCACCGGTTGCAACAATAAATTCGTCGGCTTCATTGTGATTAACTATCATATGCATAGCACGGACATAATCCTTAGAGTGACCCCAATCTCGATATGAATCCATATTTCCTAATTCAAGATTATCTTGCAAACCTTTTTTAATTGACACTGCACCTTTTACAACTTTGTTAGTTACAAAATTAGAACCTCTTCGCGGTGATTCATGATTAAATAAAATGCCATTACACGCATGTAGTTTGTAAGCATGTCTATAATGGCGTACAAGGTTATACCCCATAACCTTTGCACACCCATAAGGACTAACAGGGTTCATGGGCGTCGTAAGACGTTGTACACCATCTTCATCTACTGAGTTGCCAAACATTTCTGATGAACTAGCTTGGTAGAACCTAGCATCTGGTACAAGAGTTCGATATACTTCAAGCATATTTAAAACACCCAATGCATTTGTTTGTATAGTAAATGATGGCATATCAAAACTAATCCTAACGTGGCTCATGGCTCCTAAGTTATAGATCTCATCGGGTTGAACCTCTTGTGTAATTCGAACAAGCGATGGATAATCTAGTAAATCACCGTAGTGTGTATGTATTTTTTCGTTCAAACCAAGTTTATCTAACCTATGATTTTGGTTTTCTGCGACCGAGTGTCTTCTAACAATTCCATGAACCTCATACCCCAAAGACAAAAGATATTCAGATAAATAGCTCCCATCTTGACCGGCAATCCCAGTTATAAGTGCTTTTTTCATTTAAAAATCTCCATTTCTGTTAAGTCTGGCCAGTCATTAATAGTCCATTTTGTTGGTCTTCTTTCAATGGCGTCCGGTAGTTTATCTAGCCCAAATTGAGCCGTCTCCGGAGTCATATAATAATGATATCCAACAGAGGATATATTTTGCTCACGCCAAGGTATATTAGGTAGTCTACCATCATATGACATTTTTTTCAAGCGGATTGCTGCATTTTTATCATTAGTTAATATCATACCACCTCTCCCTAAACTTAGATGTTTTCTAAATTGAAAGCTTAAACACATAAATGTGTTAGGTATATATGAGTCTTTTTCCCACAACACAGCAGCATCGATAATATTAGTATCACCAATAAAGTAAAAGTCTTCCCAACTTTCATCTTTCCATTGTAGTTCTATGTTTAATTTATTAGCAAGAAAAGGAACGGAAATATATGTTCTTTTTGGTACACACATACTTTTTACTTCTTGATCTCGTAAACATAATTCAATTCCATGAGTACAGCAATCAACAGCTACTGCATATGGTGCTCCAAAAAATTCAGCTATTTTATCTTCAAATTTTGATATAACGTCAAAACTCACTTAACACACTCAATGTTTAAGCTTATTAAAGTACCATTTTCTTTATCCATGTGTGGGTAGTAAGCTTGGGAGTGGTCATCAAATTCTGCGTTTTCTGTGGTCTTCCAATCAAACAATTTAATATTTCTAAATCCGGCATCTTTTAATAACAATTCTAAATCTTTAAAATCATAAGTTGTTTTATGAAAAATCAAATCATCTTGCATTTTCATTCTTCCATATAGCGGCCCTAAAATATCTTTAAGTGGCACATTGTCGTGCATGTATAGTTTACTTAATACATCAAAATTTGGCACTGCAATTCGTAGTACTCCGCCACTTTTTAACACCCTCTTCCACTCCGACAATAATTTTACAACCTCAATTCTATCAAAATACTCTACTAGATGTGATGCATGTATTAAATCAACAGAATCAGTTTCAAACTGGCTGAGATCTATAACATCGTGGTAATCAATATGTTCATAATTACCACCATCTATATGGATCCAATCTTTTCCAAAGTTACGCCAACCACAGCCCATATTAATCTTTATCATCTCCAATACCCTCTCTCTGTATATAGAGAGGGTTATCAGACTGTTCTTTGTCCTTAGAATCTCCAGACTCAATAAAGACTTTATCGTTAGCTTGCCCGTAATAAGGGCCTGTTTTATACTCTAGAACAAGAGTATTATCTTCTAATATTAGATAATTGTGACCGCCAAACAAAGTAACTGATAAATCGCCAGTTTCTAAAATTCTTTTATCTACAATTGTGTCATCAATATCATAAAAAGTCACTTCAACTTTACCAGACATTACAACCCAAGACTCTTGCGCAATCGCACTTTTTGGTACGGGCTTAAAAATATGTTTATGAGGCTTAAATGTTTTACCTTTATCAAAATTTAAAATTGCTAATTGCAAATACTCTTGCTCTTCCACAACATCATTTCTTATATTTGTTAGCTGTGAGGGTCGGCATACAATGTGCAAAAGCTTTTCAGGTTCAACTTTAGAATAAATTTTATCAAACATTATAGTCCCAAAGCTTGTTTAAGGTTCACTCTTTTAAAACATCTAAGATTTGATATAGGGCTGCAGTTTATAACTTCAATATCGGCGTGGGCTGCTCTATACGCAAATAAATTCCAAGTTGGTAGGTGAAACTTAAGACCATCCGGGATGTTGTATTCATCTCCCTTTTGCTGGTAATCATCAAACCAATAGTTTGGGTTTTTGTCAGGTGTTTTATCCATTTTTAGGCCCGGGCCATCTCTTACACAGCCGTCAACAAATTCTACATAATTACAATCAACACCTAAAAGGATAATTTTTTTGTATCCCATACAAACTGCAGTCGAACAAGCATTAGCTCCTGAATTTCCGTTATCGGTAAATTCAACAAAATGAGACTCTTGGCAATTCCATGTCTTTGTAGTGCCAAATGGCATTAAATTAATAAATTGGAACTTATCTTGATTATCGCTGATATCTTTAATATAAAAGCACTTCTCTATTGGAGAGTTGTCAATTAGGTTTACAAAGCTCTCTCTATGGTTTTCTGTAACCCGATAGTCAAAACAACCATGAAACTTAGGCCACCAGTCCATCCTTTCGTATGCCCTATAAGCAGAATTTAATCCAAAAGTATCAACACCACTAAGCATATCAAAATCAACATCTTTTAGAGAAGGACCATTCCCCATAACAACTATTGTTTTTTTACTAAAGTTTTTCATAATATTTCCAAAACTTATCATTTCTAGTTTTCAGATAAGCCATACATGATTCACTATTTTGAAACCATTTTTCGTCTTTATGTTGAACATTTTCGTTAAGTATTACGTCACAATTTAATAATTTTGATTCTATAATTATTCTTGGGCAAGTATCGCTTGATCTTGGTAAAAATATTATACCCTTTGATGTTGATAATTTAATTAACAATTCGTGATATTGTAGTTGGCTAATTAACTCATATTTTAAATTATTATCTACCGCATATTTAACACATTGTTCAGTTGCTTTAACCGGAGAAGGTGAATTTAAAATTAAATATGTATCATTTTTTTCATTATCTTTCAAGGATTCGATAAATCTTAAATCACCTTTGTTGAATACTGAACTTAGAACTTCACACTTATCTTTGTCTAAAACGCTAATCTTTTCACAGACCATATTTTTTTGTTTTTCACTCATAAACCACACTTTTTCAGCATATCCAAAAAAAGCGCTGTTAATTTTACCTTTGACTTTGGTTTCACAATCACAAGGTTTTTTTTCTACCATTTGACATAATTCGTACGAACGATACTTACAAATTTTATAATCATATTCAACAATTGAATACGATGCGTTCTTACACATGTAAAGTTTAATTTTGTCATTAAGTTTATCAAAATTACAAACTATAAAATGTGTGTCATCTTTTAATTCATCTATAACTGACTTAGTCAATCTCCAGCTATAGCACGATGTGATCTCATTCTTAGCACAAAGATCTGGTAAGTAATCTATTAATGCTTGGGTTGTTAACTCAGCACCACCTATACCATCAACTAAGTAATAATCAGCTACAAACAATATTCTTTTCATACCAGATCTTCTAATAAAGAATCAACCTCTTCTTCGATTGTATTCATTTCCTCTTTTGTGACTATGCAGTTTACAAATTGTTCATACATTTTATATTTAGAGAATTTTTCAAGTAATTGTTCAGCCCTATCACACGAGAAAGAAGCTATGCAATCTTTATTTTCAGTAATTATATCTTCATAGCATCGCCTCATTTGTTCCTTAGCAGATTGTTCTCTGGGATATGCCCAGCCAGATTCACCAGATAGAACACCTTCCCATACTACATGGTCTTGAATTTTTCTTATGTCAAAAGCTACTTCGTAAAAATGTGCTTCTCTTTCTTCATACAAAAAATCACATTGACCAGACCAGCCAACAGATACTACTGGCAATCCACTATATGCCGATTCAAAAATTGGTAATCCAAAACCCTCACCATGAGGTAAAGCCAACATTGCGTTGACAGCCTTGTGCGTGTATAGACTATGCATTTCTTCATCGGTCATATGTCCGTGCAACATAAAAACTTTGCATTTTCTATTTTCTAAACCTAGACGATTAACAATTTCAGACAAATTTTGCATACATCCTACTCTATCAATCAAAGAATTTTTAGCAATATTGGTTTTTACTATTAAACCAACATTTTCATCTTTAAATTCCTCTACAAACCACTTAATAGTATTTTCCAAGTTTTTACGTGGCCCCATTTGAGCAACAGTAAGAAAATTAAAATCAGTATCTACATCTAATTCTAAATCTGGCAATTCTTCAAATGTTTTTACTGGGTAATTAACCACATTAATATCAACCTCATTCTTTAGAAGGATCTTTTCACCGGTGGCTTCATTGACTCCCTCAAATGCTGCGTTCTCAATAACCCGACCAGAGTGATTGGAGACTACTATAATTGAGTCCATCTCATTACATTTTTGTGTCCATTCGGGCGCTACTTGTGTTGTTTCAATACCGGCAGTGTATCCAATATTGGTATGAGCTATATTTTGAAATTCATTTGGGATAGTGACCTGTAAGGATATATCAAATGTGCCACCTTGTTGCAAGTATCCGATGGTTTTTTCAATTGTTTGATCAATCCATTGTCTTTCATCGCTGTTTTCAACAATCCATGAGGTTTTTCCCCAGTTGATTGGTTTAATATAGATATCAAATAAGTCTGGTCTGCTTCTTAATGATCTTAATGCAAATCTAGCTTGTTCTCCGTATCCACTTCGAGTTAATAGTGGACCTACTAAAATAACTTTTTTCATTATGCTACCTCCATTAAATGCCAACGTTTATAATTTTTTCTAGTTTCCCATGAACCACTTTCTTCAACAACTTTATCCATAAGTTCAACCCATTGTTTTTCATAGTTTTCAAAACTATAGTTTTTACGTACATGTTCTAAACCAGCCTCAGACATCTTTTTATATTTTGTTTTAGGCAGTTTTAGTGCCTTAGTCATTACTTTTTCAAAATCAGATTGGCTAATTCTGTCTTCGTAAATATAGGGCACTTGTAGCGAGCCAATAATTGATTTAGAAGATGGTTGAATTCCCCAACCAAACCAATCAGAACCATTTGTGACTTGCTCCTGCAGGCCTCCAGTCATATTTACTATAATCGGGGTACCGCATGCTAATGATTCAAGGGTTGCTAACCCAAAGCCTTCGGCATCAGATATATTAATTGTGTAATCGGCTGCGTTATACAACAAGCCTAAATCTGTCGCTTGTAATTTACTAGTCGACAACAGAACTTGACCCTCTAAACCTAGCCTATTTATCAAGTGAGGTAAATCTTGCCCATGTTGGTCTTGTGCATCAGTATGCATCACTAGCATCGCTTTATCATGACCGACTTTATCTAACCACTCTTTAAACCACCAGATTAATGTGCCCGGCTGTTTTCTGCGGGCGTTTCTATTATTCCAAAAGAAAATCTTTTTCTTCGGATTTATTAATTTTTCACTTTCAACTTGACTATAAATATCTTGTCTAGCCTTTTCTACATTTGCTAAACCAACCTTATCGGTCATTTTATAAAATGCAGTTGAATTAACTGCGTGTGGTATATGAGCGCCAAAAGAATCTGGTGAAGCTGTCTTGACTATATCTTCTGTAACCTTAGATATAGAGACTACATAGTCCGTAGAATCATAATAAAATTTATTGTACAAAGGCACTGGATAGTTATCCCAAACATGATAGTAAACCATGGGCATAAGATTTCTCACTTCATCTTCGATTTCCCATAGCCATTCATAAAAACGTGGGTCTGTCATAAACCAGAGCACGTCCGGTCTTTCTTTTCTAATGGCAGACCTTATTATTTCGTCTGTTCCGTATCCGTCAACAGGAATAATAAGAAAGTCTTGACCATATGGGTCTACATTAAGGGGTGTATAATCATGATGCCTCACCGCACCACCTAAGCATACAAACTTATATCTACCTGTCTTCAATAGAGCTTCAATCATATATTTAGTTTGTGTGCCTACCCCGGATGGCGATAGGGGGTGGTCTGATAAGACCATAATTTTTGTTTTTTTCATTTATGCCTCAAGAACAATGTTCGGTGTTGTAAAACTTGCATCCGTATCCACCGGTGCAAGATAAGCGATTTTTGATATAGCGCTTGTTTTTAATATTGTATAATGCTTTGTTTAATAATTTAAGAGCATTTTCTGTTTTTCTCGGGCCGCTTGTAACTCTGAAGAATTCTACTCTATTTTTACTGGCGGTCCTTTTAAGTAGTGCAAAGTGTGTTTCTACATCTTTTGGATTAATATTCATTTTTTCACAAAAATAATGTTTGTATAATGTAAGCTGGTATGTCACCATTGGTTCGGAGCGTTTTTTAGCATCCCAACCCCACGAACATGTTTTCCAATCAAAAATGTGTATTTTACCATCAGGAGTGGCTACAATGGCATCAATATATCCTTTAAAATGATAATCTTCTTCGTCTGAGATTGGTTCGAATAGTGGCATTTCAACAGCCATCACTTCAAATTCTTCAAAATAATCATCGAGGGCATCTTGAATTTCTGGTATGATTCTTTTACCTTGTCCGATCATATCTAGAACCAATTTCTTATTAACTTCATGTTCTTCATCAAGTTCAGAAATATTCTTTTTTAGTTCTTTTACAAAGAAATCATCTTCTATGGTTTCATTAAGAAGTTTTTTCTCACAGACTGAGTGGATTGCTGAACCAAAAGCGGTATACTCATTACCAGTAAACCCATCAATTTTATCAACCCGCGTTAGTTTGTGATAAAACGCGCAGTGAACCCAGTCTTTTAATTCAGAAAATGATATGTGTGCCATTTTGACTCCAGACTATATTATAACCTATAATTTTTAAAAGTCAAGTTTTTCTTCATTATGAAGCATTAGAAGTTTATCATATACAGCCGGTGATACCTTTTTCAAAAACTTATGATCAGGATCCATATAAAAGTCTGTAAACGCAGTAGCAAAATACTCTCTAAGGGATGTAGCCGCGTAAGGATTAATAAAAATGCCTTGTAGCGCTTTTCTTAAGTTGTTGTATCCTACTTTATCTTTCAAAAACTCATCAAATTCTTGATCATACTCAGCATTTTTAAAAAACATTTTTGGAGCTTTATATCCCATTTCCCATAAAATTTTGTATAAATGCATTCTTTTATTCATGAATTCATCATATATTTTTTGATCACTATAAATTTGATAACCATATTGTTCTTCAATACCATGAGAAAGCTCATGGATTAAATCATCAAGTATATCTTCTTCATCATCTTGGATGTTACTAATATATATGGTGTTTGAATCATAGAATGCAGTTATATCCCTTTCTTGAAATTCATCAAAGTTTCCAAATATAACCATCTCAATACAAGGTAACAAATGTCTAGGCACCATGGACTCATATTTTGCTATACTTTCTTCAACGTCAATTGAGTCATCAATTATTTGATCTTTAAAATAAACGTGTAAGCCGTATGGTGTATAAAAATCTAATCTATTCTGCTTCTTCTTCTGTTCTTGTATCCATAGTTCCATATGCATCATCTAATCCTACTTTGTAACCTCTGAGAAAGTTTTCTTCTGCAACCGCTACCATAAAGTCTGGAAATTCGTGCGCTAACGTATCAACAATCATTGCTACGGTTACATTTTCTTCGTCAAATTTGGTGCCAACATACTCTACTAAATATTCTTTAAGTTTAGTATCTGAATCTACTACAAAACCTAAGACCGGATTTGTATGAAGTTCTTGTTCAGTAATATTTTTTTGTTCAGACATGTTATTCTCCTTTTTAATAATATAACATATAATAATTTAATTTACAATACTTTTGAAGCTAAAGTTGCTAATTCCGACCTTTCTCCCTTTTTGAAGGTCATATGGCCAGCGATTGGATACTCTTTAAAGCTTTCTACGGCATGTGCAAGGCCGTTTGAAGTTTCATTGACGTATACATTGTCAATTTGTTCTACATCACCCGTAAGGATGATTTTAGTTCCTTCTCCAATGCGTGTAATAATCGTTTTAATTTCGTGTTTTGTAAGGTTCTGCGCTTCATCAATTACAATGAAAGCATTTGAAATAGACCGGCCGCGAATATAAGTTAAGGCTTCAATTTCAATTTTACCTTTTTCCATATACATCTCAAGCGAAGTTCTATCGCCCATCAAAAACTTAAGATTGTCTTGAATCGGCATCAGCCAAGGTAGCATTTTTTCTTCCATTGTGCCCGGCAAGAAACCTATATCTTTCCCAAGTGGCTGAACGGGTCGAGAAACAATTAATCGTGAGTAATGATTTTCGTCTGATCTTAATCCGATCGTCTGTTGTAGACCTGCTGCTATAGCTAAGAGTGTTTTACCTGACCCGGCGCGGCCAACAAGGGACACAATCTTAATATCTGGATTCATTAACATATCAATTGCAAATGCTTGCTCCTTATTGCGTGCATCTATTTTCCAATCTGGTATGTTTTTTGTTGCTACAGCCTGCAGGGGCTCATGATGATTTTTAAATTTTGCTAGCGCAGACTTTTTATCATTGGCGTTCGACACCATCATAACATATTGATTTGGATACATAGGTTGTTCAGCTTCGTCTTCGGTAATCATTATGTCTTCGCCTGCATAAAACCGATCGATAACTTCATCATCAAAACATTGCACAATAAATCCATTATATAGTTCTTCAAACGATGGAGCAGCTTTTTCAGAAATGTAGTCCTGTGCCTCTAGTCCAATAGAGTCACATATAACACGCATATTAATATCGCGAGACACCATAATGGTCTTTCGATTTTCGCAATCGGCTTGAATCGCCTTTGCGGTTGCAATGATAGCGTGATCTGGATGTCTCATATCCAAATCTGGCGGGAATATTACCTCCTTCAATATTGCATATGAAACTACTTTCAAGATGCCCATGCCTTTACCGATACGAGCGCCTTTTTCTAGATTAGACTTTTCTCTGAATCCATCAAGTGTTCTAATGAACTGCCGAGCATTAGAACCGACAGAGTCCTGTCGCTTCTTATGTCCGTCGATTTCTTCTAAAACTTTTAATGGGATAAAGATATCGTGATTATCAAATTTGTAGATTACATCAGCGTCGGTTAAGCAAACGCTTGTATCTAACACATAATTTTTTTTAGCCATGTACCCTCGGTAATGTTGCTAAAGTATATAGTTGTGTTAGTCTATTTTGCAGCCAAAACACTTAAATTTTGCCTATACTTTAGGAGTGCTAGCTCTTTGTGTTTTGCCTCAATCATAATATCAAATTCATGTCCATAATCATCAAGAGTGTTGTACACAAGGTCAGAATGTGCTTGTGGTTTAATCTTGGGATTATTGTGTTCAAGTGAGCGAGATTCAGCATAATGAACAACAGGTTTAATATCTCCCCATGTTGACAAGGCAAGTTCTAGTGCCTCCTGTTCAGTCTGTCCACCGGGATGAAGCATGTGATGGTGGTAATCAAACACGATTGGAATACCAATACGTTTATACACACCCTCGTATAATTCAAGTGTTGAATACAACGATGTTTTATCATCGTTTTCAACAGTTAGCCGGGAACGAACGTTTTCAGGTAAACGTTCAAAGTTACGACAGAAGTTATCAAGAGCTATGGGCTTGTCACCATACGCAGCACCAACATGAATATTAAGTTTAGCATATGGTGTGCGTGGCAAACCAATTAGATCAAATAGGTCTCCATGAACAGACAAATCAGTCTTAGTCAATTCAAACACTCGTTCCTTTGGTGATGCTAGCTTGTTAAACGGCCCGGGATGTGCTGTAAGGCGCATTCCATGCTCACGGGCAAAGTTACCCGCCCTAAGTGCCGCGGCGTGTATGGCGCCAAAATTAGGCAGCTCTGTGAGGTCGTATTCAGATGCCCATGGAATAATATCGGAAGAAAGCCGATAAAAGTAAATATCGTTCTCAAGATTCCATTCAAGAATAGTGTGTAAGTCTCGCAGATTTTGAAGTGCAAGTTCTGAAGCATACTCGATACCGCGCTCTTTAAACGTGCGTTTAATCATACTCCGGTTAGTTGTGATACGTTGCGATTTTGGCAACGAAGAAAAGCCCATGTTAATACAGGCATAGCCCAAATGATTCATAATACCCTCCTACAGGTATATTAATTATAACCAGTCAAATGCTTGCTGTCAACACTTTTTAATTATTTGCCAATCAAATACCCAAACTTTCGGCTTTTCACCTCGTTTATAGGGAACACCTTTTTTTCGAAGTTTTTCAACTTCCCTCTGATTAGTTATTTGTGCTTCCCAACCATCAACACCAAGTTTGTGTTGCGATTGTTTCGCGATATATCTTTTAAGTAAGCAAACACACACATTTGGACCAGCAAATGATTTAACCAACACCCTATCGTTCTTGGTATATTTCTTCTTCAACTTCATGAATTTTATTTATGGTTTTAATAGCAGAATCTGGTATAAATAATACTTTCATGCAAAAGAAAGCAGCCAAAAACATAGACATAGCCAATATACACAATTCCGCAAATACTTCTAATTTTTTATTAAAGCCCACATAATATATATGTGGAAACAAATAAAATGGCTGGAGGGGTAGGGTTCGAACCTACAAGATGCGTTTTCACGTTATCATCACCATCGAAACAGGACGGCGCGTCTACCAATTTCGCCACCCCCCAAGGGGGCCGGTTTTCTGTCTAGAACTAGGATAACCGGAAACCTTTGCCTACGTGACGATCGGCAACCACGTCCTGCTTATAAAGCGAGCAGAATAGCGCTAT
>MDTA01204601.1_pt1 | contig 14592 bp, 13 predicted proteins | sample 811151 | NCBI WGS metagenome assembly MDTA01 (sample SAMN05326648, study PRJNA326480) | marine metagenome | isolation source: seawater | place: Indian Ocean: South | collected 2010 | reverse complement strand
TTTAATTTTATGAAATAGTTTTGTTAAATACATTATGGTTTTAAGTTTTAATGAAAAATCTAATTTTTTTGAAATATTCTCATAATTTTTGTCAGATGAATATGCTTCAATATTTATATCATTCTGTTCGTAATTTATTTTTTTATTTTGAACCTGAATTATTGATTGATATATCTTTTCATTCCAGGGATCAGATCTAAAATCTATAAAAAAATCCCTAACTGTATTTGATCTTATTAACGAAAAATTTTGTTTCATTTTAGGCAGATCAAATTCGAGTTCAGGTAAAGTTCGAATATTTTCCCAACGATCAAATAAAATTTGAATTAAATAGCCCAACCATGTACCTAAATTTATCTTCCAGTAGCGTTGATTATTTTTTGTATTAGTAATATCGCTCATGTATTTTGAGAATGTTTCAAAATTATCAGATAGATAATTATTTAGCCCGTTATAGTCTTTGATTAATTTTTCTCTATCATCCCAATGATATTTATGAATATCAAACTCATTATAATTATCATTGGTCATATCAGCTAAACACCAGGCTCCAAGATAAAAATTGTTTTTTTTATTTTTAATATTTGGTGTGATTTGAGTTAGCTTTAGATTATATTTTTTCATTTATAGTTTCAAAAAAAATTTAAATAAAGTTTTAGCAACTTAGTTAAAATTTTATAAATACTCAAATATTCTCTCAGCAAGCAAAATAGACTCTAATGTATCCTCTATAGTTGCAAGATTTGTTTTTTTTTTATTGCAAAAATCGAAAAAAGCTTTTGCCTGTTTATCAAAACCAGGCTTGTTATTTTTTAATAATTCAAGTTTTTTTTTAACAATAATTGGTTCGTAGCGCCTTAATGGGTATTTCAATGAAGGTTGAATAACTCTTATTCCTGAATATTCTGTAAATAATTCAATCGGACACATCACATATCTTGATTTATTTGAATAAGCGTTTATCGAAAAATTATTTGAACTATTGAAAACAGAATAAATTTTTATATTTTCAACTTTTTTACTTTTAATATTGATTGAATAACCCGCAAGTTGACTAGATTTATTTTTTATATGTTCGATAGAGATAACTGTATAACTTCCAACTAAATATTTGATAAGGTCAAAAAGATGAATGGAATTATAAAAAACATTGAAGTATATTTCTCGAAAATTATCATGATTTAAATCTTTTTTTTTTTCGTTTAAAAATTTAATACTTTCTGGGATTGATACCTCAATCAAGAATATATTTTTTTTATCTATCTTAGATTTAATATAGTTTATGCCTTGATATTGTCTTCTATTGAAAGCTACTCTAATATTTCTATTTCCTCTCAATTTTTTTAATTTAGAACTGTAAAATGTTATAGGTTTTTCAGCCAAAATCTTAACTGAGCTTTTGATATCTGATAAATAATTATAAGTAATTTCTTGTGGCGTCAAAAAAAGCAAAGCATCATATTCCTTTGACGATATATGACTCTCCGTATTATTAAAGACCTTAGCAATATTGTATTTTTTTTTTAAATATATTGCGTTTTTCGAATTATTTGTTCCAGATATTGAGTGAAGTTTAAATCCTGCATTTTTCATTGATAAAATATGATAACTTGCAATCTTTCCACAACCAATAATTCCTAGTTTCATACCCTAAGTTTTTCTCCTATACTACGTGACTGGACATATGCCATTTTTAGTTTTCATTACTTTTTTAAAGTGTTGAGAAAGTAATCTATAAATTACCAAATGTTGTTTTATTGATTGTTTTAGGTTTGGCAGATAAATTTTTTTGTTTTTGTTTAAATTTTTAAAAACATTTCCAGTTAATTCGCTCATGAGTTCAATTTCTTGAGAAAAATTACGAACTTTTCCGTTTATTATTTCTGAGCCTTTAATTCTTCCAGATTTCATATTAAACTTAATAAGTCTATTTTTCAAATTTCTTACTTTTATTTCAATATTAATGCTGTTAGTTTTTTTTCGTAAATTATATTTACCTTGTTCACAACTAACTTGCAAATTGTGTTTTCCATATTTTATTAGTAAGTCTCCATAGACTTCGTAAAATCCTTTTCTTTTAGCAGGATAAATAGATGAGGATAAATTTTTTTTTATTATCTTAGGAGCTTCCAATTTATTAATTTTGAAATATCTTACCATATCAATGAAATGTACAATATTACTAGCCATTCCCCACTCCACACCTGTAACTTTAAAATCTAATTTATAATTTTTAAATTTATTAAAAATTTTTCTTAATTTTTTTGATTGAGATATCCATTGATTCACAAATATAGAGTTTGATTTTGAATTACTTATTTTCAAAGCCATTTTATAATCATTTAATTTATTAAATAAAAACTTTTCTAGTAAAATATTTTTAATATGTGTTGATGATATAATTTTATTTAAAATTAAAAATCTGTTATCAGAATTAGTAGAAATAATACATAAATCTAAGTTGATGTCTTGCTGTAAGAAATCGTTTATATTTTCATAACAAAATAATTTAATATTATTTTGAATTAGTTTAATTCCTAAAAATTTATCTATTTTATTTTTTTTTAAACTAATAAAGATAGGATCTATTAAATAAAAATTTGCTTTTATATTTAGCTTTATCAAAGATTGCAGATGTCTTTTGCCTATTGAACCGACACCTATAATCATGAAATTTTTTGTACTATTGTAAAATTTTTTTTTCAATTTTTTTTATACTTTCAAAGTCATATTTAACTTTTTTTTCTTTTAAGAATTTTTTTAGTACTTCCAAATCAAAAAATACAGACTCATTTCTTTTTGCCAGTATTTTATAGAACTTAAGTTTATATAAAAAAATATTAGTCATCCTTTTAAAGAACAATTTAATTGATAATTTTAATGTACCTTGACCTCGATTATTAAGATCTTTTGACAAATTTGATAAAGCAAGTTCAAAAAAACTTGATGAACTCTCATTATTTACCTGACAAAATTTTTTGATATAATCATTTTTTTCCTTTTTAAATTTTTTCTGATTGTACCATTGATAAAATTTAATTGATCTGTTCCAATTTTTGTCTTGAACAGGTGCATTTTCCATTGATCTAAACCAGTATAAAACTGGCAACACCATGATTTTCCCCATATAAGCAGTTGTGTTTTGAAGCCAGTTTTCTGTCGTTTCAGTAGATGATGTATAAGAATATTTAAATTCATTTATAAATTTAGTCATTACACTTGAGTGTAACACGCCATATACTGAGGATGGTACATATTTAGACATGTGATTAACTATTCTATCTTTTGGGTCTTCCTGGGATATTTTATATCCTACCAACCTTGGATAAACCTCTCTATAAATAACTTTATTCTGTGATGATTTCATAAATCCTATAGCTACACCTGAACAAGAAACATAATCATCATTATTTTCTAAAAAATCAATACACATCTCTAATGATTTTTTGACAAAGAATTCATCATCAGACATGATCATGCTATACTTTGTTTTAATTTGGTTCTTCATGTGAGTTAGTCTTACATCAAAACCTCTGGTATTATAAACATACTTTATATTTTGCTCTTTTTTAGATAAATCATGAAGAAATAAATTTTTTGTATCTGAACCATCTAATATAAATATTTGTGCTCCCCAGTCTTTTATAAAATCTATTTGTCTTTTAATATATTTGGGCCTATTCCTAGTTAGAATAATTATCGTTATGTTATTGAGCATAAGTATATTACTTAAAATTATTTTTGATTATAAAATTCTAATTGTAATTTATTTAATTTTCCTAAAACTGGATCTGATAACATAAAAATATGTTGGTCATTTTTTTTATCATATGTATATTTCCACTTTCTTTTAAAGTGATCTTTTAAAAACTTGGCATTTGATGCTCTACCATCGCATACAAGTATTGTTCCTGGTGTATAAAAGTACTCCAATTTTAAAATATCACATGCCATTGGCATCATATCCTTATGTTTTGTGGTTATACCATTAATTTTTTTTTTTACATTAAATTGATCTGGTCCATCTAAGTAAATAAAATCTGGATTACACAAAGGCAAATTTTTATATTGAGTACAAATTCTATTTTTAAATGATGTCATTTCAACATCAGAAAAATTATAGTTTATTTTTATTGGGTTTTTTATATTTAAATACTTATTAAACTTGTTAATTCTATTTTTTGTTATAGTTAAATATTTTTTTTCATTTTCTAAAACTATTAATTCAAATAAGTTATTTCTTCTTAAAAATTTAGCTTTATTGTAATATTTATCCCTAACTTCCTTTAATGCTAAACTAAATATTAAGGTTGACCAACCAGATCCAAATTCAAATATGGTTGTTCTCTTATTAATTAAAACATATTGGTACAAATTGTATAAATCATACAATTCAGGTTTATATGGAACACTGCTAATCATTTGATTTACTGAACGTTTATTTTTTTTTGAAAGATCAACAAGTAACTTTAAACCTTTTCTAGTAAAAAAATTTTCAATAAAATTCTTATTTTTTATATCAGGGTTTTTATAGTTGTAATTAAATTTCATATAAATGTTTTATATTTTTATTAGTAATTAATAAAAGTTATATACCAATTATAGTTTTTTATAATTCCAAATTATAATTAATAGCTTATAATATTTTCAATTTTATATTCTTTTAATTAAAAAAATGAAAAAATCGTCTGAGAATTTGATTTCCTGTTATTTTTGCTATATTTTTATTATTTAATATTAAATTATGTAGTGTCCTAATCTAAAAGTTAGTATTAATAAATTTGCAAACTAATGAAATATAAAAAACCTTACCTTATAGCTGAAATTGGTATAAACCATAATGGGAGTCTTAAATTGGCAAAAAGACTTATAGACCTAGCTAAAATTAATAATTTTGATGCTGTAAAATTTCAAAAGAGAACACCAGAAATTTCAACACCAGAAACTCAAAAATTCAAATTAAGAGAAACTCCATGGGGAGAAATGACTTATTTAAATTATAAAAAAAAAATTGAATTTAATTTAAATCAATACAAACAAATTGATAAGTATTGTAGAGAAAAGAAAATTGATTGGTTTGTTTCATGTTGGGATATTGAAAGCTTCAAACTTATGAAAAATTTTAAATTTAAGTATCACAAGATAGCATCAGCAATGTTAACAAATTATAAATTACTTGAAGTAATTTCTAAATCAAAAGTTCACACTTTAATCTCAACCGGCATGTCTACATATAAAGATATAGATAAGGCAGTTAAAATTTTTAAAAAAAATAATTGTAAATTCACACTTTTACATTGTGTTTCAACATATCCAGCTAACGAAAAAGATTTAAATCTTAATTGCATAAAAACACTAAAGAAAAAATATAATTGTCCAATAGGATATTCGGGTCATGAAAGTTCTGTCTCGCCAAGTGTTGTTGCATATCTACTTGGAGCAAGTATTATTGAAAAACATATTACATTAGATAGAAGTATGTGGGGCACAGATCAATCTGCGTCTTTATCAAATGAAGGAATGAAAGCCCTATCCGATATATTAAACAAGATTCCAAAAATGTTAGGTAATGGAGTAAAAAAAATATTAAAGGATGAAATTTTAATATCTAAAAAATTAAGATATTGGTAAATTTAAATTTTAATTAAATTTCGCAATGTTAAAATCAGAAATATTAATAATAATTCCAGCAAGATCTGGAAGTAAAGGTATTAAAAATAAAAATATTATTAAAATTAATAAAAAACCATTAATATATTATACAATCAAAATTGCTAAAAATTTTGGTTCGAAAAAAAAAATAATCTTTTGCTCAACAGACTCGGTTAAAATAAAAAAAATTTGCCATAAATTTGGATTGAAAATACCATTTTTAAGACCTAAAAAAATTTCAAGTGATAATTCTAGAGATTTAGAATATGTGAATCATGCTCTTTACAATTTTAAAAAAAAAGGAAATTTATTTAAATATGGGTTAATTTTAAGACCTACTTCACCAAAAAGAGATATAAAAGTTTTGCATAAAGCATTCAGAAAATTTAAGAATAACAATTATGACTCTATGCGCTCTATAATCGAGGCCCCTTATCCAGTTTATAAATTGTGGTTTTTAAAAAAGGATCTACTAAAATCAGTTATAAAATCCAATATTCATGAGCATTATAATGCTCCAAGACAAATTTTAAGAAAAACTTATGCACAATCAGGCAATTTTGAATTTTTTAAGATTAATTATAAAAATAAAATTAAATCTATATCTGGAAAGAGAATAAGTTATTTCGTAACATCTAAAAATTTAGAAAATGATATAGATGAAAAAAAAGACTTAAAAAAAATTAAATTTTAATGTTTAAAACGTTTGCTCTAAAAAATAAGAAAATATTAATCACAGGTGCAATGGGATTGATAGGCAGATCTCTTTGTAAAAGTTTACTTATGAATGGAAACGAAATTATAATGATTGATTTCAAAATAGACAAAAAAAGTAAACATTTTAAATACTTTAGAAATAAAAACACTAAAATATTTGATATTGATTTATCAAATAAAAATAAACTTGCTAAATTTTTCAAAGAAAAGAAAAAAGAATTAAAAGACTTAAATACAATAGTAAACTTGGCTGCAGTAGATAGAAAAATCGATTCTAAAAATATATTCGATATAAATTTTCACGATTTTAAAACAAAATTTTTAAATCAATCAATCGATAATAATTTAATGAGCGTAGTTAATGTTTGCCAAGAAGCTTGCAAGTTTTTTCTAAAAAATAAAACAAAAAAAGCTAACATAATTAATATTGCTTCAACTTACTCTCTTGTTTCATCAAATCCAAATCTTTACAATAAAAATCAAAATAAACCAATTGATTATATTATTTCAAAAGGGTCTATACCTATTTTAACAAAATATATTGCTACTAATTATTCTAAACAAAATATTAGATGTAATTGTTTAATACCACATGCTGTTATTGAAAATCCTTCAAAAAAATTTTTAGCCAAATTTTCAAAATTATCTCCAATTGGAAGGACTTGCTCAATTCAAGAAATAATGGATCCATTAATATTTTTAATATCTGATGGATCTAGCTATATGACAGGATCTTCACTTGTAGTTGATGGAGGTTGGACAGCTTGGTAGTTAAATCATGTATTTTAGTAAATAAAAATTACTTTCCAAATTTTTTTTTCTATTTAATTTCAGACATGAAAAAAAGTGTTTCAATTCACTAACGAACATGTCGTTCCTTTTAAAATTTTTTAGTTTAAACATTTTTTTTTTATTTTTTTCTATTACTACTAATTCAGATTTATAATAATCAAAAAAAATTTGTATATTTTCACCTAAAATTTTTAATTCTCTAATTGGAGGTTTATTTAAAAAGTTTATATGTATACTACAATCTACACCTGAAGAGAATCTTATCAAATATGTAGATCCCACATCAACATTAATTTTAAGCTTTGAATTAAATTTATCTAAAATCATAAAATTTTTAATTTTTCCAAAGAAATAATACATTAAATCAAGATCATGACTTAACGTTAGCTTAACACCACCTCCTAATTTTTTATTAGATGCATAACTTTTTCTATAATCTTCCTTTGGATGCCATTCGGGCAAAAACTCACCCCATATAGAATGGGCATAAAAAATTTTGGATTTTTTTTTTTGTATCAGTTTTTTAATTTTTTGAATAAATGGATGAAATCGCATCATATAGGCAACGAAAAGAAATAATTTTTTTTTTTTTATTATTTTTTTTAATTTGTAAATATTTTTTAAATTATGCGATATGGGTTTTTCAATAAAAAGATGGCATTTTTTTTTTGCACATTCAATAGCTGTATTTACATGATTACTTGTTACATTGCATATAAACGCTACATCTGGGTTTTGTTTTAACGCTGAATTTAAATCATAAAAAATTAAACTTTTTTTAAAATTAGATTTTTTTCTGAAATATTTTGTAGATTTATAAAATATTATATCATTATAGCCTAAAGAAGTTAAATTTTTATAATGACGATATGCTATTGAGCCTGATCCACAAATTAGTATTTTCATTTTAAATTATTTTATCTCGCTCTTAGAATTTATAATGGTATTAAACTTACCTTGGTTTACAAGTTTACCTTTTTCAAATTTAAAAATAATATCACAATTTCTTACTGTATTTAAACGATGGGCAATTAGAATAATAGTAATATCTTTGCCAAGTTTTTTTACCGCATCCATAACTACCTCTTCGGTTTGATTATCAAGGGCACTTGTAGCTTCATCTAAAATAAGAATTTGGGGTTCGTTATATAATGCTCTAGCAATTCCAATACGTTGGCGTTGTCCACCCGATAATCTTACGCCACTTTCACCAATAGTAGTTTGATATTTTTTAGGCAATTCATTGATTACGAATTGATGTAAATTTGCAATTTTAGCTGCTTTTTCTACAGATTGTTGATTTATATTCTTTATATCTTCACCAAATGCTATGTTGGCCTCTACTGTATCATCAGCTAAATAAATATGTTGTGGCACATAACCAATCAAACTCTGCCACCCTCTTACATTTTGTTTTGTTATAATTTTATCACCAATTTCAAGAGTTCCTTTTTGCGGCTCTAATAATCCTAAAATAATATCTGCTGTCGTTGTTTTGCCACTACCTGTTGCTCCTATTAAACCAACCGTAGTCTTAGCAGGTATATTAAGGCTAATATTTTCTAAAGCTGTACGTGAAGCATTTGGATAATTAAAGTAAATATTCTTTAATTTGATAGATTTATTTGAAAATTGAATATCTTGATGTTTAACTAAATTCAATGGTTTTAAATTTTTAAGATCCTCATATAGTTTATCAAGAGAAGGGCCAACAAAAGTGAGTTGTGCAAAAGCACTATAAATTCGCTGCAGTGCAGGCATTAAACGATAGCCAGCAAATACATATAGACTGATTATAGGCAATGCACTTTCAAAACCACCAGTTTGTGACATTAAATATAGTATAACTATTATAATGCCGCCAAAAGCAATGGCTTCGAGAATGAAACGAGGTAATTGTGCGATAACTTGAGCGACTGCAGTTGTAAGAGCATAACTTTTAGCAGGGTCTGAAAAACGATCGACATATGTTTTTTCTAATCCTCCAACTTTAACTTCTTTTGAAGCACCAAAAGCTTGACTAATAGCTCTAAAACGTAATTCATTACTTTTTAAACGTTCTTCTCCAATACGATTAAGAAAATTTTTGAGAAAAAAAAAAATAAGCCCATAAGAGCCGCCGATTGAAAAACTAACAATTAGAGCCAGTTTAGGATCTGTTAAAATTAACAAAGCAATAAGTGCAATTGAAATCATGCCTTTTGCTATCAATTCCATTAATGGATTAATACCATTTGCAACAACTTGACTTACTTCAGATAAAATTGTTTTTCCGAGATCTGCACTATGACGACTTAAAAACCAACTATAAGGTTGATTTAAATATCCTTCGACTAAACGTTTACCGATACTATATTGGCGCATTTGAACAAATCGTAATTGTACATAAGTCGTAATAGACTTGAAGGTAAGTGTAGCAACCAATGTTAAAAAAACAAAAATTCCAAGAGCAAAGAGAAATTCTTTTTTGTTATCAACACCAAAGACATTTGAAAAAAAATATATTTTATTTAAAATCTCATTAGTTTCAATTATATCCGGATTTACAAGAACTGCCATGAAAGGTAAAATGGATGCAACTCCAATCATATCAAGTATTGCCATTGTCAAAATCATAATAAATAATAATCCTGCACGTTTAATTTCATGTGAAGAAAGTAAAAATAAAAATTTATGCAAAGTTTTCATTGAAATTTTTTTCGTTTATTAAATTATTTTCTTAACATCCATCATTGCTTGATTGAGATTATATTTTGTTTCCCATTTTAATTCTTTGAGAGCTTTTTTTGCGCTACAATAAGAAACTGCCGCATCTCCTTTACGCTTTTTTGAAAATCTAAATGATATAGGTACCCCTGTTTGTTTTTCAAATGCCCTGATAACTTCCAAAACGCTTGTGCCTTTTCCGGTTCCAAAATTATAAATTTTTAATCCTTTTTTTTGGTTAATTTTTTTTAACAATGCAATGTGACCATCTGCTAGATCCATAACATGAATAAAATCTCTTATACAAGTTCCGTCTTTAGTTCTATAATTTTTACCGAATACTCTCAAATAAGGTAATTCTTTTTTTGCAACTTTTACAATGTATGGGACTAGAAAATTGGGAACACCATTGGTCTCTTCCTTGATGAGCCCTGATGAATGGTTGCCTATTGCATTAAAATATCTCGCGATTCTTATGCTCCAATTTTTATTGTATTTTGCTAAATCCATTAACATTCGCTCAATTATATATTTGGAGGTAGCATAAGGATTTTTGGTATTTCCTATTTTTATAGTTTCTTTCCAAGGTAAAGATTGATTCTCATTATATACTGTACAAGAAGAGCTAAAAATAATTTTAAAAACATTATTTTCTTCCATGCATTCAAGTAACGATAAGGCTGATCCAATATTATTGTCAAAATAAGGGATCGTTTCTCTAATACTTTCACTTACTGCTTTAAACCCAGCACAATGAATTACACAATAACATTTATGTTTTTTAAAAATCGATTTAAGTTTACTTTTGTCTCTCAAATCAACTTTATAGGAAATAATTTTTTTATTAGTAATAGTTTTAAGTTTTTTTAATACAGTCTGACGACTATTTGAAAAATTATCTAAAATAACAGGGTTGTATCCATTTTTAACAAGAGATACAACGCAGTGTGAACCTATGTAGCCTGCCCCGCCTGTGATAAAGACATTTTTCATCTATAAGTTGATTTTGAAAATTATAGAATATAAAAGCATGAAATGAAAGTCATTTTGCTTACAATTTAAAAATCGTATTAATATGAAAGATGATCGAAAAAAATTTCAAAGAGAAACAAATCTTCAATCATACAAATTAGGAAAAAATAAAAAAATTTTAAATGAGTCAATTAAATTTATTAAAACACTTGATTATTACGATTATAGCTATTTATGGACATGGTTTGGATTGCCAATTATTCAAAACCCGGCTGAAATTTTAGTAAATCAAGAAATTATATTTAAAACAAAGCCAGATGTTATAGTAGAGACTGGTATAGCAAGAGGTGGTTCATTAATTTTTTATGCTAGTATTCTGAGTTTATTAAAAAAAAAATTTAAGATTATTGGTATTGATATAAATTTGAGACGTCATAACAGAGATAATATAAAAAAAAGTAGATATTCTAAATCTATTAAAATTATAAATGGTTCTTCAACTGATAATAAAACTTTTTTTAAAATAAAAAAGCTAATTAGTAAAAATTCAAAAGTTTTAGTAATTTTAGATAGTGATCACAGCAAAAAACACGTTTATGATGAATGTCGGTTATACTCATCTTTAGTAACAAAAAATAGTTATCTAATAGTAGCTGATACAATGTTGGGATTTATGAAAAAAAATCAAACACCAAAAAAAAGATCTTCAATTTGGTATAAAGGGAACGAACCAATGAGTGCAGCGAAAAATTTTCTGAAAGAAAATAAAAATTTTAAAATAGATAAAAGCTTAAATGGTAAACTAATATTTTCTAGTTCTTATAATGGTTATCTTAAAAGAATTAGGTAAAAATCTCATAACTTATTCAAATTTATTCTCCAAGTAAGCTTTCCAATTAACCAATTTAGTTGGCTTAATATCTTTAAGTTTCTTTTCTGAATTAGCTATTAAATCTAAAGTTGAAACATAAGGATTAAAATTTTCATTTAATTGTTTATAGACAAAGTATTCATAAGAGGGATAAAATGTTTCAATTCCATTTTTCTTTAAATTATTATGATCTAGATAGTTTAAAGAACCTTTCGCAGTAATATACTCTGTAGCATTCACTTCTTTAAGAATTTTTAATATTCTATCATTTGCATTTTTGGATTTTATATTTAGGTCTTTACTGTCTAATATCTTTATATTTTTCAAAATATCGAAGTAATCTAATAATAATTTTGTGGAATATCTTGTAGCTTGAATAAGGTACTCGTAATCTTTATTATAGAAATTTTCAATAATTAAATTTAGATTTTTGTAATTTTTTGATTTTTTATACGTTTGTTTTAAAAGATTTAAATGGTCAATTTTCCATTTTAAATTATTAAATATTTTAACATTATTTGTTTTTATATTTTTAGATATTTTTTCAACAGGCACTGACAACCATATAACTCTTTTTTCATTTAAAATTTGAACTCTTTTTTGAAAAGTTCTTGCTGAGTTCGGGAACTGAACATCATCTAAAAAAACAAATATATCTACCTGGTTAATAAGTTTAATATATTCTAACCAGGGGAAAAAATGAGATTGGGAAATCATCACTCTCATATATTAAAAATATCTTTTTCAGTATAAATTTTAGTTTTTGAATTTTTTTTCTTTAAATATTTTTTTATTATATTTGAAAAAGAGTCACTTATAATAAAGAGGTTTTTAGGAGGTTTTTTCAAACAATCCTCTTGGTTTTTAATTTTTTTTGGTACACCATCTAAAAATTTATTATGCCACAATGAATTATTGTCGTAAACATTATAATCAAATCCTAAATTATTTGCGGCCAGATATGGTAGTGCTCTTTGAAAAATAAAAAAACCACTTTTACTATCCAACCTTGGTTGTACAAAATTTTTAAAATCTTTTATTCTTTCAGGAACTTTTCTAAAAAAATTTTCATAAAATCCACCATTTATTGAAATTTTTTTTAATTTTTTTGTTCTTTTTTTTACAACACAAAATAAAGCTGATCCAAACTTAGAGAAATCCATTTTTACAACTTCAAGACCTGATTTATCGACAACTCTTTTTAACGACCACCTATCAAACATATTTACATGTTGATGTATTGCCATAGAAATATCTCCATTTTTAATAGAGAATTCACAATTTGGAACATTAATTATTATAATACCATTATCATTAAGTGCTTTGGATTTTTTTTTTAAAAGCTCAACAGGATCTAAAACATGTTCCATTAGATCCATTGAAAATATTACATCTGCTTTGATTTCTTTTGCTGATTTAGGGAAATAAGAATTGATTAAATCTAAATCATATTTTTCTGCATAGAAAGCTGCTATTGGAGAGGGATCAATTCCAAGAGTTTTGGCTCCCATCTTTTTTAATTGATATAATGTGCCACAACCTCCACATCCAACATCTACCATAAGTTTGTTTTTAACTGACCCAGTTATCTTTAAAATATAATTAAAAAATTCGCCTCCATATGAACGAGCTAAATTATGACCTTCAAGCATATATCCAATATTTGCCTCTTCTTTATAAATTTTTTTTAATATAGTTTGAAAATGTTTGCTTTTGTTGCCACTAATAAGGCCTAATTTTTTGTCATAATTAAAAGTGAACTTATAATTAGATGGAATAGAATTATGCGGTTTTTTCTTTTTAAAAAATCTCCAATAAAGTGGTAAGTTGCTAATTTCAAAGTTCATCTTGTTTAATCTTTAGATAGGATTCATAGACTAATTTTATTAAATCATCAAAATAAAACTTAAAATTTGACAATTGAGCTGAACATAAAAATATGTTTGATGGTAATCTTTTTTCGAGAGTACTTATAATATTATTTTCTAATTTTACATTCTTAACACTTGGAATAAAAAAAAATCTAGTAAAGGTCGAATTTGGTATTAATTTAAAGGAATTATTGTCTTTAATAATTTTTCTTTCCACTAGGTATTTCTTAAGATAATTTTCAATATTTTTAATTTTAGTACTTTCATGAACCTCAAACATTATAATTTTTTTATTTTTTAATATCTTATTTGAGGAATAATTGTTCGGGAAAGTAATTCTTATAACTGGATTTTTAATATCATAATCCCAACACCAATAAATCCCACCATCATAAATTTTCTTATCAACTAAGGCATAAAATGTCTGATGTTTTATTGGTTTATGGAATAAATTTACTTTTTTTTTTGAGAATAATTGAAAAAGTTCCTTATTTGGACCACACCACAAAACATAGTCAAATTTTAAATTTTTTTTGTTAGTACAAATATTTATTTTTTTATTTATCACAGAGATTTTTGATATATTGGAATTTAAATTTAGTCTGACTTTTTTTTTAATCATTGGTAAGAGATGAGTTAAGAAATTATTTACTCCATAATTTTTTGGGTAAAAAGATGGTGTTTTATCTTTTATATAATGGAAAGGGATTTTGAATTGGTTGGGGTACGCAATAATTTCATTAAGGAAAGGATTTTTTTTTAATCTTAAACTTTTTTTTTCGGAAAATAAATTAATTCTGCCTAAATGAACAACTTTTATAGCTGCTGAGCTTATTTTATTTGGAGCCAGGTTCCAAAATTTCTTAGAAATATTTTTAAAAACCAAATTTTTTGCAATATTTCCAAATCTATTTCCAAAATAAGTATCTAAATTTACTCTAAAATTGTTTGAATGATCTGTTATTTTATATTTTAAAACTTGATTAGAAATACTTTTTTGCACTTTTTTCG
>MDTA01181316.1_pt1 | contig 14592 bp, 14 predicted proteins | sample 811151 | NCBI WGS metagenome assembly MDTA01 (sample SAMN05326648, study PRJNA326480) | marine metagenome | isolation source: seawater | place: Indian Ocean: South | collected 2010 | reverse complement strand
TTTTTAAACTAACTGGCAAATTATTGCCTAAAATACTTGAGGTATAAATTATCCCTTTTTTTTTATTTATAAGATTCATTGAGCCATATTTTCCAGATTCCAAACCTTTTCTTTTTAGCTCATATGCCTCAATACTTGAATTCAAGGTTTTGCTCAGTGATAAGTGATAATGAATATTTCTATGGGTAAGAAGAAGCTTGTCATTTATTGAAAAGTTTTGTGCAATCGCTACTGATAATGCTTCGTGTCCAAGAGCTAAGTGTATAGGAATCTTAAATTTTTTTTTATTTATCAAATTATTAATAATGAGTTGTTGACCTCTCACTCTTATTAATTCTTTTTTTAAAAATGAATCTCTCATTTGTCTAAAATTTTTTTAACAAATTCTTCAAATTTATAATTATTTGAATGATTATTAGAAATTAAGAAAGGATTTTCTCCTTGGAGTGGCCATTTAATATTAAGTGTTTTATCATTCCAAATTATTCCACTAGAGTGTTTGTCGGAATGAGATTTACTTGCAATAATTGTAAGGTTTACATTGTCAGTAAGTGATAAACATCCATGTCCAAATCCACTTTCCGCAAAAAAAGATACTTTATTAGCTTCAAGATTAAAGCTTTCCCAATCTCCAAAAGTTTTACTGCTTTTTCTAAGATCTACGACAACCCAAAACATAATGCCGGTAATTGGTATGACTAGCTTAGATTCAGAATATGGAGGAAGAGAATAATGAATACCTCTGAGGGTTTGTTTTTTTAATGTTTTATGATGAAGGATTTGCTCAGGCTCAATTTTTATTTTTCTTCTTTCATATTCTTGTTTATTAAATTGATGAGAAATACTTCCTCTGTCATCATGTAAAACCTCATGAGAAATTTTATAAAGACCTTTAAGTTTTGTATTAATAAAAATCATTTTCTTTCACTAAAATATTTATTCAAGGAATTAAGACCTCTTAAAAGATCAAACTTAGGTTTCCAATTAGTTAATGATTTTATTTTTTTAGATGAAATATTTCTTACACTTGGTGCAGCAGTTTTATCTTCTTTGATCAAGACCTTCTTTTTAAGAACACTACAACTTAAATTAATTATTTCCTCAAGGGTTATAGGTCTATCAAATTGAACATTAAAGATATTAGATTCTTTTTGTTTCAATGATTGAATTATTGCTTCGCATATATCGTCAACATGAATAAAGCATCTTGCAGTTTTTTTAGAACCTATTTCAATATTTTTTGATTTTAAGACAGAGAAAAATAAGTTTTCTACTGCAGACCAATTTTTTTCTCTCTCACCATAAATTATTCCAAATCTAAGTATTTGATAATTAATATCTTTATTTTCGCAAATATTTTTTATTAAATTTTCACCTAACAATTTACTAAGTCCATACGACGATGAAATTTTATTTGAATCTATAAAGTGTTTCTCGTCTATAGGCTTAATGCTCGTTTCTTTATCATAAACCCATTCACTGGAGGCAAAAATTATTTTACTAATCTTTTTTTTAATAATTGCATCCATCAAATTTATTGTGCCAGAAATATTTACATCAAAACATTTAATTTCGTTGTTCACACAGTCTTGTTCTCTAGAAATTGCTGCTAAATGAACAACATCAGATGTATTATTTTCAATTGATTTTATAAGATTACTTGAATTAAGACTTAATTTTTTAATTTTTGTGCTATAAGCACCTGATATGTCGATACCGTGATAAGGGATTGACAAATTATCAAGTTTTTCAGTTAAACGCTTTCCAACAAAACTGTTAATTCCAGTAATAAAAACTTTCATCGAAATGATTAAAACTAAACTTTCATATAATTTTGTTTTTCAGATCTATCTAAACCACCTTTGTTATCATGCTTTTTAAAACTCCAAGATCTATTTGCATTGCTGTATAAAATTGTACAAGATTTACAAAGATCTATAGCATTTTTATTTTCCTCTAGGTTTAATTTTCGAATTTTTTTATATGCTAAAGAATTGAATGCCTCAATTGGGCTAGTTTCCTTAACATTCCCTAAATTAAACTTTCCTTCTAAAAAATCTGCAGGACACAAAGCCAGAGTACCATCAGCTAAGATACACAGAGACTCAAAAACATAATGACATGGTTTTTTTTCTACAAAATCGCTAAATTTATTTCCGAGTATTATCCTTTTATCTCCCATATATCCTCCCCAATTATGCTCATTATAAGAATAGATATCGTCTCTTTTATCCGAATCTAAAAGTTTTGCCCAATATGCCTCAAACTCCTCATATTGATGTCGATTAATATCCTGAAGAACAAATCTAAAAATAAATCTCGTTTTACTTTTTTTTTTATTTCTCAAATAAATCAGTCTTTCAAAATTTTTAACAACTTTCTCAAAATCTAGCCCTACTCTAACTTTTTGATGTGTATCAGCCTGCGTCGCATCAATACTCGCTAAGATTGTGTCAATCCCTGAATCTATTAATCCGTTAGCCATCTCCTCATTAATAGAGTGACCATTTGTAGCTACGGCTGTATTTTTAAAACCTAATTTTTTTGCGTAGTAAATTCTTTCTACTAGAAAAGGATCAATTGTAGGTTCTCCTAAACACCAAAAATCAAACTTTTCTATGTTGTAAGCATATGGCTGCATTTGATCACATATGGATTTATACAAATCCATTTTCATGACTCTTTTTTTACGTGCGGTAGGCTCATCAATAAAACACATTGGACATTTCGCATTACACCCAAAAACTGTCTCAATTGATAGTTCGTATGGAACCAATTTTCCTCTTTTAGATAATTCAAGTAAGTTTTTTCTGTTACTTTTTTCTAAATTACATCCCATATATTTGCCTTTTTTCTAGTTAAGATTAATATACATAATTTTTATTAAAAAAAAACATTAATAAAAATCATTTTTTTAATTTATAAACTTTACAATAAAGCCCTAAATAGTAATACCCTCTAATACTTAACCCATCCTCAATGAAAATGATTTCTAGACCTTTTCTCTTAAAGAAAAAATTTAATCTTTCAGGATTAAAAATAAACTTATGAGTTGAATTAAAAGTATCATGATCTTTTTCAAGATATGTAAAGGATTTGGAGGAAGGAACTTCAATATAAATTAAACCATCATCAAATATCATCTCTCTCATAGATTCAACTAAATCTAAGGGATTACTTAAGTGTTCCATTACATAATTAGCACTGACAAATGAGTATTTTTTTTTGATAGAGTTATAAGAATCTTGTATGTAATCAATTGAATAATCATTAAGAAAATGACCATCTTCACTCAAATCTAAAACAGTAACTTTTTGAAAATATTTTCTCAATTTATATGCGAATACTCCACTTGCACCTCCTATATCGAGAGCTGTTTTGAAAGAAGAATCATTTTTCTCTTTAAAATTCATTATTCTTAGAATTCTTTGATCACATTCTGATTCTGAGGAGTTTAACTTGATAATTTTTTTAAAATTTTCTTCAGTTGAATTTTCCCTAAAAGAGGTATTTTTATTTCTATAAACTTTTTCATAAAATTCCCTTTCATTTACTTTATTGTTATTACAGGAAAAAAAATTTTTGCATTCTAGACATTCGAACCAAGCCCTATAATATTTTTTTTTTGAAAAGGAATTTTTTTCATACTTGTCTGGTTCGAAATAATCAAAGATCAACTCTTTATTTTGCGAAGAACAAAACCCGCACTTTATTTTTGAAAACATAAATTAATTTTTTTTTTTACGCAATATTCCTGAAATATTTTCTTTCAAGATGAATGTTATCATGAAAAACTCTTGGGATGTTCTCATTATTGAACTGCATATGTTTTAGATCCTGTATACAAAGACCAAAAGTTTGAAGCCTGTCCTTCCAATATTCAGATCTCTCGAGTTGTAAAGATAACCTACTGATTATGTCCTGTGGAATTTTTTTATGAATTTTAAAATATAGATACCCTAAAAAATATAAAGCGAAACCGTTTTCAGGAGAAATCACATCACTTAATGCTTTAAGATTTTGGATTTGTTGATTTATCTTTAATTCTCTCTTTTCAGTGAAAAGTCTATGAAAGTTTAAGTGATAATTCATATAGAACCATATATCATTAATCTGTTCAGGTTTTGGTATGTCAGTGAGTTTAATGTCGCCAAATGCATCTCTAAAATTTTTTACTGCCAGTCTCTCACCTCTCTCAATCTCATTTTGTTTTCCAAATCCACCACCCATAAATCTTACTTCTGATCCTTTGTCCTTTTGTTTAAGACCTTGGGCCACCATTGAGTCATAAATTGGTGTATTTGGTAAAGGTTGAAGGGGTGTTACGCTAGACCAATCTAAGTCCATTATTTTTGCAACATTCATTGTATCATTAATCATTCCTAAAGTTTCTCCAGGAAAACCTATCATTAAAAAAACTCTGGAGTGAATTTCTGGAAATTTCTTTAAAACTTCTGAGGCTTTTATAAATGTTTCTACGGTTCCTGGCTTTTTTATTTGTTTGAGAATCTCTCTGTTACCTGACTCCATTCCAATATTCAATGCGATACAACCGCTTCTGCTCATTGCGTCCACAACCTCATCTGTGCAAGAGGCAGCGATAACCCCATTTGTAGCATCCCAAGTTAAATCTAAATTTCTTTTTACTATGCTATCGAAAAGTTGTATTGCCCTAGAATGATCTTTTAATAAATCATCATCTAGCCATACAATGTGCTTTATGTCGTATTCTTTATTTAAAATTTCAAGCTCGTCAACCACTGACTCAACGGACCTCTGTCTGACACTCACTCCATTAAAGTTTCTCACGCTGCAGAAGGTACATCTAGCCCTACAGCCTCTATTTGACAAGCACGTGGCAAATTTTGTATTTTTTGGTTTAAATCCGTGAAAGTTACCCATCACTCCATATTTAGACAATTCCTCCACATTTATCAGATGATAGGATGGTATTAAATTTAAGTCCTCTTCAGACGGAGTAAAATTTTTTAAAAAAGGAATTTTTTCATTTTCATAATTTAGAATAAATTGCCCCTGATTTTCAAATGAACTTTTTCCATTAATATATTCAACAAAATTTAGGAAAGATATCTCCGATTCCTTTTGAAATGCCATACAAACAGATGGCATATCATCTAAAACATTCATGCAGTCATTTGTAACATGAACCCCACCTATTGATACAGGTAAGTCAAAACTTTCTAAGTATTTGCAAACATTCTTTAAGGATTTATGCGTCATTGTAAACATACAACTTACTCCAATAAAATCAGGTGTAAACTCCCTTAAACAATCATCAATCTTCTTCTTCCAAAACTTGTCATAATCGAATTAATTTTTATTATGGAAACAGTACTTAAGAATCTCGTGATTAAGATTCAGAATCTCAACTTCAATTTTTTTATTAATTAATTTTGTTGCAAGGCAAGCTAAACCATATGGCGGATAATTTGGGTATCTTCCAACATCAGCAGTTTTCCTATTAAATAAATCCGCATCACCATCAGGAGGGTTAATAAGCAAAACTTTTTTAATTTTATTTTTAAAATTTTTTTTCAAAAACAAATCTAAAGTTTCTTTGTTAGGGATCAATTTGTATTCAATTTTTTTGGTATCATCCATAATAAGGCTCTATAATAGGTTTTTTGATTTTTTATGTAAACTAAAAATTTTTTCTGAAAAATGTTTTATATTCTCTATTGAACTAGATTTGGATATAAAACCGATTTTTTTTGCCTTCTCACAACTTGAAATAGTTTTGGGTTTGTTTATCAGTGCTATTTCTTTTAAAACATTAAAGCATTTCAAATTATAATTTTTTATGAAAAAATTCAACATTTCAAGCTTTGTAGTTGGCTGTTTAGAAAAAATATCTACTGCATCATTCTTTGGTTTACACAAAATTAAATCAATAATTCTTATAATGTCATCTGTATTGATGTAATCTCTAATAAAATTCGATGAAGTTGTTTTAAGTTTAATCCCTTTTATGGCCGATCTAATCAAAATAGAAAAAAAAAAACTTGCATTTATGTTAATAAATTCGCTAATAAAACCGAAGATTCTTAAATCAATAATTTTTAAATCGCTAAACTTTCTGTGAACAACTTCTGCTTTCAATTTTTTTAAAAAATAAAAGTTTATATCTTTACTATCTAAGTTGATTCTAATTTGCCTTCGATTTCTGGCCTCATCATAGTTTCCATTACCTAAAAAAAAACCACCTGTAGACATTGTAAAATAGCTAATATTTGATCTTTTTTTTAAAAAATCGATGATATTAAAATCTAAAATCTCGGAATAATCTTTGGATATTGTTGATATTTCTTGATTTTTTTTAGGATCACCTACGCCAGTACAATTAATTATACATGTTAAATCTGATGGAGGACAAAATTTTTTTAAAGGATTAAATTCTAAAATATGAATTCTTTCTCTTTTGTCTAATTTTTTAGTGAATCTATCTAATTCTAGAAAATTAGAACTCATAACGTAAACATCCTCACGTTTTACAAAGCTAAATAACAAGCTTTTCCCAATTTGACTATTAGGTCCAATAATTAGTTTCATATTTTTTGAATTAGAGATTTTTATTTATTTAGTAAAAAAAATATTTATATTGTTAAATATATATGAGTGACGATAACAAAACATTTAAAAAAAAATGCTTTTCTGAAATATCAAAACAATCTAAGGATAAGAACTTTATAAAACTAACTGATGAATGGTTTAGTAAATCTGTTGAACATAACTATTCTTATCACTTTGATTGGCTTGGCAGACCAGTTATTCAATATCCTCAAGATTTAATTTTAATTCAACAAATTATTTGGAAAGTAAAACCAGATCTAATAATTGAAACTGGGATTGCACGAGGAGGTTCTCTATTATTTGCTGCTAGTATTCTCGAACTTATTTCACTTTACAAAATAAATAAACAATCAATCGTTTTGGGTATTGATATTGAAATTAGGAAACATAACTTGTTAGAAATAAAAAAATCTCCTCTCTTCAAAAGAATTAAACTAATAGAAGGTTCAAGTATCAACCAAGATGTGACTAACAAAGTTGAAAAAATTTCAAAAAAATTTAAAAATGTTTTAGTTTTTTTAGATAGCAACCACTCCCATAATCATGTTCTTGAAGAATTAAAAATTTATTCAAAACTAGTCACAACCAACAGTTATTGTGTTGTTTTTGATACAGCAATTTCTAAACTGAATAACAAATTTAATATCGGAAAGAGTTGGTCATCTAAAAAAAATCCATCTTCTGCAATTAAAGAGTTTTTAAATTACATTTCAAAAAAAAAAATATATGATGAGTTCGATAAAAGAGTAAAATTTGCAGTTGATTGCTTTTATGAAAATCAAGCTATGATAACCGTAGCCCCTGGTGGATTCCTAAGAAGACTGTAAATTATCATCTATGAAATTGATTATTGTAAGAGTTAATGTTTGAATTTTCGTCAAAATTTATAATTTTCATTATATTTTTATTTCTCCTCAATTTATCTTTAAAAAAACTAAAAAGCTTAATTCTAAATAATTTATAATTAATAATTTTTAAAAAAAGAAAAAAGCGTAAATTATAACTTTGATTTTTAATATCTTTTTGAAATTGTTTGATTAATTCTTTTTGTAAAATTTTATTTGAATCACATTCAAGTAATTGAAGATAACTAAAGAAAAAAAAATTTTTATAGTTAACAAAAAAATCTGAATCTTTTTTAAACTTTTCTTCAATAGATAATAAAGTGTCAAGAAATGTAGAAGGAAAGTTATGCATACTTTTTATTGGCGCATATTTAATTTTAACTCCGTGATGCATTTTTTTAAAAGTTTTTGGGTTTTTAATATGGTTTGCAGCGTTATCTCTAGGCGTAACATTAATAAGTGTTAAAAAATCGTTTATTTGAATGATTGTTTCAGTTGAACGTAAAGCTGAAACTGCACAGGCGGTCATTGGATCTGGTGGTATAAAAAGTTTTCCAACTACTTTTATGATTTTTTTTATAATTTTTTGAGAAAATACAGCTCTCGGAAAGAAAGGTGTGATTTGTTTGACATTTCCACTTAAACTTCCAGATTCATAAAGATCATTAAGTATTTTTTTTGAACGGATAAAATCATATGCTTTTACAGAATTTCTCTCAGGTATACTAAAAGTTTTTCTCTTATTTTCTTCTAAATAATATCCATAATTCCACATTAACAAATCATGATCTTTATTTTTATCAATTATGTCGTTCAAAAATTTCAATTTATTAAAAATTAAAACATCATCATCGCACAATAGTAATTGCCATCTTCCAGATGCCTTTTCAAATGCAAAATTCCAATGTTCAACAATTTTAAGATACTTTGAAGTTGAGAAGTATTTTACTTTTCTAGAATTAAATTTTTTTATTTTTTTTCTTAGATCAATACCAGAATTATTTGAAAAAATAATTTCATAATCATCATAATTTTGATTAAGTGCTGATTCCAATGCCAACATAGATTGGTTTGGTTTTGTAACAGTTATAACTATTGAAAATTTCATTTTTAAATTTGACTTTTTATGACATCACAAACTGTTCTAATATCACTTTCAGACAAATCAAAATTTGATGGTAACCAAATACCAAATTTTGAGATTTCATAAGAGTTATTTCCGAAACATTTAATTTTTTTATATAAGTTATGAGAGTTCACAGGATTCCAAAATTCTCTGTAGCCTATATTTAGAGATTCAAATTTTTTTTTGATCTGTTCTTTTAACTTTTTATTCTTAATTATTATATCGAACCATTGCAAAATCTCTCCCTCATTATATTCTTTTATACAAAGGTTGGTGTTTTTGAGAAATTTTCTATAAAGAGAATTCCTTTTCTTAATTCTAATTAATCTATTTCTTAATTTTTTAAACTGTTGGATACCAACTGTTGCTTGCAAATCCGTATATTTAAAATTAAAACCTATACCTGGGTGTTCATCTTTTCCTCCTGTCCCTCTTGTAATCCTTCCCTGATCTTTTAACTCAAATAATTTGTCTTTAATCCTTTTATTATCTGTAACAATCATACCACCTTGTCCTGTGCTTAATGTTTTTGCCGCTGAAAATGAAAAACACCCACAATCACCAAAAGTGCCTAAATATTTTTTTTTATATTTTGAACCTAACGCCTCAGCTGAATCGCAAATTAATTTAAGATTGAATTTTTTACAAATTTTCTGAATTTTTTGATATTCACAAGCTCTTCCATTAACATCAACTGTTATTAGCGCTTTAGTTTTTTTTGTTATAGATTTTTCAATTTTTTTTACATCGATATTTAAATTTTCATAATTGATATCTATAAATTTAACTTTAGCTCCAACAAGTTTAGCGGCATTCGCAGTTGCAATAAATGTAAAATTTGGAATTAAAACCTCGTCATCTCGTTTGACTCCTAACGCCATTAATGATAGTGCAATTGCTGATGTTCCACTCGTGGTTGCTGTGGCATATTTGGTACCGATAAAATTCGAAATTTTTTTTTCAAAATCTCTGGTAACACTACCTTCATTCAAATAATTTGTTTTTATTAACTCTGATAAACTTTTCTTTTCATTATTATCGAATGAGGGGGCAAACCAATGTAAATTATTTTTTTTCATCTAGCAGGAATTCCTTTAACTTTTGAATTTTTATGAATATTTTTTGTTACCACTGCACCTGCACCGACGATAGCATCATCACCAATTACTACTTTCGGAAGAATAATTGCACCCGAACCAATATACACATTATTACCTAGAGTCACATTCCCAAGAATTCTTGCTCCTGGACATATTGTATTAAAATTACCTATTTCACAATCATGATGAATAGATGAGTCTATATTAAATTTACAGTGATTTCCTATTTTTACATTTGCCATTACTTTGACATTACGCTGAAAAATATTTCCATTACCAAATTTTATTAGTTCAGAAATATAACTTTTACTACTAACAAAATTCACAAATTTTTTATTATTATAAAATTTTTTTATCAAATTCTTTTTTAAGTTGGGATTATCCAGTCCGCACAAAAAAGATGAATCTAATTCATCAATAAAATCATTATCATTTCCTAAATATTCAGTTTCGCTAATTTTTTTTTTATTTTTATCAATTACACCTAATAACTTAAAATTTTTTTCAAGGTTGATTTGGTCTACTAAATCTGAATCAAGTCCAATTAAAATTAACCTTTTTTTTTTCATAATTAACTTAAAAGTTTTTCTAAAATAATTTTAGGAGCATATTTTTTTTCGTATGTAGATCTTGCATTTCTACCTATTTGAAGCCTTAATTCTTTTGTATTTATTACTCTTATGAGGTTATCTAACATTTGTTCGTGATTACAAGATAACAAGCAGTTTTTTTCATGTATTAATTCTGGCATTGATTTTCTTAAATTCTTGTCTGCAACTAATACACCAGCAGATGACATAAGATAAATGACCCTTGTATATCCTCCATAATGGTAACCAGTATTGTTACATAGTAAAAAAATTTGATTTTTCAGTATCTCTGTATCAAGATCATCAACAAAACCTTTATTTTTCACAAAATCAAGATTTAGGTTTTTAAGTTCAGGATTTAGACTGCCTTTACCACAAAGATTTATTATGAGATCTTTTTTTATTTTTAATAAATTTGGTAAAATTTTATAATTTAGATAATTCATTCCAATTTTATTACCTGTCGATTGAAAATTTCCAATATTTGCTAAAATATTAATTTTTTTTGAAAAGTGTTTTTTACGTTTTCTCAGAACTTCTTTTCCAAAAAAGTCAGGCCAAGTATTTGGTAGGTATTCACATTTTACATTATTCTGATTTGTTAAACTTGTATCTATATTACAAATATTAAAATTTCTTCCATATCCTCTAAGATTATTATAATGCTTTCTTTTTAAAAATATTAAATTTACTAGATTGAGTAATAATTTAGGGTTAGTAAAAAAATTTTTAACTTTACTTTTTTTAAGTTCTGATAAAGCATTGGAAAATCTTGGCTTCGCAAGATAAGTGCAAACTTTACTTTTACTATTTTTAAAATTAAATAAATCAAACCAAGTATCCCAAAATAAAATAATTTTATTCATCTCAGACAACTTAATTTTTTTTGAAATTTCATTAGTATTTTTGAAATCATATTCATTATTTAAAAAAAGAATTTTTTTTTTTTTTAAATATGAAGAAAAATCGCCTAAGAAAAAAAAATTGTTTTTTTCATTCGTAATTTCTTTGTTATCTATTCCAACAGTAGCCAAAAAAACTTTATTTTTCTTTTTACATTCATTTATAAGACAATTTAATACTACATCATTAGAGATACTATGGTAACTTTTTGGAAAACAGGATGTTAAAAAAAGAACATTCACTAGCAGAATTATTTACAAATAATCAAAAAATTATTAATCAATGATTTTTGGTGTTGGTAAAGGAATGATAAATTTACCTTTGAATTTTTTTTTTCTAAAAACTTTGATCAATTCATCTTTTATGTGCCAAGACAAGATAAGAAGGTAATCCGGGACACTTTTTTGAATTATTTTTTCATCTACAACTGGAATTAAAGTACCAGGTAAATATTTATTAAGTTTATTCGAACTACTAACTTCTAGTATACATTCCACAAGATCTTTATCTATACCTATATAATTAATCAGAGTACTAGCCCTTGAAGGAGCGCCAACAGCAAATATTTTTTTTTTTTTTTTCCTTAATTCAATGAGCATTGTTAAAAGCTTGTATTTAGATTCAATAACTTTTTTCTTGAAAATCTTAAATGTTTGCATTTTATTGATTTCACTCTCTTTTTCTTGTTCAATAATCTTTTTAAAACTTTTTGTTTTTTTAAAAATCCCTTTTCTTGAAGCATAGACCCTTATTGACCCCCCATGTGTAGGAATCTTTTTAGCATGAAAAACTTCCAAGTTATTCAAATTAAAAAGTTTCACTAATGAAGATAAGTGATAATATCTAAGATGCTCGTGATAAATTGTGTCATATTGCAGTGTTTTAATCAATGACAACAAGTAATGAGATTCTGTAATAAAAACTGAATTTTTATTCATTATTTTTTTTACTAATTTTATTAAAAGATTTGGATTTTCAATATGAGCAAACACATTAGTGGCAGTAATAATTTTTGGTTTTTGGTTTTTGTTTAATATTCTCTCCACAGTATTGTTGTTAAAATAATCTATTATTGTTTCAATGCCATTTCTGTTCGCTATTCTGCCAGCTTGCGATGGTTCTACTCCTAATGTCTTAATTTTATTAACCTTAAAATTATTTAATAAAGTCCCGTCATTTGAACCAATGTCTAACACAAGGTCATTCTCGGTTAAACCCACAACACGCTGACTCTCATTGTAAAGATCTGAAAAGTTTTCTTTTAGAATTTTTGTCGTACCTGACAAATAAGGATAACTAAAGGGAAATAAAACCTCTTTATCAACTATTGTGTCTATTTGTACGTGATGACACGAAGAACATTTTACAAGATGAAGTGGAAAGCTTAAATTTTCACTTTTTATTGAACCAATTTTATCCATACTATTTACAGGGGGGATATAACCATAAAACATTATACTTCTTAAATTTTTTGATGAGCAAATTTGACATCCAATAATTTTTTTTGCAAATTTATTTTTGATCATTTTCCAAATACCATTTGATCACACTTTTTAATCCATCCCTCAATTCATATTCTTTTTTATAACCTAATTTCTTTATTTTTGAATCATCTGGACATCTTCGGTCAGTTTCACCTTTAGGTTGTTGAGATGTTCGTATTTCTAAATCTGTATTCATAGATTTAAGAATCATTTTTGTAAGTTCTAGAATTGAGATTTCATCGTTATTTCCAATATGATAAATATTTCTATGCTCACCTTTAAAAATAACTTTATTTAATGCTTCAATAAAATCATTTATAAATATAAAAGATCTCGTTTGATTCCCATCGCCCTTGATTTCAATGAAAGTTTTATTCAATTCTTTTGTTTTTTTTATACTTAAAATTAATTGTGGAATAACATGTTCCCAACCCATGTCAGGGCCATAGACATTGTGAGGTCTAAAAATAATTAATTTTTCAAAAAAATCTTTATAATAGTATGAACATATTAGCTCCGAAATGAGTTTGCCCCCTCCGTATGAATATCTTGGGTTGAAAATATCAGGGATTTTTAACTCCACATTTTCCGGTGTTGGAAATAAATAAGGATTCTGATAAACTTCAGAGCTTGATGCAAATATAAAATTTTTAATATTATTTTTTTTGCAAACTTCGATAGCATTCAAAATACCCCGGATAGAAACGTCCAAAACTTCTTGTGGTTTTGAATAAAAAAACTCTGTGCCATTAATGGCAGCCATATGAATAAAAAAGTCATGCCCAGATGATTTTGATAGAAGATCATCGTAATTTTTTACATCACCGTTAAAAAAATTAATTTCTTTTGAAATTTTTGATAATCTTCTGGCATTGCCTCTAGAAAGATTGTCAAATACTGAAACTTTATTACCGCCTTTTAATAAAGATAGAACTAAATTTGAACCAAGAAAGCCTGAACCACCTGTTACAAAAAAATTTCTCATTTTACGAGCATAAAGCCTTTCCCAAGTTTCCTAATCCAATATAATTCACCGATGATGGAAAAGATATTCTTTGATTGGAATAATTATTCCAATAATCAAAAATTACACTTGGACTTCGCATTAATTGTGAAAGGACGGTTATTGGCATAGTGCTAAAAATAGGATGATTGTTGCAAATAATATATAGAGAGCAACTTTTAAATGAGTTTTCCAAAGAATTTGTAAAATTAAAATTGATTTTTTTTAAATAATCTTTTGCTTCACTTTTTTTTACTACAGGGTCAAAAACTTTTATTTCCGATTTTGGAAAGTTTTTCTTAATTTCTTTTATAATTGGTAATGCCATTGTCCCCCTTAGATCGTTTGTTTCAGGTCTTCCTTTAAAAGCAATTCCTGCAATTGTAATATGGAGTTTTAATTTCCCTTTAATATTTTTCTCACAATATTTTTTTAATAACGAAATTGTCTTTTTGGGTTGTTGCTCATTAACGTACCTTGCATTCATAATAATTTTAGGAAAGTAATTTAAATGATTTAATCCGTTACTTAAAATGTAAGAATCTTTTTCTAAGCATGGACCACCTACTGGTCCAGGGTCAGGAAGGTTTGTCCTTGGATAACCAAGTTTCCCAGAGTTTATTACTTCGTATGCTGACACAGAATATTTGTCTGCAATTTCTGCAATTTCATTTGACAAAGCAAAACTTACATCTCGCTGACAATTATCGATTAATTTTATTAACTCTGCTGTTTCAAAATTTGAAACTTTTACAACTGTTGGTGTCATAAAACTGAAAAATTGAGATACTCTGGAGGTTACTTCCATTTCATCAGAGCCAACTATTTGAGGCAATTTTCTCAATTCGATCATTGCATTACCTTCAATAGTTCTTTCAGGACAAAAAGCTACACCTACATTGGTTTTTTTCTTATTAAAAAACATTTTTCTCATCTTTTTAGTTGTGCCA
>MDTA01159467.1_pt1 | contig 14594 bp, 14 predicted proteins | sample 811151 | NCBI WGS metagenome assembly MDTA01 (sample SAMN05326648, study PRJNA326480) | marine metagenome | isolation source: seawater | place: Indian Ocean: South | collected 2010 | reverse complement strand
TTAAGTATTTTTCTTAAAAAAAAAAGAATTTTATTTAAAAAATATAAAAAAAATTTAGGAGAAATTAATTTTTTGACTTTACTAACTGAACCTAAAAATACAAAAAGTAATTATTGGCTTCAAACCGTAATTTTAAATCAAAATAATTTAAAATTTAGAAATTATATTATTAAAAATTTTATTAAAAAGGGTTATAGGGTTAGACCGGTTTGGAAATTACTTCATAAATTAAAATATTTCAAAAAATTTCCAAAGATGAACTTATCAACTTCAATCAACTTAGAGAAAAATATAATAAATTTACCTAGTAGTCCTAAATTAATAAAATGAACTACGAGTATAAAAAATTAAGGAAATAATTTAATGGCTAGAAAAGTTTTAATTACAGGAGGTACTGGATTTATAGGTTCACACTTAGCAGAACTATTAGCCAGCAAAAAATTTAAGGTTACCGTTTTCGATAGATATAATACTAATTATAATCTAGGAAATCTCTCTAATTCAAAATTCAAAAAAAAAATAAATTTTATTTTTGGAGACATAAGAGATTATGACTCAGTTTTTAATGCATTAAAAGGTCAAGATATAGTTTGTCACTTGGCAGCATTGATCGGGATACCTTATTCTTATATCTCACCTATGGCTTACATAAAAACTAATGTTGAGGGAACATATAATGTTCTTGAGTCTGCAAAAAATTTAAATTTAAAACAAGTTCTGATTACTTCTACAAGTGAAGTTTATGGCTCAGCTCTTTATACGCCTATAAATGAACAACACCCGCTTCAACCTCAGTCACCATACTCAGCGTCTAAAATATCTGCTGATAACTTAGCATTGTCATATTTTAATTCATTCGACACCCCGGTAACTATTTTGAGGCCATTTAATACTTTTGGACCACGACAATCTGCAAGAGCGATTATACCGACTATAATCAATCAAATAATAAATTCAAAAAAAGGACAAATAAAGCTAGGTAATCTTCACCCAATTAGGGAATTTAACTTTGTAGAAGATGTGACAGCTGCTTACCTCCAAGCAATTAATTCGAAAAATATAACTGGTAAAGTCATTAATATCGGAGGAGGTGTAGACATTTCCATCAAACATTTAGTTTTTAAGATAAATAAGATTTTAAAAAAGACTATTATTATTAAAAGAGATTCTCAAAGAGTAAGAAACGTTAAAAGTGAAGTTAAACTTCTTAAATCGTCAAATTATTTAGCTAAAAAAATTTTAAAATGGAAACCAAATTATATTGGTAAAAAAGGTTTTGATGAAAGTTTAAAAAAAACGGTTGAATGGTTTAAAAATCCTAAAAACAACCAATCTAGAGATCATAAAAACTATATAATTTAAAGTGAGCCAAAAAACAAAAATTATTGCTGAAATTGGCATTAATCACAATGGCAAAGAGAGTGTAGCTAGAGAATTAATTCTGCAAGCGAAGAAAGCGGGAGCTGATTTTGTAAAGTTCCAATCATTCAATCCTGAACTATTAGTTACTAAGAAAATGACCTTAGCAAATTATCAAAAAATAAAAGAAAAAAACTTTAAAAAAATGATAGAAATGTTGAAAAAATTTCACCTCGATGAAAAAACACAAAAGCGCTTACAAAAATTTAGTCAAAAAAATAAAATCGGTTTTTTGTCCTCACCTTTCGAAGAAAAGAGTTTAGAATTTTTAGTAAAAAAATTGAAAATAGGAATTATAAAAATTCCATCAGGTGAAATAACAAATTATCCATTTTTAAAAAAAATAGGGAAAACTAAAAAGAAAATTATTTTATCCACTGGAATGTCAAATTTAGACGAAGTTAAAAATGCAGTTCAGGTTTTATTTTCTTCCGGAATCAAAAAAAAAGATCTAACCATTTTACATTGCAACTCTTCATATCCCACAAATATTAAAGATTTAAATCTTAATGTGTTGAAAACATTAAGTAATAAATTTAAAGCAAGTGTTGGTTTTTCAGATCATTCAAAAAGTCTAGATGCACCAATAGTTGCAGTTTCATTAGGAGCAAAAATTATAGAGAAGCACTTCACTTTAAATTGTAATCAAAGTGGTCCAGACCATAGTTCTAGTTTAAATCCAAATGAGTTTGCAAAAATGGTAAAAAAAATTAGAGAAACTGAAAAAATGCTTGGAAGTAAAGTAAAAAAGGTAACAAAATCGGAAAAAAAAAATCTTGTTTTTGCAAGAAAATCTATTGTTGCTAAAAAAACTATAAAAAAAGGGGAAAAATTTTCAGAACAGAATATCACTGTAAAAAGACCAGGTTCAGGAATGTCACCATATCTTTGGAATAAAATCATTGGAAAAAAGGCAAAGAAAAATTTTTCTTACGATGATTTAATAAATTAAAAAATCATATGAAAAAAATAGCTATACTGACAACTGCAAGATCGGATTATTATTTATTAAAACCATTGATTTACAGACTTAAAAAATCAAAAAAAATTCAGGTGAAAATAATAACAACAGGATCTCATCTTACAAAAGATCAAGGTTTAACTTACAAAATAGTTGAAAAAGATTTTGGAGTTACAGAAAAATTAAAAATTCTTAAAATTAAAAAAAATAAAGACATGTCGAGCGCTCTAAGCTTAGCTATAAAAAAATATGAAAAAGTTTTTAAAAAACTAAAACTAGATGGAATCATAATTTTAGGCGACAGATACGAAGCATTTTTTGGGGCGATATCTTCTTTTTTATCCAGGATTCCAATTATTCATATTCACGGAGGAGAAATTACTGAGGGAGTGTTGGACGATACTATGAGACATGTAATTACAAAATTATCAAATTATCATTTTGTTTCACATGATAAATACAGAAAGAGAGTTTTACAACTTGGTGAAAAGCCTGAAAAAACTTATCTCGCTGGTAGTCTTGGTGTTGAAAATTTAAAAAGATTAAAGATGATTAAAAAAAACTCTTTAGAAAAATTATTGAAGGTAAAATTCCTTAAAAATAATTATATTGTTACTTATCACCCTGAAACTTTAACCAAGGATTTTGGCATTAAATCTTTTAAAAACCTTTTAAAGTATCTTTCAAAACAAAAAAATACATTTATTTTTTTTACTAGATCCAATGCTGACGCAGGCAATTATGAGATAAATTCTTTGATAAAAAAATTTGTAAAAAATTATAAAAATTCAAAATATGTTTTCAATTTAGGTGATCAGTTATACTTTTCAATTTTAAAGCACTGTAATGCTATAGTAGGAAATTCATCTAGTGGAATTATTGAAGCTCCAAGTTTAAAGATACCCACAATAAATATAGGAAACAGACAACAAGGAAGAATTAGCTCTGGTTCAGTTGTAAACTGTTTTAAACCGACATATAAGAATTTAGGAAAAATATTTAAGCAAATTAAAAAAATTAAATTTTTGAATAAAATTAAAAAAGTAAAAAATGTTTATGACTTTAAAATTGATACATCATTATTCATTTCAAAAAAAATAGAAAAAATTGATCTGAAAGAAAATAGTCCAAAAAAATTCTATGATCTTAAATCTTAAATGAAAAAATTGTTTTTCTGTAAAAGTTGTATCACGTTTTCTACAAGACCAAGGATAAAGTTTAATTCAAAAGGAATTTGTAGTGCTTGTTTATGGGCTAAAGAAAAGAAAAAAATTAATTGGAAAAGCAGGGAAAAAGAACTTTTAAAATTATTTTCGTCATCAAATAAATTTGAAAAAAATAATTATGATTGTATTGTTGCTGTAAGCGGGGGAAAAGACGGATCTTACGTTTCATACAACTTAAAAAATAAATTTAAGAAAAAAATTTTAACAGTAACAGTAAAACCTCCAATGTACACAAAACTAGGTCAAAAAAATTTAGACTCATTTATTCAGTCAGGCTATGAAAATTTATTAATATCGCCTAATACAGATGCAATGCGTGTGCTTAACCAGCTTGGATTAGAGCATATGGGCTTTCCTTACTATGGATGGTTAGTATCTATACATACAGCAGTCATTAGAGTAGCTCAGCAAATGAGAATTCCATTAATATTTTACTCTGAAGATGGTGAAATAGAATATGGAGGAGATACTAAATTTAAAAATAAAGTAACTTATGATACAAACTATCAAAAATCTCATTATTTAGAAGGCGGGTATAACAAAATTATTAAATTAGCTAAGAAAAAAGGTATAACAGATAATCAATTATATTGGTTTACTTTTCCCTCTGAAAAAGAAATTAAAAATTTCAACATAAAAATTACTCATTACAGTTATTTTGAGAACTGGGATCCTTACAGGAATTATGTAATTGCAAAAGAAAAATGTGGGCTCAAAGAATCTAGGGAATTAAACAAAGGAACCTATACTAACTTTGCACAAACAGATCAAGAACTTTACCAGCTTCATGTTTATTTAATGTATTTAAAATTTGGATTTGGAAGGACCACGCAGGATGCATGTATAGACATTAGACGCGGCTCTATGTCGAGAGAACAAGGAGTTGAGCTTTCTAGACTTTATGATGATTTTTATCCAAAGGAGTTTTTTAATAATTATTGTAATTATTATAATATAAGCATAAAAAAATTACACAAAATTTTTGATAAATGGGTAAATAAAGAATTATTTGTAAAAAAAAATAGGTGGGTACCAAAATTTAAAGTCAGCTAAAAAATGAAGAATAAATTAGTTGGAGTAATATCAGCGAATTATGGAAATATTAGCTCAGTAACCAATGCTCTAAAATTTTTAAAAACTAAGCATGAAGTAATAGACAAACCTATAAAATTAGCAAGATATTCACACCTAATTTTACCCGGCGTAGGTTCATTTAGTAAAGCAGCAAAAAATTTAAAAAAAAAAGGGTGGTTTGACGCTATAAGAAATTTTACAAGGCATAAGCCGTTACTAGGAATCTGTTTGGGAATGCAACTTCTATTTACTAAAAGTACTGAAGATAAAATTACCAACGGTCTCAATTTGCTTTCTGGAGATTGTAAAAAATTTGAAAGCGGGCCCAAAAAAACTTTAACACCTCACATGGGATTTAACATTGTCCACTATAATAAAAAAACTAAAATATGGAATGGAATACCAAATAACACACCATTTTATTTTGTGCATAACTATAGAATAAAAAAAATAAAAAAAAATGTAAATTTTTCTTATACTCAACATATTGAAAAATTTATTTCATACGTAGAAAGAAATAAAATTATTGGAGTACAATTCCATCCAGAAAAAAGCCATAAATTTGGACTCAGATTTATTAAAAATTTTCTTGTGGAGTATAAATGAAATTTAAGAGAATAATATTTACTCTACTTTATTCAGAGGGAAACTTTTTCTTAAGTAGAAATTTTAGACTTCAAAAAGTCGGTAATTTAGCTTGGTTAAAAAAAAATTACAGTTTTGGAAAAGTTTGTGAATATGTAGATGAAATCATGATACTTTTAGTTACCAAAAATCCATCCCATGAAAAAAGAAAAGCTTTCTTAGCAGATATTAGTAATTTTAGAGAAAAAATATTTGTACCAATGACCATAGGCGGAGGAATAAAAAACTTAAATGATGCAAAAATGTATATCGATAATGGAGCAGATAAAATTTTGATTAATCAATTAATTCATTCGAATATTAAACTAGTAAGCAATATTTCCCAATTATTTGGTTCCCAAGCATTATCAGTTATGGCTGATATAAGAAAAGAAAATGGCAATTATTTTTCATATTTTGATTCTGGCAAAATAAAATCTTATGAAATCAAAAAATATTTTAAAAAAATTAAGAATATAAATTTTGGGGAATTAATTATTAATTCAATTAACAACGATGGCACAGGATTTGGATTTGATAAAGAGATTGTAAAAATAATTCCAAGTACACTAAAAAATCCAATATTATTAATGGGTGGTGCTGGAAAACCTGAGCATTTCTGCGAAATTTTGAAATATAAAAAAATTGCTGGAGCAGTAACCGCAAATTTATTTAATTTTTTAGGAAATGGTTTGGAACTATCTAGAAATTTTTCAATAAAAAAAGGAATTAGAATTATAAAATTTTCTAATCTTAATGAAAAAAATATCTAAAAAATATTTAATAAATCAAAAAAAAAATATAAAAGACGGGCTGATTGCTCTAGATAAAAATGGTATTCAAATATGTTTAGTAGTAGATAACGAGTCAAAACTTGTTGGCACATTGACTGATGGCGATTTAAGAAGAGCCTTGATAAAAAAGTTTGATCTTAAAACTCCTTTAAGAAAAGTGATGAATAAAAATCCTTTTACCATGCCAGTAGGAACCCATGAAAATAAGATAATAAATGTTTTAAAAAAGAATAAATTAACCTACATACCTTTATTGAGTTCAGATTTAAGAGCAAAAAGTTTAGTAAATTTAAGTGATTTTATTAAAACAAAAAAATTTTCAAACTACGTTGTAATCATGTGTGGTGGGCCAGGGACTAGGTTAAGACCTTATACATTAAATAAACCCAAATGCTTACTAAAGATTAAGAACAAACCTATACTTGAGCACATAATTGATAATGCATCCAAACAAGGATTTTATAAATTTATAATCTCAATAAATTATCTTGGAAATCAAATTAAAACATTTATTAAAAATAATAAAAAATTTAATAAGTTTAAAATAAAATTTATTGAGGAGAAAAAAAGACTTGGTACAGCTGGATCTCTTAGTTTGATTAAAAAAAAAGATATCGATAAAGAATTTATTGTAATTAATGGAGACATCTTAACAAATGTTAAGCTAGGAAAATTACTAGATTTTTATCATTTAGAAAAAACAGATGCTATCATGGTTACAAAATTAGTTTCACAAAAAAATTCTTATGGAATCATTAAGAGTTCAAAAGGTAATATAATCAACCTTGATGAAAAACCAATAACACAGTCAATGATTAATACAGGAATTTATGTATTAAAAAAAAGTATTTTAGGAATCTTAAAATTCAATAAGTACGAAAATATGACTGACTTATTTAAAAGATTAATAAAAAAAAAGAAAAAAGTAAAAGCATATCCAATTTATGAAAAATGGCATGATATAGGAACAAAAAAAAAGTTTTTAAGTTTAAGGAAAAAATGAAAAAGAAAATTTTAATATTAATTTGTGCTAAAGGTAAATCTCATGAAGTTAAAAATAAAAATCTTATAAAATTCAAAAATCAATCTTTAGTAGAACATTCCATCATACATGCAAAAAAAATAAAAAAAATTTTAAATATGGATACAAAAATTTTAGTTTCAACTGATAGTAAAAAAATTGCTAATATCGCAAAAAATTTGAAAGTTGAGGTTCCATTTATTAGACCAAAAAAACTTTCTACAAAAACCTCACCTGAACTAGATGTTTGGAAACATGCAATAAAATTTGTAAATCAAAAAAAAATATTCAATCCCGAAATTGTTTGCTCTTTACCTCCTACTGCACCTTTTAGACGTACGAAGGATGTAATTAATTGCTTCAAAAAATATTTTAAAAAAAAATGTGATATAGTTTTAACTGTAAATAAAAGCAAATCTAACCCATATTTCAATATGTTAGAAATGAATAAAAAAGGTAAATTTGCTCTGCCTAAGACTCCTCAAAAAAAAATATTTACTAGACAAAAAACACCAAAAGTTTACGCTATGAATACGACAGCTTATATTGCAAAAACATCTTTTGTAATGAAATGCAAAAGTATATTAGATGGTGTAATCGATATTATAGAGACTAAAGAAGAGTTTTCTTTAGACATTGACACAAATTATGACGTAAAAATAATGAGGGCTATACAGAAAAACTGATGCAAGATTTAATTAAAAAAATTCGAGTAAAAAATGAAAACTGTTTAATCACAGGTGCAACAGGTAAAATTGGAGAAAAAACCGCTCAAATGATGGCATCCTGTGGATACAATTTAATTTTGACGGACAATAATTTTAAAAAATTAAAAATTGTCCAAAAAAAAATATTAAAAAACAGCAAACAAAAAGTCTTTATAATTAATTGTGATTTATCATTATATAAATCGAGAGAAAAATTATTAAAAACAATTACCAATAAATTTAAGGATATAAAAATCCTAATTAATAATGCAGCAAAAACTGGAAAAAAAGAAAGTAAAGTTTTTGGCAAAAGTTTATCGTTTAAAGAAAAGGATTTCAAAGATTGGAACAATCATATTGAAATAAATATGACTTCAATTCACCATATAACATCAAAGTTATCTAAATTATTACTAAAAAATAAAAACCCAAAAATAATAAATATTGGATCTATCTACTCCTTCATTGCTCCAACATGGGAAATTTATAAGGGGTTAAAAATGAATAACAAAGCTGCATATTCAGCCTCAAAAGGCGGGCTTCTACAACTTACTAGATGGCAATCAACTTTTTACGCTCCAAAAATTAAGGTAAATATGATTTCGCCAGGAGGAATTATTAGAGATCAAAAGAAATCATTTATCTTAAGATATTCTAACAAAACACCTCTAAAAAAAATGGCAAGCGAAGATGATATTGTAAATGCTATAATATTTTTATCATCAGATTTGTCTAATTATATAACTGGACAAAACTTAGTTGTAGACGGCGGAATATCAATTCAATAATTTTAGATGTTGATTAAGGAGATAGATTTTAGTTTTCCGAAAAAAATAGATATATTAATTTTAGATGATGAAATATCAAAATTAAATTTTAGAAACCATTCTCAAAAAATTATAAAAAAAAATGAAATAAATATTTTCTGTTTTTTAAAAACTGTATTAACTTATTTTTTTGAAAAAGATTATGGATTTAAGAGATTATATAAACTTAATCTTTATAGAATGTTTTCCCCAACAATTGCAATATCTCATGATATGAATAATAAAGGACAAGAATGTAAAAGACTTTGTCCAGAAATAATTGTTATTATTTATCAGTTTTCTTATTTTCATAACTATATAAATAAAAAAAAAAGAATTTCAAACGATGATTTAAATTACTATTTAATTTGGAACAGGAATGATAAGAATTTTGTAAAAAATATTTCAAAAAATAAGATTATTGTGACAGGATCCATCCGAAATAATTCTATCATTTTAAAAAAAAGAAAAAAAATTCATAAACTAACTTTAATTTCTGAGTTTTCTCCTACTAAAAATTTAGAAAAAAAAAATATTTGGAACATTATTTTTAGAAAAAGTTTAAGAATAGTTGATAATTTTTGTGTTAAAAATAAAATGAATTTATTCATAGCACTTAGATCTAAAAGAAAAGATAAAAATTTCGATGAAAATACTGAGAAACAATTCTATAAAAAATTTTTAAAATGTAAACACAGCTTTAATGATAATTATAATAACTCATATGAAGTAGGAGCTGCATCAAATTTAATAATTAATTTTCACAGTACCACTGGACATGAATTATTATCACGTAAATTTAAAATATTTTTTTTACCATTACATGAGCGTTTTATGAAAAAAACTAACAACTTAGATAAAAGAGATAATTTTCACATTCACAGAAAAACTAATGAAAAAGAAATTTTTAAAAAGATCTCAAACTTATTAAAAATGTCTGATAGAGACTGGATTAAAAAAATTACTAAAAAAGAATATCTGTCTGAATTCGACTCAAACAATAAAAAATTAATGAAGATAGTTGGAGAAATATTGAATAAAAATGAAAATAAAAATAAAAATGATAAAAAAAAACATTAAAATTTCGATCATAGGCTTTGGATCTGCAGGAGAGAGACATACTAGAATTTTAAAAAAAAATTTTGGTATTAAAGATATTGTTATTATTTCAAAAAGAAAATCTAAAAACCTCAAATCATTTAAAAAAATAAATCATCTTAAAAAATTGAGAATTGATTACTTTGTAGTTTCCTCAAAAACTTCAGATCATCTATCCAATATAAAATTTATAGAAAGAAATTTTTCTAACAAAAATGTACTGATCGAAAAACCTTTATTTCATAAACCTAGTCTTTTTGAAGGAAAAAAAAATAATTATTTTATTGGTTACAATTTAAGGTTTAATCCACTTTTGCAATTTTTAAAAGATGACATCAAAAATAAAAATATTTACAATATTAAAGTAATTTGTAATTCATATTTGCCGTCGTGGAGAAACAATATAAAATCTAAAAATTCTTACAGCTCAAGTAAAAAATATGGAGGGGGAGTAATATCCGACCTGAGCCACGAGATTGACTATATCAGATGGATTTTTGGAGAGTTTAAAATTAATTATTCTGAAAAAGGACGTCTATCAAATTTAACAAATACTTCTGAGGACTATCTCCACTTGAAAGGCAAAATAAAAAAATCTAATTTAAGTATAGATTTAAATTATTTTTCAAGAATACCTAAAAGGCAAATATTTATAGATGGTAAAAATTTTTCTATAGTTGTAGATTTGATAAAAAATTCCTATGAAAAAATAGATGGAAACAAATTTTTAAAAAAAAATTTTAAAAATCTAAAAGAAGATTATACATATATTAGACAGCACCAAGCTATTTTTAAGAAAGACAAAAAAAATCTTTGTAATTTAAAATTTGCCAAAAAGACCTTGAAATATATTTTTAATATCAAAAAATGGTCCTTTAATAAAAGATAGCTTTTATAAAATGTCTAAAAATTTTTATTTGACATCATTAGCCACAAACAAATTAAAACCTAAAGAAATAAAAGAAATTTGTAAATTCAAGAACACTTTTTGGAAATGGTCATTGCCTAAACAAATAGATTGGTACAAAAGTTATGTAAAAAAAAATGATTTAAATAATCTTTTAAAAATTAAAGGTAGATTAGTTGGTTACAATCTTTTAAGAAAAAGAAATGCTTACATAAGAAAAAAAAGAATAAAATATTTATATTTGGATACTTTTATAATTCACAAGAAATATAGAAAAAAAGGTTTTGGTGAAATTTTGATAAAATTTAACAACATGATAATAAAAAAATCAAATAAACACTCTTTCTTGATATGTCCTAAAAATATTATTCCTTTTTATTTAAAATATGGCTGGAAAAGAATAAAAAAAAACAAATATACTATTAAAGATCACAAATCCCATTGGCATAATAAATTTAATCCCTCTAAAGGAATGACTTTTATGCTTAAAAAAGACGCAAAGATAATCAATTATTACTTAAATAATTAAAAAACTCATGAAAACTGTTTTAATAGTGCCAATAAAAAAAAAATCGGAAAGAGTTAAGGGAAAAAATTTTAAAAAAATTAATGGGATACCATTATATAAGATTACGTTAAGGAAATTAAAAAGTTGTAAATTTGATGAAGTTTATGTTGACACAGATAGTGAAGAAATTAAAAAATATTGTTTTAAAAATAAAATTAACGTTATAAATCGTCTAAAATCATTGAGCAAAAATAATGCAAATGGAAATGATTTATTGAACTATCACGCTAAGATAATTGATGCAGATTTTTATTTTCAATTATTCATAACAGCTCCTTTATTAAAAATTTCCACTATTAATAAATGTGTAGAAATTCTAAAAAGAAGTAAAAAACATGACTCAATTTTAACAGTAAGATCTTTATATACATGGTTTTGGTTTAAAAAACGACCCGTGAACTATGAGCCAAGAATTCTCCCAAGAAGTCAAGATGCAAAACCGGTTATAGTTGAAACAACAGCTTTATATGGGATCAAAAAGCGATCACTAAAAAAAAGAAAATGTAGAATTGGTTTTAAGCCCTTCTTTTATGAGACACCTGAGAAAGAATGTATCGATTTAGATAATAAAAAAGATTTTGACTATCTCAATTACGTAATTAAATAAAATTACGTAATTAAAAGATGAACTTCAAAAAAATAAAAAACTGCTCATTGAGCTATGCTTGTATATTAACAACTGGTAGAACTGGTAGCGATTATTTGCAAGGATGTCTAGATGGTGTGCCAGGAGTAATCACATTTAGCGGCGAAGTACCTTTTTTAAAGTTTTTAAATAATTCAAAAACAAAATCAATTATTAAAAAAGAAAACTCTAAAAAGTTAATAGAGCATTTTATTCATTTAAATAAAAATCTTTTCTTTTATGACAAAACAGAAAATAAAAAATTTAAATTTAGTGTAAAAAATTTTAAGAATTTTTTTATAATTTTAATGGAAAATCAAAAATTCAGTTATAAAAATTTAATTAACAATATTTATTTAAGCTACCATCTAACACTTAAAAGAAGAATTTTGAAAACTAATGTAATTTTACACCATTCTCACAATTTGATTGAAACTGAGTCATTTATTAGAAATTTTAAAAATTCTAAATTATTGGTTACTATTAGAAATCCTTTTCAAAATCTTAAGTCAGGTATCTCAAATTGGATAAAATATGATAAGGCAAAAAAAAATTTTCAACATTTCTATTTATATATTAGTAGAATAAGAGAAGATCTTAATTACGCTTTGAAGAAAAAAAAAGTATTTTTTGTGAAATTAGAGAATATGAATAGCTTCACATTTAAAAAATCAATATTAAGGTTCTTAAGTTTAAAGAATTCAATGGCTATTAATACTTCAACTTTTGCTGGGATACCATGGAAATCAGATAAATTATCTCAATTCAAAAAAAGAGATGGGAAATTTAATACTTCTGTTCTTCAAGAAAATTGGAAAGATTTTTATTTTAAAAAAGATTTATTAATTTTAAGACATTTATACTCAAAATACGATTTGTTTGGATATCAAATAAAAAAATTAAATATTATAGAAAAAATATCTTTACCATTATTTTTTTTATTTCCCATGAAATTTGAGTTAAAAGCACTTAAATCAATCTTCTTCACTAGCTCAATAAAAAAGATCTTTTTCAATATCTATTTTTTTTTAAGAAAAATTCTATATTTTTATAAAACTTATTTCGTAGGATAAATTACAGTTAAGGAATTAATTTTAATGTCTTTGAATTTGATACTAGCACAAAACATCGAGGAGTTTGAATTAATCGAGAAAAAAACACCAAAAAATTTTATGTGTTTACCATTAAATTTAGACTTATTGCTTTATTGTGAGTTAAAAAAAATACCTTATATAAATTTAAACAAATATTTCAACAATAATGCGCATATTGAGGGTTTACATGAAAGTGAAAAGTTTTTAGAAAATTGTGATTTTGGTGAGTTTAATAAAGGGGTTCTTAAAAAGCGTTATAAAAATCTAGTAAGGAATTATTTTAATTCAGCCTTTTTTTTAAATTATGTTTTAACAAAAATAGAAAACAAGGAAAAAATTAAGAATATATATTTATCAGGATGGAAAAAAAACAATATAAATACACCAAATAAAAATTATATAATCTACGATATTTGCAAAGTAATCTCATCAAAAATTATAGTTGTAGGCAAAGATGAGGAAAATACCATAGAAGAAAAAACCTATAATTATAAATTAGAAAAAAAATTTAAAAAAACAAATGACAACACCAGAATTATTTTTTTAAATTTTGGTTATAATTTTAAAAGAATTCTATTTAAACTCCTACTTAGAAAAAATAACATTTTTTATCTCACATTTGAAAAAATAAATTTTTTTAAATTAATAATTTTTAAAATCTTAAATGTGAACATTTTTAAGTTTAAAAAAACACCTGTGATTTTAGAAAAAAAAAATATTCAAAAATTGAATAATTTGTACAATGATAAAAAAATTTTAAACATACTAAATAACAGAAATAATTTTTTTTATAAGCAAATTCAAGATCTGTTTTATAAATGTGAAGCTTTAAAAAAATTCATTTATAAACTTGAACCGCAAATTGTTTTCTTGAACTTAATTAGGGGCGTGGATGGATATTTAGCAACTTTGTCTAAGGAATTAAATTTTGAAAGTATTTGTATACCTCACGGAACTATATCTGCTGAATTCGATAAAAATGATAGGATTTATAAAAAAATGATTGCTGAAAATGTTTTTTCAGGAGACTCTAAATATTTCTCAATTCAATCTAAAATTGCTGAAAAGTCACTTTCAACGCACAAAGTAGACGGTGAGGCTTTAATTACTGGAAATCTTATTTTTTCAGACATTGACAAAGAGAAAATAAAAAAGAGAGAATATATCCTTTATGCAGTGACCATGAAAGACTTTATAAATTATCAGTTTTTTGGCGTAGAAATGTTTTATGAATTTTACAACAATCTAATAGTATTAGATGATTTGGCTCAAAAAGAAAGTTTAAAAATAATTGTAAAACCTCACCCATCAATTATACATTTGACTCAGGACCTACAAAAAAAATTTAGAAATTTAGTTTTTTCTAAAGATAAAGTGGAAAATTTACTTAAAAAAACTTTTTTAACGATTTCCTATTCTTCAACAGTAATAGAAGACTCTATTTGTAACAAAATTCCAGTTATACTTTTCGATCAATGGAAAAGATACAAACATTGTAACAGTTCTGAAAATCCTAATAAGCTTAATCAATTTATTTATTATATTAAAAAAAAAGATGATCTGATTACGACTATTGAAACAATTAAAAATAGCGACAAAGAGAATTTTTCTGACTTTATTTTTACAGAGAATAATTCGAAAAAAAATATTGATAACTTGTTAAAAAAATT
>MDTA01003493.1_pt1 | contig 14595 bp, 8 predicted proteins | sample 811151 | NCBI WGS metagenome assembly MDTA01 (sample SAMN05326648, study PRJNA326480) | marine metagenome | isolation source: seawater | place: Indian Ocean: South | collected 2010 | reverse complement strand
GTGGATGTATTGGATTTCAACCCAGCGTCGCCTTTGTCTTCAGCAACCGTTTCAGAGCGGTCAAGAAGCCCGAGGCTTCGTCCCAATCGCTCGTGGTCATCGCCACCTGCACCTGCGTCGCCCCCGCCACGTCCCCGGCGTCGAGCGCCGCGCACATCTGCGTCAACTTGCCGCACACCGACTCCGACACGTCCCCGCGGTTCAGCTTCCACAGCAGCACGGAGACGCGTTTGCTGGCGTCGTCAACCTCCTTCTTCCTCGCCGGGTGACTGCCCGCCGCGGCCTCGCACTGCCTGAACAGGACGGTGATGGACTTGACGATGTCCTGGTGCGCGGGCTTCACGTCCTTCGTGTTCACCGTGTCCATGGTCAAGTTCGCGGGTGGCTTGGGCACCGCGGGCGCGGGGGGAGGCGCGGGAGCCGCCGCGGGAGCCGCCGGCGCGCCCGGTTGCATCACGCTGGGTTGCATCGCGGGCTGGAACTGCGCCGGAGGCGGGGTTCCGTAGCCGCCCGCCGGTCCCGCGGGGGTTGCGCCGTATCCCCCCGCGGGCGACGCCCCGTACGCGCCGTAATCGCCGCCGGGAGCCGGCGCGTACTGCGCCGGCGCCGGGTTGTACGCGGGCGGAGCCGCGGCGGGCGGCGAGGGGACGTACGCCGCCGGAGCCGCAGTGGCGGGCGGCGGGGGCGGCGGGGTCGACGCGGAAGGGTCGAAGGACGGCGCCGCGGCGACCGTGGACGTCGGCGGTGGAGGGGGCGGGGCGGCGGCCGCGTGCTGCGGCGGCGCGCTCGGGACCATCACGTTGGGATGACCGTACGCCGGGGGCGGGGCCGCAACCGCCGCGGGGGAGAACGACGGCGGGGGCGCGCCCATCCCGGCGGCGCCCATCCCGGCGGCGCCCATGCCCATGGGGGGCTGAGTGCCGTACGCCGACTGCACGGGGCTGGAGTCGTACGCCGCGTAGGCGCTCTGCGTCGGCTGCGGGGGCAGCGACGGAGCCGGGGGGGCCTCGTGGGTGCTCTGCCCGTAGGCGCCGTAGGAGCTCTGCTGCGCTGGCTGCTGGGAGTAGCCGCCGTCGTACGCGGAAGATCCACCGTAGCCGTCGTAGGTACCGGTGGGGTGAGCGGGCTGCGCGGGCGGGGCGGAGTAGCCGCCGTATGCGCCGCCGTATGCGCCCTGAGAGGGAGCCGCCGGGGCCGGGGCTGGGGCGGCTGGGGCGGGGGCGGCGGCGCTGCTGCTGGCGGTGGTTCCGGCCCCTCCGCGCACGATACGGTCGCGGAGCGTGACGATCGCGTCGCCCCCGTCGGGAACCATGTCCAGGTACGTTATGGCGGCGTCCAACTGACCCTGCGACACGAGAACCTCCGCGTAGGACACCACCAGCTGCGCCAGGCCGACGCCGCTCGACTGCCCGGTGGCGCGGGTGAGCACCACAGCCTTCTCGAGCACGGAGTGAAGCGCGGGCGGGGCAACCTTCCCCGGGGGCAGGGCGCCGAGCCAGTGCTGCACCGCGGAGTCCACGTCGCCCGCGCAGATGTGGCACAAGGTCGACGCGTGAAAGTTGCCAGCGTCGGCGAGTCGACCCGCCAAAACGCCGGCGAGCGTGCCCCACGACTCCGCCGGCGCGTAGGTGCACAGGATGGCCAGGGTTTCCCTCCACTTGGCTAGCGGGCGGGACTTCACCAGCGCTTCCAGGTCCTCGGAGACCACCGCGGACGCGACGCGCATGTACGGCCGGCCGATGTTGGCCGCGATGTGCTTGCTGCGGGCCTCCTCCCAGAGCTCGGCGCCGCCCACGCTGGCGAGCACGAGAGCGTCGGCGTGACGGCCCGCAGCGATGCACGCGTTGACCGCGGCGCGGTAGTCGCCCACGACGAGCGCACGTTGCACCGCGGCGTCGTGCGCGTCCATGTGTTCGACGGGCTCGGCGGCAGCGGCGGCCATCGCGGCTGCCCGGGCCGCCGCCTTCTTGCGAGCAGCAACCGCCTCCGGGGCCTCGGCGATTGGCTCGGAGGCCGGGGCGGGCGGGGGCGAGGGGGGGGGCTTGGGCATCCCGCCGTTCGCGTCCATGTCGTCGAAGAAGGCCATCCCATCGTCAACGGGGGCGGGCTGGGGCGGAGGCGCCGCGGGGGCAGCCGGCGTCGGCTCCGGAAGGTTGTTGAAGAACTCATCGCCGTCCACCGGGGGAAGCGGCGCGGCGGCGGCGGCGGCGGCGGCGGCGGCGTCCGCCGCGGCCGCCTCGGCTTCCGCGGCCGACCTGGCCTTCTCGGCCTCGGCCTCGGACTCCGCCAGCTCCTTGGCGACGAGCGCCTCGCCGAAGTCGAGGTGCTTGAGGAGCTCCCGTCGCGCATCCTCCTCGAAGAGGATCCCGAGGAAACCCCACGTCTCCTCGTCCTCCTTAGCCGCGGTCGCGGTCGCCTCGCTCTTCTTGGTCTCGCAGAACGTCTTGAGCGCGTCGCTTCCCCCGGTGGACACGGCACCTTCGAGCTCGGCGGATACCTCGGCCTCAACGGCGGTGGAAACCTTCATCAGGGTGAGCGCGGTTCCCGACGGCTTCTCCGCCGCCGCGGGCTCCTCCGCGCCACCCTTCGGCCTGACGCCAAAGCCCACCAGCTGCCCGCCGAAGCCGAAGGTGGCGCCGCACGGCCTCCTCATCCACGCGGGTGCCTTCTTCATCGGCGCCTTCGGACCGGGCTGCTGAACGCCGTACTGGTCGACGGTGCCCGGACCCGCGTCGATGCCGCCCGCGCGCTGCAGGTTGTAGAGCCCGACGCGACCGTCAAAGGAGGAGGTGGAGAGGACGCCCGGGGTGGTGCTGGACCACTGCACGTCGAAGTTCCAGTTGCTGCTCGCGGGTAACTCCGCGAGCACCTCGCCCGCCGCGGTGTCCCAGCACAGCGTGCGGTTGTCCTTGCCGCAGGTGAGCAGCAGCCCGGGATCCGCCTGCGACCACGCCATCGCGAGGACACCCTTGCTGTGGCCCACAAACTCCCTGGCCGGGGAGATGGAGTTGCGAAGGTCCCATATCTGCAGCGACGGGGACCTGTCGTCGTCGGATGCGACGATGAGCTGCGTCGCAACCTCGGGGTTCCACTGCATCGCCGAGCACCTCCTGCGGCTGTTGGGATCGGTGAAGGAGATCACCGGCCGCTGTCGCTTCAGATCCCACACCACGGTGGTGCCGTTGAGGGACGAGCTGGCGAGGATGTGCTGCACCTTCTTGTTCCACGCCAGGTAGCTGACCTCCCCGGCCGTGGGCTGCCCGCCGGCGCCGCCCTTGAGCGCGGGATAGAGGCTCGGCTGCGCGGGCCTGGCGAGATCCCAAATGCAGAGCTCGCCGTCCTCGGCGCCGGATGCGAGCAGGTTGGGGGAGAAGCTGTTGAACTCGAGGCCGCGCACGGGCCCGGAGTGCTTCTGCATCTTCGTCACCAGGGCGCCGCTGGACACCCCGTCGCTGGGCTCGGCGCCGATGGGCGAGCCGATGATCCGCGCCGGGTTGTACAGGTTCACGCTGCCGTCCACCAGGCCACCGGCGATAAGCCCGTGGGGCATCCCCTCCGTCTGCAGCGGACCCCACACGAGTCGGTGGAAGCGCTCGTTCGCAGCCACCGCGCCGCCCGCGAGGGGCATGTCCGTGGATGGATTACTGTAATCCAGCCTGAAAACCTGCGCAAACCGGGGAAGAAGCGTGGGGAGGTGAGCGATCGGCGCGGGTTCGTCGGCGCGTGGGGTTGGGAATAAAATCAACGGGTGCCCTTGCGAGAATTCCGGATTGCGCACCTCGAGGCAGGCGGTGGTGCTGAAGCTGAGGTCGATCGCGCCGGCCATGGTGCCGGTCGCGATGAAGGGAGCCGTCGGCGAGAACGCCACGGTCGCGCATCTGTTCACCTGCTTGACATACGGGTGCTGGTACGACCCCATCCTCGCCCAGAGGCGCGATCTCCAGTGAAAATCCGCGGCCTGTCTCGTCCTGTCACAGGTTCGCCCCGGCAGGGTTTAAATCCACGAGTCAATTATACGGCGGGAAAAAGCGAGCTTCTTTCTCTCACGAAGTCTAGGAGTCACACTGGCTGAGGCCGGGAGTCTGGCCACGACGAAGCGCAAGAGAGAGGCGACCATGAACTTCCTCAAGCGGGGGTTCAAGGCTGCCAAGACGTTCGTCTTCGGGGTGAGTCGATCGACCCCGCACGCGCCCCCGTCGAGCCCGTTCACCGGAAAGCCAGATCTCGCCTTCCCAACCTTTCCACGAGCGAAGAACCGCTCTGACCCGATCCAACCTCCACTCGTGACTCGCAGGACGAAGACGAGGACGAATACTCGGACGGCAGCAACGGCGGTTTCTCCACCAAGAGGGAGGTGGCGGTGGAGCGGAGACGGATCCCGGTGGTGCAGTACGCGGTGTCGAGCCTCACCGGGGCTCACATGGGCGGCATCCAGTCTCTATCTTGGTTTACGCGCTCGATGTTCAGGGACGACGACGGGGACGTGGCAGAGCAGTTCATCGACGGGGAGGCTGGGGAGACCAAGGTGGGTGAATATGCTGGTGACGAGGACGAGGCACGGGCGGGTAAGGTTAGCTATAGAGAGGCGAGGGTGGAGGTCGAACGAGTACTCGATGGCAACGTTCTCCTTAAAAATTCGTTCGATGAGGTCCAGTTGGACTGAGAGTAGCCGCGACGATGTAAGCAATACGAGAGCGAAATACGCTTGACGAGATACGATTGACCACGCACACATGTTGAGAAAACTTGCGTAAGTCTTAAGAAAAACCGACGACGCAAAGCGCCGGACGGTGCTACGTTCGCACGCGGCGAGAAGCCACGCCACGTTGAGAAAGAATTTGATGCGTTTTGCCGCCACCAACCCCCGGGAGCGCGCCACCAATCCTTCACGAGGAGGTTCAGCGCTGTGTGGGTCGGGGTGGAGGCTCCAACTCCGACGATGACCGCGACGACGATCGGGACGATTACACCGCCACCTCTCCCTCGTCGCGGAGTCCTCCGTCCTGGCGAGCGGCGGGCAGGCTCTGAAGGTAGAAGGTGCCCGGGCCGGAGAGCCTGGCAAAGAACAGACCCTCACCGCCGAAGATGGCGGCGAGCGGCGAGCTCATGAGCCTCAGCTGGTACCCAATCGTCTTGGAAAAGGCGCACACCGCGCGCGCGTCCACGACCATCTCCTGGCCCTCCAGAAGGTCCTGCCTGATCACGGTGCCGTTGCCTGAGATGCACGCAAGGCCGTGCCCACTCAGCTTCTGCATGAAGATGGTGTTCTGGTTGGACAGGAAGAGGCGGATACCCATCTGCCCTCGGGTGAGGGTGGAAGCGGCGTCGATGCTCACGTCGCCCTTGGAGCACAGGTACGAGTCACGCGCGCACAGAATCTCACCGCCAAAGGCATCCAGGTCCAGCACGATAATCTTGTCGCCCTCTTTTCGACCGGCGAGTGCAATGTACCCGTCGCGACCGTCGTTGGCGATGTTCTTGAAGCTGTTCAGGAAGAACGGCTCACCCGCGAGGACGCGGGAGATGCCAGCCAACATGCCGCCCTGAAGGCTAGTGATGGATCGCACGTTGGAGGACATGTAGCACATCGCACCGGGCTCCGCGCTCATCTCCTCGCCAGCCTTGAGGTCAACCTGCACCATCTGCGCGTCGGTGCCCAGGATCCTCACACCCGCGGGCAGGTTCTTGTTAGGGTCGGACGTGACGTTCTTCTTGTCCGCGGCCGCGGGCTGGATGTCGAATTCCCTCTGGATCAGACCGCCGGTGAGCTTCTCCTGCCCGGCCTTGAGTGCGGCGTGGAGATCGCCGTGCGACCACTGGAGGAAGTAGTCCACCGCGAGAACAACCGCGACAATGGCGGTGAAGCCCACCGCGACGGAGACGAACAAGCCCCAGCCGATGCCGATGGCGGCCAGGCCCCAGAAGGCGCCCAGGTGGGGTGCCTTACCGATGAGGACGCAGTACGCCGAGAAGGCCGCGCACAGGAGGATCCACCAGATGCCCTGGACGCCACCGCGGATAAAAAAGTTGTTCGCCTCCGAGTCCGGATCTTCAAAGTACCACTTGTCGTTGAAGTCGTCGCCGCCACCTCCGCCTCCAAACCTGCCGCCGCTGCCCTGGCCGCCGCCGCCGCCCGTCTGGGTCTCGATATTGCCGCTGGAGTCCGTGTCGTTGATGAACACGCCCGCGCCGAAGACGGCCACCGCGCCCACGGCGATATCCGCGATCGTCTCCGTGGTGATCGCGGGTAAGGCCTTGACGGCCTCGACAACGTTGGGCAAACCCCAGCCGTCCAACAGCGCGGGGCCCGCGAGGTTCTGCATGAACTCAGAGAAGAGCGCGTTCGGGGCGACGGGCGCGGCGCGAGACGCGCGTCGCCGGGGAAGCGCGGCCGACCCCAAACCCGCGGGGCCGCCCACACCGCGGAGGAACGCGGACCGCCCGGCGGGCCCGACCGCGGTGGTCGCCCTGGATGCGCCGTTCACGGACGCGGTCACGCGTCGAGAGGCCAACGCGCGACGCTCGACGCGCGCGGAGGCGCGCGCGCCGACGACTCCAGCGCCGATGCTGACGCTCACCCCCGCCATCTTTGCCCCTCCGCGTGCGAAAACCCGCCTCTCGCTGGTCTTATTTCAAGATGCCTGACCCCTGGGCTCTCAGAGATCTACCGGGCGCGAGTGGCGCGTTCCCGCGAGAACACGCGAGAATTCCTCGCGAAACACGCAAGGGGCTGTGCTGCAGCGCCCTTCGCTCTGACACCACAGGACCTTGTTTCGCTCACGCCACCTTCGTTTCAAAAGCGCGTCCGTGATAAGGTTTGTCAGGGGTTGCCGACGATGGGCCCAAAACCACAAACAGATTCCGCCCAGGAGAAAAAAAAATCGGCGTCAGGTCCTCGCGAGTCAGAGTTGACCTGACAGGCGGTCCCCATGGTGCGGAGGGGTCGGGCCGAGAGGGTGGTTTCGCCCCCCTTGAGCTCCGTCATCGAGCTCTCGGACGGATCGGACGACGAAGGGACGCAGCGCTCGCCGGTCGCGGGCCCAGGGCGCGTCAGGAGGCGGAGCAAGGGCGGCAGCACGCCACTGGGGTCACCCGCGGTGAGGCGGCGAAGGCTCTCGGGCGGGGTTGGCGGGGGTACTCAGGCGGTTGACCTGACGTTGGAGAGCGACGGGGAGGACGAGGACGAGGTGCGACTCGTCGCGGAGAAAGGCCCGGTGGACCTGACCCACCTCGAGGAGTCCCCGCCGAGGGAACCGTGGACGGGGTTGCCGATTCGAAATGTGAAGGGCACTCCCGAGAGGGAGCCGGGCGGGGACTACGGTGCTCCCAGGCAGGAACCGCAGAGCGCGGGCAAAGGGATCAAGTGTGTGATATGCATGGATGTCATCAAGAGCAAGGAGATGGCGAGCACGACGTGCGGCCACGTGTTCTGCTACGACTGCATTCGGGAATGCCTGAATCACACACCTCGTCGTTGCCCGCAGTGCAGGAAGTCCCTCAGGCCAACGCAGGTACATAGGCTGTACGTGTAGACTGTACCGATAGACCTGTTGACATACGTTTATGTTGAAATTCGCCAGCTAAATAATAGAGGCTATCTCAAGCCATCTCCTCGACCAGGATGCTCGAGCCGTCCTTCACGCCCAGGTAGGATATGTCGTAGTCGTCCGGCTCCAACAGCTCGGGCATGCCCATGAACGGCTCCTTGTAGTACAGCTGCTGCGCATCGACCTTCACCTTGAACAGCTTCTCGCACAGCAGCTTGAGCTTACCGACCGTGATCGTCATTGGGACCTTCTTCTTCTGGGGCGCCTTCTCCCCCGCCGACGCCGCGACGCACACGAGCGTGAGCTCGAGCATGTCCTCGCCCATCTTGCCCGTGCCTGGTCCCTTGGCGGCGTGCGTGGACAACTCGCCGTAGGAGTCCACCAGCGCCTTCAAACGGGGATGCATCGCCTGCACGGCCTCGGTGCCCCGCTGCGGCGCCCGAGCCGCCGCGCCCTCGGCCTCCCCCCCCGCCGCGGCGGCGCCCTCCGCGCCCTTGACCAGCCCGAGCACCCGTCGCAGGTACCGAATCTCCGCATCTTTCCTCTCCTGGTCCGCGATGAGGCTCCCGTTGAGCTGCGAGAGCCTGGCCACGCGCGCGACGATCTCGTGCCGCGTCGCCGCGCTCTCCGTCACCGGGTTCCCCGTCAGCCTCACCTCCGCGACGGACGGGAAATCGTTCAGGGCGTCCACGCTGTCCCAGTCGTCGATTGCGTTATCGGCGAGCAGGAGCGCCCTGAGCCGCTCGAAGGGCACCGGTCCCCCGGGTTTCGCGACGTGCGCGGGGTACCTCACGCGTCTCAGCCTGTTGCCCCCCAGGTGCAGCCGCTCCAGCGACGGGAGCGACGCGAGTTTCTCCACCTCGGACCACTCCTCGACGGCGTTGCGCTCCAGGTTGAGCGCCTCGAGGCCCGCGAACGCCGCGAGGTCACCGAGAACCCCCAGGTCGCCCTCGCCCAGGCGCGAGATGCCGCAGTCCGCGAGGCTCAGTTCCCTCAGGGACGGGCAGGCACCCAAGATCGCGGTCGCCTCGCGCCACGACGCCCCGGACCTGTTCATGACGAGGACGGAGAGGTTCGGAAACGGCGAAGGGCCCGGGGGCGGGATCGACGGCCACGCCGCCCTCACCCCGGTGATGTCCAGGACGCGCAGCGCGGGAAACTCGGGTCCGAACGCCGCGACCGCGTCCCAGTTCCTCATCAGGTTGCCGGCCAGGTCGAGGATTCGCACCTTCGCGGCGGGCAAGCCGCACGACGCCGCATCGCCGGGCTCGCCCGCCGTGTGGATGGCGGCGTCGGGGAGGTAGACCCTGTCGAGGGTGCCGAGCACCGCGTTGGGGTCCTCCTTCTTGAGACACAGCTGGATCTCGATCTTCTGCCCGTTCGACGACTTGACGAACATGCCCTCGTCGTTCTCCTCGTCGTCGCCGCCGTCCCCGCCGGTCGCGCCGGACGCGACGGGAAGCTTGCCGTCGAGGTACTTCGTCGCGATGGCCTCGCGGAACGTGACGCTGGGTCGGATCTTGTGCGGGCGGACGAAGGATCCCGGGGTGGCGCCGTCCTCGGATGACGCCGTGCACTCGAAGTACCGCTTACCGCCGTGGGATCCGTCGTGCTTGCCCCTCGTAGGGTCGTCCCACTCCACCCCGATCCAGATGCCGTCTTGTGCCTCCACGGGACCGACGTATCGCACCACCGCCCTGGCGCCGTCGGTGGTCTCGATGCGGCACCCGACTTCGGCGTACGGGGGCACCACCATCGTGCTCGTGTTCCGGTCTCCCTCGGCTTGGTCGAACCCTCGCGCGCGCGTTTGTGGCCGGGCGGACCGAGGGACGCTGGTCAACTTTTGAATTGTTACGAAGGAAGGGGCAGCTCACTCGGCGCTATGATACTTTCCCGCAGTCGAGAGCGCGCGCGCGCGCGATCGGCGGTCCAAAGGGTGGACGATGGCACCCCCTGCTAAGACACCGAGACGCGGATACAGCACCGATGAGACCGAGGAGATCTACAACGCCCTCATGTTCCTCGCGAACGAGTTCGAGGAGGACAACGCGCCGCTCCAGGCGGTCCGGTGCTACGAGGCGCTCTGCCTGAAGGATCTCACCTTGCTGCCGGTGCCGGAGGCGAGGGCGCGCGTGCGGCTAGCGTCGCTGCTGCTACAGTACACGGACAACGTTCACAGGGCCAAACAGCACCTCGAGACGTGCATGATGCTCCTGAAGAACGTCCACGGATACGAGAAGCTCAAGTGCCAGACCTTCAGCGGCCTCGCTCGTTGTTACAGGCTCTTCGGCAGGGACGTGCGAATGTCGTGGCTCAACGCCACCACGAGCGGGCTGGATCTGGCGAGGCAGGCGGAGAAGAAGTACCCGGACGAGAGGGAGGATTGGGTGACGTGGCAGTTCCACTTCATGATGGACCGAGCGGACCTGTACATGGTGTACTGCGACTTCGCCGCCGCGGAACGGGAGCTCGCCGCGGGCGCCGCGCTGGCGCGAGAGACTGGGATGAGCGAGGTGGCTGTCGCGTTTGCGCTGGCCAGGCTGCAGCGGGCGATCGCGCAGAGGGGCGCGGGGGAGGGCCCCGGCGCGGGGGAGATGGACGCCGCGAAAGCCGCGGAGGATGCGGTGAACGCGCTCGAGGAGGCGGTGGGCGAGGAGGCTGCCGCGCCCGCCCGCCTGCACCTCCACGTGCTGCGCACCCTCGGAAACCTCGCGGCGGGCAACGTCCACGCAACCGCCGAGGTACCCAAGATCGTCGCCCGGCTCGTCAAGTCCATCGAGGGCAAGACGGACGATGAGATCGAGGAGGCGCACGCGTACAAATGGCTCCCGGTCCGCGCCACGATCGCGCTCGCCAAGCTCCTCACCGGCGAATCGCTCCGGCCGCTCGGCAAATTCTCCGAGGCGCGGCGCGATCTGGAGGAGGCGATGGATCAGTGTGACGCCGCGTTGAAACACCTGGGCGTGATGCCAGAGGGCGGAGATGCGGACGCGAAGGCTATCGTCGAGCAGGAGCAGCTCATCGCGGAGCAACGCGCCGCCATGGAGAAGGAAGGTTCCCCCTCGGGGCGGGGCGGATCCAAAACGTCGCCGCGGGGAAAGACCAAGGGGAAGCGGAGCAGGGGGGGCAAGAAAGCGGACGCGGACGAGGAAACGGAGGACCAGCCGCCGCTCCCGCCCAAACGCCAGTGGGTCGGGTCGGAGATCGACCTCGCGCCGAGGACCGCGAACGACGCGAAGCCGTATCTCCACATCCGAATGCTCGCGCTGCAGGGCCTGGTGGGCGCGGACCTCACCGCCACAAAGCTCTCGCTGGCGGCGGCTCGAACCGAGCAGATGCGCGCGATGGTTGAGAGCTACCCGAGGACCCTCAGGGGGTACGCGTCCGTGGCCGACCACGCCGAAGGGCAGGTGCTGCACTCGCTCGGCATGCACGAGGAGGCTGCGGCGAGGTTTGCGGCGGCGGCGGCGGCGGCGGAGTCCTTCGGTCCGGACGCGATGAGGGACATCGCCGCCGTGTGCGGGGGCCTGTCAGAGCTCGCGGAGGGGAGCCCGGGCGGGATCTCCCGGGCGCTCGACCTGGTGCGTCCGGTTCTGAAGCGGCACGAGGCGATGCAGGCGGCGGCCGTTGCGGGTGCGGATGAAAAGACCGGGGAGAAGGACGCGTCGGCTCTGCCCAACTTTGCGCACCAAGCCGCGGCGCTCTTCGTCTCCGGCTACGCGAACATCGTAAAAGGGGACGCGGCGCAGGAGGCGAAGCCCAAGCTGTCCAAGGCGTTAAAGCTTGCTCACACCCAGTGCTGCAACCATCAGCTCGTGGCGCAGTCGCTCTCGCTGATCGGTACCATCGTGCTGGACACGCGCGGCGGGGACCTGAGCCAGTCCCTCGACATGCTCCAGAGCTCGTTCACGCTGAGCAAGGCGCAGGAGGACATGCCGGCGCAGCTCGGGTGCCTGGACAGCCTCCTGCGACTGCACCGCATCAGGGGTAGCGACCAAGAGGAGCAGGATGCGCTCGTGAGCTACCACAGGAGGAAGGCGAGCGCGTACCAGTCGTTGGTGAGGGCGGCGCTGGAGGACGAGGAGCGTCTGGCTCGAATCACAAACGGCGGGATCCATCTGGACGACGCGGAGGAGATGGAAGTTGACGAGGACGAAACGTGACGCGACACGGCGCGAGGTGGGCGGTTGTCGTGACGAATGCGACGGTACGATTTGCGTCGAATCAAGATAGACCTACAAACTTTCAGTCCTCGCCCTTCATGTGCTTTCGCTTGAACTTCAGGAGGCCGACAGCCTTGAGGTACCTCTTCTTGAGCTTTGCCCTCGCCGGGGTAATGTCCTCGCGGATGGAAGTTTGCAACAGCCGCTCCTCTTCTTCCGGCGTGGGGCACTGGCTCAGTCTCGCGCGAAGCCCCTCGCCCGCGCCGTTGCCGAGGGCGTCGCACCACTCCTGCCCCATCGCCCGCACCCTCTCAAACGCTCTGGCGACGTCCTTCGCGGAGAAGAGGCGGTGCCTCTTCTTGCGCTCGGCTTTTTCGATATCCTTCACCTGGGCGACCATCGTGGCGAGGGCCTCTTGGTTCCTGCCTTCGATGCTCTTGAACGCCTGCTTAGCCCCGACGAACCCGCGCCGCTCCTTTGCACGCTCCTTCGACAGCTCCTGCGCCAGCTCTGGGGGCAGCCTCGGCTCCAGGCTGAACCTGTAGAACATGCTCCTGGCGTGCATCCTATTTTTCCTATCCATCTTCTTCACCAGCCGCGAGGTCTCCGAGATCATCCGATCAGCCATCTTCTCGCTCAGCTCGCTCAAGGCGCCGACGTCGTACATCTTGTTGTACGCCCGCATGGCAATGCTTAGCGGGAACACCTTGAGCTCCCAGCCGTCCTGCTTGCCATGTAAGATCACCTTTTCGCAGAGCGCCTGCAGCAGGTCGGTGTCGAGCGGCCCAAAGTCGTACGGATCTTGCCCGTCACCGTACTGGTAGATGCGCAGATACCCCCACATAATATCGTTGACGTTAGCCACAGGTACGTCCCCCCTGATCACCCTCGCGCTCGCCTCCGTCAGCGCCTTGAGCGTCTCCCCGGATAGTGCCGGAAATATCCCAGACTCGAATAGCATCCCGTAGGCCCACATGGCGTTGGCGGCTTCGTACACGTTCATGTCCCCCGCGGTTCTTCGGAGGTGGGATTCCATCGCGACCCACAGGGACGGATCGAACCGGTGCCCTATCCGCGTCAGACCCGCGGCGCCCTTAACGAGCGACGACGCCGTCCGCGCGTCCAGCGTCACATCCGCGAATCTGTCGCGGCCGTGCGCGAGGTTGAGGACGAGGGGGATCAATTTTTCGGTGAACCCCGCGTCGTTCGTGAGGCGCTCGAGCATGGCTGTGCGCGCTGGGGAGTTGCGCTGGAACTGGGGCATGAGCCGGACGACCTGCGACAGCGCGGTGCACACGTTAACCGAGTTGAAGGTGCTCTTATCCCTGAAGGACGACCGTGTCCTGACCAGCCACAGGAGCTCTTTTAGGTCCTTCGCCTCTACCAGCCGCTGGTTCGTCTGCAGACTCTGATTCTTCTTGGACGATTGTTTGCGTTTGCGTTTGCCCTGCCCGTCAGCCGCCGTCGATACGTCCCCGCCGCTCACCGCCCCGACCCGGTTACCGACGCGCCACCGGTGATAATTTTTAGTCCACGCGTCCACTACCGGCCGATCGCCGCCGCGGTCGTTGCTCCCGCCGCCGTCGTTCCCGCCCGACGATGACCCCGCCGCGTGATCGGCGTCGTGGTCGTCGTCATCGAGCTCGACCGGCGCCACGCTTCCGAACCAGCGCAGGCGATCTATCCGCGCCGGGTCACCGCGAAGTAGGCGACGGTTGGCCGTCCACGTTTCGGAATCGCCGCCAGGGCAACGCGCGAGAGGCGCGACGCCCGCCGCGAAGGACCTCGTCAAGATCGATGACGACGCGGACTGCGCTCGACACCGGGTCCCTACCGCCGCGGCGACCTCTCCGGCGGATCCCGCGACCCGCAGCAGCAGCCGAGCTGTCAGCCTGCCGCCCGCCATGGCGCTGTGGCGGACCCTCAAGGTGTGACGTGGTTTTCTGGCGCAGTCTTGAAATTAGCGACGAGAAACCCGCTCGCGGCCACAGTTCGTGAGCGCTTCGAGATGGACCACTCGCATCATTACGGGGGCGAGATGGCCGGTGGGGGCGACTCCGGGGGCGGTGGTGGAATGCACAACATGCACATGCACGGCATGCCCGTGGCCTTCGAGTGGGGTCACCGCGTCACCCTCTACTTTGAGTCATGGGCCACCGATACCCACTTCGAATACCTCGTGGCACTCCTCTTCATGTTCACCCTGTGCGTCATGCAGGAGGGACTGTACTACCTGCGGACGTTGCCCCCGAAGGTGAGGGCACAGACGACTGAGGAGATCGAAGGCGTTACCGCGCCCATCCTGCCCGCGCCGTACAAGACCCCGGTCATGCGACGACGACTCTGGGGCACCGTATTGTACGCCCTGAATCTCTGTAGTAGTTATCTCATCATGCTGGCTGTGATGACGTGCAACGGCGGGGTTTTCCTCACCGTGGTGTTGGGGCTGAGCGTGGGTCATTTTTTGGGCAAGTCCAGGCGCCCGATCGCCACGGGGATGGGGGAATCGTCGGAGGCCTGCTGCATAGAGGGCCAGTAACCAACTCGTGACCTCCTCCTCGGGCGCCTGGACTCAATCTATCGGCGATGCCAAAACACTTGTACTTTCCTGACATACGTTAATCTTAGTAAAAGTAGATGACACGCACGCTTTGCGTTTGTTGTGATGCGATACTGTGATACTAAATTGTTGCTAAAAGTTAATAGGTGCTAATAACACTTACGCGTTGGGCGGCGGTTCCCGTCGGCGAGTTTTCGTTCGTCAGTGGAAATATATGCCCAACACAAACTTGGTGGGATTGAAACCGACCAGGATCGCGAGCGGCGTCACGAGCATGATCAAGGCGATGGGATACACCAGCAAGGCCGTGTGCTCCAGGAATGGC
>MDTA01030985.1_pt1 | contig 14596 bp, 14 predicted proteins | sample 811151 | NCBI WGS metagenome assembly MDTA01 (sample SAMN05326648, study PRJNA326480) | marine metagenome | isolation source: seawater | place: Indian Ocean: South | collected 2010 | reverse complement strand
CTAGCCTCAGAGTCTTTTATAGATATGTATGGATCAACAATTTCTTTTTTTATATTATCAGGTATTTTAGTATACAAAACCCCCATTTCTAAAGAGCCAAGTTCTTTATTATTATTTAATTGAGTAGCAACCTCGATTATTGAAGAAAAAGAGAGAACTTTTCCAATTGGTTCTAAAGACTCCAGATAATTATGTACTTTTTTAATTTTATTTATTTTGTCTTTGGTAAACCAATATTTATCATCATTTTCATCCTCATCACCCCAATCATCTTCCTCGTCTTCTGAATTTTGATCATCTTCTTCTTCTCTTGGAAATTTTAAAATTACTTCAAGAGGTGTTGTTCCTCCCAACTTATCATCAATAAGCTTCATTCCTTTGTATATTTCTGTATCTTTATCAAAATAGTTTATAAAACTATTTTCAACTTCAAGCTTTGAAATTCCAAAAATACTTAGAAATATAACTATTATACTTGTTCCAAATATAGTTCTTTGATTTGAAACCGAAATTTTACTAAAAAAATTGGTTATAAAAGAACCTTTTTCCTCTATTAGCGAAACTTTATTAAACTTTAGTAGGCTAATTAAAGTAGGTAAGAGACTGAAAGTAATTACAAAAGAAATTACAAGACCAAAAGTCATCATAAACCCAAAATCTATTATTGGTTTTATTTCGCTGAACACTAAAGACAAAAAAGCAAATATTGTAGTTAAAGCTGTATATAAAATTGGCCAAAACATCTTACTTGTTGTTAAAGTAATAATTTTAAATTTATTTAATCTAGGAAATTGTTTTGAAAGTTGAAGATACCTAGTACAAATGTGAATATTCATAGCCATCGTCAATATCAGCATTAAAGCAATAAAGTTCGATGATATAACTGTAACTTTCCACCCTAAGAGACCCAAAAGTCCTGTCATTATTACTACTGAAAAAAAACAACTACTTATTGGAATAATTACCCATATTAATTTTCTAAATACATACCATAAAGTAGCGACAATAAAGATAAAAACTCCAAGCCCAAAAACTATGATATCGTTTTTTATAAAAGTCATCATATCATCAGCAATCATAGGAATACCACCTAAATGAATTTTAGTGGTTGAGTTAAAATTTTTTATTATTTGTCTTATTTCTAAAATATTTTGATGATTCTGTTTTTTTAAATTATCTTTATATAATTCTTCATCTTCTTTACTTTTAAATTCTTCAACTTTATCTTTTGATTTTATATAAACTATAATGCCAGATGTTTTGCCATCCTCACTTATTACAAAATTTCTAAAAACAGGACTGTTCAATATCTCATTAAACCCTCTTTCTTTATCAATACCTTTAGTTCTTAACGTAGAGTAGTTTTGAAGCCTCTCTATTAGTGGCTCATCAGAGCTACTTAGCAAAGGTATATCTAATAGAGTGATCACATTATGTACCCAGTTTAGTTTTTGAATTTCTTTTTTAAGCCTAACAAGATTTTTGATAGAAGCTTCGTCTATCATGCTCTGTTTGGGTGAGTATGTAAGAACTAAAAATTCTTTCGCACCATATCTATCATTTATTTCATTAAGATATTTTAAATCAGGATCACCTTCAATTAGTAATGTTTCAGAAGAGGCATCAAGTCTAAAATTTTTAGAATAATAACCAAAAAAACATAGGCAGATTAACAATAAAACTAAAATTAAACTTGGTTTTTTTAAAACACTATTTTGATAAAATTTGGCTAACATCGACAATTAGCTTTTATATTTTAATTTAATTATTTTGAATATCTTTAAATTTGGTAAACATTGCCTCAAACTCTAACATTACATTACCAGTTGGTCCATGCCTCTGTTTTTGGATAATAAGCTCTGCTAAATGTGATACTTCATTCATTTTAGCTTGCCATTCAGCGTGCTCTACTGTTGCGGGTCTAGGCTCTTTCCCTTGTAAATAATATGCTTCCCTATAGACAAACATAACTACATCAGCATCTTGCTCGATTGATCCAGATTCTCTCAAATCTGATAATTGTGGTTTTTTATCGTCTCTTTGTTCAACAGCTCTGGAAAGTTGCGAAAGTGCTAAAACAGGAACTGCCAATTCTTTTGCTAAAGCTTTTAAACCTTGTGTTATCTCGGATATTTCTTGAACCCTTCCATTGTTAGAATTGGAAGCCCTCATTAATTGAATATAATCTATAACAACCATATCTAGTCCATATAATCTTTTAATTCTTCTAGCTCTATTACTTAATGCAGCAATTGAAATCGCTGGAGTTTCATCTATATAAAGAGGAAGTTCAGATATATCTTTTGATGTTTCAATAAATTTATCGAATTGTTCTTCTGAAATTTTTCCTCTTCTGATATCATTAGACTTAATCCGAGATTGTTCAGCTAAAATTCTGGTTGAAAGTTGCTCAGATGACATTTCTAGAGAAAAGAAAGCTATAGAACTTTTCTCACCACGTTCTTGAATTTTCTTTGCTGCATTAAATGCGATATTAGTAGCTAATGCTGTTTTACCCATTGAAGGTCTCCCAGCAATAATCACTAGGTCTGATTTATGTAAACCACCTAACCTATCGTCTAAATCTTTTAATCCTGTTGGTACTCCAACAATTCCCTCCTCATTTTTATATGCATTTGATGCCATTTCTATAGTTTGTCTCATAGCTTCATCAAATTTTATTAGAGAAGAGTTGAATGATCCTTTTTCTGCAAGATCAAATAATGATTTTTCATAATTTTCAATTATTTTTTGTCCATCGTTACTTATATCGTTTAATCTTGCCAGATCTATTACTTCACCCGAAATTTTAATTAACTCTCTTTTTACATATAAATCAAAAATTAATTTAGAGTATTCAATTGCTTGTCGTGATGAAGTAGAAAATTTAGTTATTTTAACTAAATATTCTGGTATGTTTAATTCATCTTTCTCTTTTTCAAAGTAGTTTTTTAAAGTTATAGGATTTGCTAAAAGACCCCCAAAAATTAATTTTTCTAAAGCCCCAAATATTTTTCTATGAATTGGATCATAAAAATTTTTACTAGAAATAATCAAGCTTACATCATCAAATATATCATTAGATAATAATATAGAACCAATTACAGACTGCTCAGCTTCAATATTATTTGGCAATTCATCATACTTATTTTTTACAATATTTAATGATTGCGACATTCTTATTTGTAAGTTTTTTTTTAAAAAAAACAAAACAATAAATTTACTGGGGAAAAATATGTATAATTTTTAATTTTCTTCTTGAGAAATGACTTTTATTTTAATCTGAGATTGTATTTCAGAATGTAAATTCAATAATACATCAAAAATACCAAGTGTTTTTATCTCTTTAACAGGTTGTATTAAAGACGGATTTATTTCGACATTTTCATTTTTAAATAATATTTTAGAAATTTCTGTTGGCTTCACAGATCCATATAATTCTCTATTTTCTGTGCTTAATTTTTTTATAATAAATTCTTTATTTTTTATCTTTTCTAGAATTAATTTTGCTTGTTGCTTCTTTTCCTCGTCTTTTTTGCTTAAATCATTTTTTATCTTTTCCACTTCTTTAATATTTGCCTTAGAAGCAAACAAAGCTTTTTTGTGAGCTATTAAATAATTCCTTGCAAAACCTCTTTTCACATCAATAGTCTCGCCTATTGAACCTACTTTTCTAACATTTTCTAACAAAATTACTTTCATACTATATTAAAGCTAAATTTCTTGCTCTTTTTATCGACAAAGATAAATCTCTTTGTTTTTTTTGACTAATTGAAGTTATCCTTGAGGGTAATATTTTACCGTTTTCAGATATATACTTTTTTAATAATTTAATATTTTTGTAATCTATTACTGGAGCACCTTTGCCAGACAAAGGGCATTTTTTTTTAAATTTAAATTTGTTATTTTGAAATACACTCAATTTTGAAAAGTTATTCTGAGAACCCTTCTTTTTAATATTTCTTTTTTTCATAATTAATTATTTTTTGTTATTTCCTCATTTTTTTTGAAATATTCAGTTTCAAGATCAAGTTTTTTAACTTTAACAGTTAAGTATCTTAATAAGTTTTTGTCTATCTTTTCATTTTTCTCAAGCTCTTTAATTGTTTTTGGATATCCTTTAATTTTAAAATGCAGATAATTACCTTTCTTATTTTTTTTTATTAAATAAGATAGATGCATTAGTCCCCAGCTTTCAAATTTTAAAATATTACCCTCATTACCTTCTATTATTTTTGAGTATTTTTGCTCTAGTTGCTTTATTTGTGAAGGAGAAATATCTTGTCTAGCTATTAATGTATGCTCGTAAAAGTTCATAATATTTTATAGAAAAAATGAGGATATACTATTATAAGATTTTAAATACAATATAAAAAAACACTTATTTTATAACTTTTTTATGTTTTCTGTCATATTTCCTGGCCAAGGATCACAAATAGTAGGAATGGGTAAAGAATTTTATGACAACTTTGAATTTGTGAAAAAACTTTTTAGTTATGCTAATGACATTCTGAATAAAGATTTAAGCAACATAATTCTTAATGGACCTAAAGAAGAGTTAGAATTAACCGAAAACACTCAGCCTGCAATATTTTTAGTAAGTTATTCAATTTTTAAAGTCATTGAAATGGAGAGTAAATTTAAAATAAAAGATGCAAAATATTTTGCAGGTCATTCATTAGGGGAATATTCAGCATTATGTTGTTCCGAAGTAATAAATTTTGAGCAAACATTAAGGTTATTAAAGGCTCGTGGTAAAGCAATGCAAGATGCTGTTCCGAATAGAGAAGGCGGCATGCTAGCAATCTTAGGTGTAGATATTGAAAGAATAAAAAATCTTATAAATTTAAATATTGAAAATTATCAATGTTATATTGCAAATGACAATACTGTTGGACAGGTAGTTGTAAGTGGTAAAAACGAATCCCTAAATAATTTTGGAAATGAATTGAGAAAACAAAAAATAAAATTTGTTAAACTCCCAGTAAGTGCACCGTTTCACTGTCCACTTATGAATAAAGCTACTAATCAAATGGAAGATAAAATTTCTAACGAAAAATTTATTGATCCAGCAGTTAAAATTGTTTCAAATGTTACTGCAAAACCGACAAATAATTCAAATGAAATAAAGAAACTTTTGATCGATCAAATAGAAAAACCTGTTTTATGGAGAGAAAGCATTATTAATATGATTGAATTAGGAACAAAAAAATTTATCGAAATTGGACCAGGTACCATTTTATCAGGATTAATTAAAAGAATTAATAGAAATGTTAAACTAAATCAGGTAAATACTTTGGATGAAATGATAAATTTATCAAATGATTGATCTTAAAAATACAAATATAATAATAACAGGAGCAACAGGCGGTATCGGCAAATCTATAGTAGAAAAACTTTACAATTTAAATGCAAATATAATAGCAACAGGAACAAATTTAGAAAAATTAAATATTATTAAATCTAGGTTTAATAATGTTAGTACTATTAAATTTGACATATCAAATCACGATAAATTAGATCAACTCATCGAAGATTGTGATAAAATATTTGAGAATAAGATTGATATTTTAATTAACAATGCAGGAATAACTTCAGATAATTTATCTTTAAGAATGAAGAATGATGAATGGAATAAGGTTATTAATTTAAATTTAACTTCTTCTTTTTTACTGAGTAAAAATGCTATAAAAAAGATGCTTAAAAATAAGTCTGGAAAAATTATAAATATTACATCTGTAGTTGGTCATACAGGAAACTTTGGTCAGGCGAATTATGCTGCATCAAAAGCAGGTTTAGTTGGCATGTCAAAAAGTTTGGCACTAGAATATGGAAAAAAGAATATAAAAGTTAATTGTGTTTCGCCAGGTTTAATAAAGTCCGAAATGACAGACAAAATTAGTGAAAGTTTTATAAAATCACTAAAGGATAAAATACCTCTAGAAAGATTTGGTATACCAGATGATGTTGCTAATGTTGTTGTTTTTCTATGTTCTGGAATGTCTGATTATATTACAGGTGAAACAATACACGTCAACGGAGGTATGTATTTTAGTTGACAAAATAGTATAAATATTTATTAAGAATTTTAACAATAAGGAAATTATGTCAGAAGAAGTGTCAGCAAAAGTTAAAAAAATTGTAGCAGATCATCTTGGTATTGAAGAGGCAAAAGTAACTGAAGAATCAAGTTTCATTGATGATTTAGGTGCAGATAGCCTGGATACAGTTGAATTGGTTATGGCTTTCGAGGAAGAATTTGGCTCAGAAATTTCAGACAGTGATGCAGAAAAAATTCTCACTGTAGGAGATGCTGTTAAATTTATCGAAAACAAAGCAAATTAATTTTTAAAATTTAATGTCCAGCTTTAAAAAAGGTGGAATGTATATTTTTTCATCACCTTCTGGTGCTGGAAAGACAACGATTGTAAGAAAGATTTCAAAAAATAGGAATTTTTTAGTTTCAATATCCCATACAACTAGATTGGCTAGACCAATGGAAAAAGATGGTCACGATTACTATTTTACATCCAAAAAAAACTTTAAAAAACTTATTAAAAAAGGTGAATTTTTAGAACATGCAAAAGTTTTTGGCAATTATTATGGGTACTCAAAAAAATTAGTAACACTAAAACTTAAACAGGGTAAAAATATTATTTTTGATATTGATTGGCAAGGGACCAGGCAAATAAGAAATAAAAAGTTAAATTATAAATTAACTACATTTTTTATACTCCCTCCATCCAAAGAGGAATTATTAAAAAGACTTATTAAAAGAGAAAAAAAAAATATGAAAACTGTGAATAAAAGAATGAAGGAATTTAAAAAACATTTATCTAAATGGAAAGAATATGATCACGTTGTAATAAATGATGATTTAAAATTATGCTATAAAAAAATTATGAATATAATTAGAAGCAAAAAAAAACAATTATCCAACCAAAGTTTTATAAAAAAGCATATTAATAAATTACTAATTTAAATTCTCATAAATTTCACAAATTTCTAAATATTTCTTTACTGATAAATTCTGTGGTCTTAAATTAAGGTCTATCTTTAAATCTCTGGCAACATTTTTATAATTTAGAAAAAGTTGCTTCATCGGTTTGCTTATCATTTTTCTTCTCTGATTAAAAAAAATATTAGTTATATGCTCTAGATTTTTTGGTTTTTTTATTTTTTCAAATTCTATTTTTGGAGTAAGAATAATCAGTGAACTCCATACTTTTGGTTTTGGTTTAAAATAAATTGGATCTATATCTAAGATTTTTTCACAATTCATTTTCCAAGATGTTAATATGGATAATCTACCGTAATTTTTACTATCTTCTTTAGCTACTATTCTATCTGCGACTTCTTTTTGAAAAATAAAAATAAATTTATTAAATTTTTTATGTAAATTATCCATTTTTATAAATGAAACTAATATTTTAGTAGAAATATTATATGGCAGATTGCCAAATACTTTTAATGGCACACTACCTATCAAATCGTTATAACATTTTAAGATATCTTTATTAATAACAGTTATGTCACTATTATACTTTCTATGAAGAAGATCTGATAAAATATTATCTTTTTCTACAACAATTAATTTTTTTGGATTTCTTTTCATTAATTCTCCGGTTAAATTTCCAGTACCTGGACCAATTTCTATTACTGTGTCTTTATTAGAAATGTCTCCTAAATCTACAATTTTTCTCAGCAAAGTTTTGTCTTCTAAAAAATTTTGTCCTAAACTTTTTTTTGGATTCATTTATATTAAAGATTTTTGATAAATTTCATTGCATAAAATAGGGAAGACGGGTCAGATTTATTTTCCCCCATCATATCAAAATTTGGTCCATGATCAGGAGATATTCTTATAAAAGGTAATCCAATAGTAATATTTATTGCATTAAAATTATACAATGTTTTTATGGGTGTTAGAACTTGATCGTGATACATTCCTATTACAACATCATATTCTTTTAGGTTTTGTTCTAAAAAAAAAGTATCTGCTGGGAATGGACCCTTAATATTTATTCTTTTTTTTCTTATAATTTTAATAGCAGGTATTATTATCTTATCTTCTTCACTAAATTTATCTATAGTTTCACAATGCGGATTTAATCCTAGCACTGCAAATTTTGGAATTTTCTTTATTATTTTTTTATAAAAATTGTTAATTTTTAAAACATTATTTATAATTTTCTCCTTATTAATTTTTTTAGCAACTTCTTTTAAAGGTAAATGCGTGGTTATAGGAGATACAGATAATTTCTTATTGTATATTAACATTACCTCATTTTTGGAATGAGTTTTTTTTGATAAGAATTCTGTAATGCCTAAGAATTTTTTTCTTAAAAAAGTTTTTTTTGAGACAGGTCCATTAATTAACACAGCTTCGCCAGGTATTTTTGAAATTATTTTAAGAGATACATTAAAACATGAATTTATATATTTATTAGCACTAGCTGAGTTTTTTATAAAAAATTTTTTGAATTTATAGTTAATGTTATAAACATTTAGGAAATTTAGTTTTGCTTCATTTAAATCTCCGATTTTATTCAGTTTTAATTTGTAGTTTAAAATTTTTAATTGACCATATAATAAATCATAATTTCCAACTATTATTATTTTGTGTTCTTTAGATATTTTATCTTTAAAATATTTTCCAATTATCTCAGAAAATGTACCAAATGGTTCACCTAAAACTATAACTATATATTTAATATTCATTAATAACTGTATTTTGTTTTAATCGTTTGAAAAATAACAATGAAAATTGATTCAATTGTTTGTTCTTTTCGTATTTAATTAATTCTCTTAATTGTTCTTCAATATTAAAAATTTGGTTAATTTCTCTTTTATTATTAATTCTTAATAATAAATATCCAGTTGAGTATTTAATTGGAATGGATACTTCACCTAATTTCATTGTACTCAAAATTTTAGAAAATTTATTTGATAATATTGTTTCTTTAATCCAACCAATTTCCCCGCCATTTTTTGCACTATTAGCAATGCTAAATCTTGCAACCGAAGTTTTAAATCCATTGTTTTTAATACTTTTTAATATTTCTTCGTTTTTTTTTTTTAAATTTTCAGATTTATCTAAATCAAACAAGATTTCAGAGAGATTATATTCAAACTTTTTATTATTTTTGTTTCTTATAATAAGCCTATTTTTTAAATAATCTTTATCAATTTTTACTAAGTCATTGAATTTTTTGAAAATTAATTCATTCCATAAAATTTCATATTTAAGTTTTTGATTAAAATTTTCATAATTTATTTTTTTTCTTTTTAAAAGTAATTTTAATTCTTCCTCATTATTAACTTTTTTAAATTTATAGATATTTACTTTTGTCTTTTCCAAAAGTTTTTCATTATTTACATTTTTAAAAATTTTGTCTAATTCCTTTTTTTTTATTATATGTTTAATTAATGAATTACGAGCTAAATTATTTATCTGGTTACTAGGTAGTTCATTTATTTCTGGCTTTATAAATAATAAATACTTAATTTCATCTTCAATATCTACATTAGATATTATTTCATTCCCTATTTTATATTTAATAGTTATTTCACTTGATACATTATTATAAAATAAAGAAATAATTATAATAAAAAAAATTTTTTTTATAATTTTCATATGATTAATTTCCAAATACACTTGTAATATTTGCAACTCCTAGCTCCGTAAATGGTATAATTTTTACAAGAAATGATATGCTTTTATTAGGTTCTAGGTTGCCAACATCATAGAAAGTTCTGTTGTATTTTAAATTTATTGAAATACAGTCAGTTTTATATTCATAATTTAAATCATAGTATTGAGTAAAATCTTCTTTTAAATCTTTTGTGATTATGAAACCTAACTTATTTTGGTCATTAATTTCGAAGGTAGTTTCATTTTTTATATTTTCACTATTATTAATATCATTATCTTCAGTGTAATAATTGAAATTTGTTATTAAATTATTTACTGTTATTCCAACATCTAAACCTTCTAAATTTGATGACTTTAAATCTCTGTCATATGAAAAAAAATATCCTAGATTAATATTTTCGTTAACTTTATAATTCATTTCTCCAAATATATCGGATCTTGTTTGGTCTAATTTTGATTTTGATGGTAAATTAAGATCTTTTTTTGCTTTAATAACATTAGCAACTTTAAAATCAAATACACGACCATCTATATTGTTCTCTCTAAAAAATTCTAAACCTAGAGTTAACGACTCTCCACCTTCAACTTGAGAATTTGTATTAATTCTATTCATACCAAATACATTATCATAATTTAATGATATATCTTTAGATGACAAATTAGTGTTACCATTTGGACTATATCTAAATGAAGCTATGGGTTTTAAAAAATGATTAGCTTTTTTAAGTTTCTTTTGTAAAGGTAAACTCAAATCATATTTTAAAGTTGTGAATAAATCATAATTTTTATTTTCATCAAAAGCATTGGAATTTTCAGAATAATTATTCGTATTTTTTAGTAACAAAGTGTAATTGCTTATAAAACCTCTGCTATTTACAAAGTCATTAGATGTAAAAGTAAAATCATTTATGATGACCGCTTCTATAATATTTGTCTCAAAATTTTTATGATATCCTTGCGAGTGAAAATCAAATACTCCATTATAATGAGAAGGTATATCTATATTTCTTTTAAAACTAAAATCAGGAAAAATATATTGGTATCTGTCATGATAATTTCTAGATAAATCTTCAAATACCTTGAAAGAAGTTTTTAACTCAGAAGTTCCATTGTTATAATTCATATCAAAATTTGATAATAATAGACTTTCATTATCAATAAGCGGCGAAGTTAAAGCTAATTTATGTTTTTTTAAATAATTATCTCCTTTTACATCTTGTAAATTTATTTCATAATTTAAATTTTTATTTATCTCTCCTATTTGATTGTAAAAAAAATGAGATTTGGTTCCCTCCGACCCTACAAGAAAACTAAAGTCACTAATAATATTTGATTTTGATAAAGATTGTCTATATTCATTTTGAAATAAAAAGCTTTTGTCAGCATAAATTCTTGGATTAAAAGTAATATCTTTGTCTTCACTTAAAACTTTAAAATAAGGGATATTTATTGATGTACCTAAAGTCTCCGAACTCGAATAAGAAGGTGTCAAAAAACCTGATTTTCTTTTTACAGATGGATCTGGATGGTGAAAATAAGGCAAATAAAATAATTTGATATCAAATATTTTTAACCATGATCCAAAGTATTCGAAAATTTTATTCGTCTTATCATGTTTGAATTCTCGACTTGATAATTCCCAACCTCTGCATGTATTTATATTTGTATTACATGTACTAAACACTGCTTTATAAATTTTAAGTTTTTCTTCATCAGAAATAGCACTTTTACCTCTTAATTTTGGATCATTTTTTTCATTTCCAAAATACGATTTAAAAAATTCTATTTTAACTTCTCTTCCAGCTATATGATTATTACTAAGATTTATCATCAAATCCTCAAAATAATATTTATTGTTAAATTTATCTTTAACTAAAGAACTTTGTGCTGTGATAATTTCTTTATCTAAAAAAAAATTAAAATTGTCTTTTAAAAAATATTCATTATTTTGATTGTCATTTATGATAGTTTCTTCATTACTAAATATTTTTTTATTTGCCCTATCAAAAATTAAATTTTTGCTTCTAACTTTGTACTTATTATTGAAATCTAGAAAAACATCATTTTTTGAATAAACAATATCTTTTTTAATATCATATATAATATAATCTCCACTTAAATTAATATTATTTTTGTAATCAAAATATTTTACATCCTCAGTAAAAATTATTTTATTATCTAATTTAATATATTCTGCTTTTTTTGCTTTTATTTCAGTTTTATCATTTTCAAATATAGTTTTTGAATTATATGCAATTATTAAATTCCCATTTTTTTTAATTTCCATATCGTCAGCTTCAAAATTTATTTCATCAGCAAACGCATTAAAAAATATTAAAAAATAAATAAATATAATTTTAATTAATCTAATTATTTTCATTAACTCTTATCATTCCAATATTGCATATTAAAAATAGTATTAACATTGGCACCCATACTGATAAATATACTGGAAGTGCCCCTTTATTTCCCAATAAACTTGAAAAATAATTTAAGTAATAAACTAAAACAGATACAAAAATACCAAATAAAATTGTAAAAAATTTAGTTTTAAACCTTTTTAGTTTATTAATTATTAAAAATCCAAGGATTGTCATCAGTAAAAAAAATATAGGCATACTATATATTTTATTTAGATGAATTTTAATTTCTGTATTTGAGTAACCTATTTTAGAATAATTTTTTGATAGTTCATGTAATTCATAAATATTGAGTGCATTTAAATTAGAAAATAAATTTGATATTATTTCACCATCGAATGTCGAATTATAAACATAGCTTTTAAATTTATTTTTTTTTCCATCATTTGTTAATATTGAAACATTATTTAATTTCCAATTTTTTGAAGCAATATTAGCAGTTTCTGCAAATGTAGTACTTTTGCTATTATAATATTTGTTAGCTTCACTTATAGTGATTGATTTAAGAAAGTTTTTTTCAAACTTTTCTGCATGTATAACATATATGTTGTCATCAATCTCTTCTTTTATCCACAAACCGCTATCGTTAACTACCGCTAAATAATCATTGCTATTAGAAAATCTATTTTTAATATCGAGATAAGTTGTTTTTAGTTTTGATGAAAAAGAATAGTAAAACAAGAGCAAAAATATACCTATAATTATAGATAAGAAACTAAGGATATAAATTATTTTTATTTTACTAATTCCATTTGCATTTAATATTTCCATTTCATTATTTTCACCTAGTTTAAGATAAAAAAATTTAGCGGAAATTAAGAAAATAAAAGGAAAAATTTCAAATATTAACGAAGGCGCATTAAGAACTGATAAATATATTGAGTAATAAAAATCTGTTTCATACTTTTCTAAAAATCTAATTTCTTCAAAAAAATTAATTATAATTACAATAAAAAAAAATACTAAGCTTATATAAATAAAATTCTTTGTAAAAACCCAACAAATATATCTTTGATATTTTTTTATATTCATAAATAATTAAGGTTAAATTTAGTTTTAAATAAAATAAAAATATAAAATACGAAAATAGATATTACGGGTAAAAAAAGAAATAAAAATTCAATTACTATTGAATAATTAATAAATTTATAACTTAGCTGTGAACACAAAATAATTACAAAACCAATAAAAAATAATATAAACTTTATATTATTTTGTAAGAAAACTGATTTAGGTTTTAAAATAAGCAAAGAACTTATTAATGATAAAATAATAATGTAAATAGGATTAACTATTCTTTTAACAATTTCCTCATAAATATCTTTAACTAAAAAGCTATTATTATCACCGCATCTAAAATTATTATCCTTCCTATCTTCTTTATATTTAATCAAACAATTAAAAAGAAATGTGGTATTAATTTCATCAAGCTTTCTATATTTTCTAGTCTTTGTATCAAACTTAGATAAATTGTAGTTTGTTTCTTCAAATCCAAAGTTATAATTTCCTTTATCATTTATTGTAGTAACTTCTCCTTGATAAAGTTTAAAACTAAAACCATCTTTATTTTTTTCTAATTTTCCATCACTTGCAATTATAATTTTTTTCTCAATCTCATTTATTTTTTCTTTTATGTAGATGCCCTTAAGTTCTCCATTCTCTTTATATTCTTCAACGAATATTGTTAAATTCCTCATTATATTTGAAAATTTTTTCTCCTGAATAAGTTTCGGAAAAAAATCACTGGATGAATTTTTCAAAAATTCTTGGCTTAAATTTTGAGAATATGGGACTATTAAAAGATTTAAACTTAATTGTATAAATACAAAAAATATAGAAAACTTTGCAATGAAATTTATAAAAGAAATTTTTTTTATACCATTTGTCCAAAAAACTAATATTTCATTATTTTCTTCATATCTATTTATGACAACAAACAATGTTAAAAAAAAAGTAAAAATTATAAGTTTACTAAATATTTTCGGAATACTTAAAATAGAGTAAACAAAGTATATATTTATGCCATGACCTTGTTCAGATATTATATCTAGTAGGTTGACAGCTTGTATTACCCAGATAATTAGAGTTATAGCAATCGAGGATAATAAGAAAAATATCAAAATATCAGACGATAATTTACGAAATATTAATTTATTCATTGAAATTATAAATTTTATAAATATACAACAATATCTATTAAATATTTCAAAAAAATGAAGCTAAAATTAAATTTCGTAACTAAAGTACCAAAAGTAGCCAAAGATAATGAGGTTATTTTATTAAATAACAAAAATACTCAAAACAAAATCGTTAAATCTTTAAACAAATCTATATTAGCTAATAAATTATTCTTAGAGCAAAAATTTCTAATTCAAAATACAAATAACAAAATATATATTTTTGTAAATTGTACCAAGTCTAAAACTTCTTTGGATTATGAGAAACTTGGATCCAATTTATTCCTTTTTCTAAAGAATAATAAAATTGAAAAATCTTTTTTTGAAACAAATTTATCTAAAAT
>MDTA01198601.1_pt1 | contig 14598 bp, 11 predicted proteins | sample 811151 | NCBI WGS metagenome assembly MDTA01 (sample SAMN05326648, study PRJNA326480) | marine metagenome | isolation source: seawater | place: Indian Ocean: South | collected 2010 | reverse complement strand
ACAATCAAAGCAGTGTGAAGAAGTATCAGACATGTTGTCAAAAGGTCTTTTTAATACTTTGAATAATATAGGTATGACAATAAAGTTAAAGGGTTGATATGAAAAACTATACAAAACATTTAGTTGAATGTCATTGCATTTTAAAAATTTTTGAAAATAAAACAAAGCCGCTTTACCATAAGTTTCCTGTTTTTTCACTTGTAGATGAAAACGATGAAATAGAAGAAAAGTATGTAATGTGTAATAACTGCGATATTATTCATCGTGTTCATGACATATGCAAAAGTGAAATTAAGTGGGGAAAAGAAGGATATAAATCTTTAGTATACACAAAAGAAGACATAAAGTTTAATTTAGAAAATAATGGAAATGAAAAAATTGCTGAACTTTTAGAAATAAATCAAGTAGACATATCAGACTGGGAGCTTGTTGATTATCTAATTGAAAACAATTTAGAAGGACATGTAATTTTAGACAAAAAAGAGATGGATGATAATGTAAATTATAAAGTACTTTATATATTAAAAGAAGGTAAGATTAAAATAAAAAACGAATTAGATCAGAGGTATGTATGATTTTAGACCCTAATGTTCCTGAAGACTTATATTCTATAGAAAAGTGTAGAAATATAAAAAATGAGATTATGAATTTTGGTGTTAATAATAGAGAAATATTAAAAATTATTGATATGTTATCACTTGAGCTAGAAGAAGTAGATAAGATGAAAAAGATTCAAGAAGTATTAAAAAATGAAACTATTATTAACAAAGAAGAAAAACCTAATATAGTTTTATAAAACGAAAGGTATGAATATGTCAGAAGAGTTAATTCAACAAGAACTAAATAGTAATAATGAAACAAACATGAGTCACAGCTCACTTTATAATGAGATTAGAATCCTTGTAGAGTCAATTGAGACTGATGTTGTAAAGTCTGAAAAGGGTAATAAAGCGGCTAGCGTTAGACTTAGGAAGGCTTTGCGTCTTTTAAAGAACAGATCAGGTGACTTTGTAAAGTTTACACTAGGAAAGATTTAAATATTTTTTTGAATCTTTTTAATTGCATTTTTTTCTATTTGGCAAACTCTCATTCTTGTAATATCAAATAAATCTCCAATTTCTTGAAGAGTGTGAGTTTTGCCATTTGATTTATTTATTATACAATTATTGCTCGGGCAAGAGTCGTGCCAATATCTGCAGCTCTTGTTTGAGCAATTTTTATTTAGTACTTCATGGATCTTAAAGCAAGCATAATTTTCAAGTTCTGATTTTTCCATTTCTAATTCCTTTTGGGTTTAACTTATAATTACCATTATATGACAAATTGAAAGGTTTTACAATGGTCAACTCTTTGTCTGAAAAAGATATTAAAAGGAAATTATTTATTATTGATACGAGTGTTCTATTATATGACAAGAGCGCTCTTTTTAACTTAAGTGGAAATGATATAGTAATCCCTTTAGTAGTTTTAGAAGAAATAGATAAATTCAAGTCAAGAGAAGGAATTTTAGGAGAATATGCTAGATTTATAAATAGATTTTTAGATGATTTAAGAAAGTTAGGAAGTTTACACGAGGGAGTATATCATGAAGCAAATGATATAAACATCAAAGTAAAGTCAGAAGTTGACTGGGATGGCCTTAACGGACTTGATTTGAAGTATAATGACAATATTATTATAGCAACTGTCAATAACATTGTTAAAAACAATACAGAGTATGATCATATAGCACTTATAACTAAAGATATAAATCTTAGAGTAAAATGCGATGCTGTAGGAATTAGATCAGATGATTATAATGCAGACTATAAATTTATTGAATCTGATAATTTATATCCTGGTTATAAAGAAATAATAGTTGATTCTGAAATTATAAACAAAGCATATTCAGGCAATCATTTAAAACTTTCAGAAGAAATTTTTGAAGATGAAAAAATATTAGAAAATGAATTTGTAATTCTTAAAACTAATAACGGTAGTAATCAGTCTTGTTTAATGAAAAGAAGAGATAAAAATTTAGTAATTCTTGAATCTAAACAAGAACTTTATAGACTTTCTAGTATAGAAGCTAAAAACAAAGAACAAATATTTGCACTTGAACTGCTATTAGACGAAGAGATACCATTAGTAACACTTACAGGTATTCCGGGTAGTGGTAAAACTTATTTAGCTTTAATGACTTCTTTAAAAGCAATAGAAAAAGAAGAGAAAAAAAGAATAATTTTTACAAGACCTATTCAGACTGTAGGGAAAGATTTAGGTTATCTTCCAGGATCATTGAACGAAAAGATGTCACCATGGTTAGCGCCTATAGTTGACAACTTTAGAAATCAGTTTGGAGACTTAATGTATTTTGATTTAATGATGGAAAAAGGTCAAATAGATGTAGCACCTTTATCATATATAAGAGGAAGAAGTTTTAATGACTCCATAATTATAGTTGATGAAGCGCAAAATGCAACTGTTCATGAGCTGAAAACAGTAATTACAAGAACAGGAAAAAATTCAAAAATTATTTTATTAGGAGATATAGATCAAGTTGATTTAGCTTATGTAAATAAATTTTCAAATGGTTTGACAATTGTTATTGAAAAACTAAAAGAAGAGAATATAACAGGACATGTAAACTTTACAAAAGGATACAGATCTGAACTTGCAAATATAGTCGCTAAAAAATTATAAAAAACGGAGTTAAAAATGCCTACATCTAGAATAGACGCAAATAGAGTTAGATATGTCTATCCTCTGTTAAGAAGAGCACCTATTTACGGAAAAATCGGTTCAGGTGGAACAAGTGGAACAAGTGGTACAGGTATTAATGTTGAAGTTGAAGTTATTGAATTTAACAATACAGACTCAGCGTCTTATACTTTTAAAAGTACTTACGATTCTATACCGGTATGCGTTATTTCACCTGAAGATGAAAATGTAAATGTTTTTATTACAAGTTTGTCAACTACAGCTATAACAATAGGAGCTTCTGCTTCTAATGCGGGAAAAGTTCATCTTCATATTTATCCTGATGACGGGAGTTAAAAAATGATACAAAAAGGAAAAGCAACATTAAATTCAGGACAAGACAGCATTCAGATTAACTTCTCTGAAACTTTTTCATCAAATCCAGTAGTTAATATAAGTTGCAAAGAAGATGTAAACATATACTTATTAGATGTAAGTAAAACATATATTACTGTTGAAGTAAGTAATCCACTTTCTTCAGACTTAGAAATAAATTATGTTGCAATAGAAAAAACATCTTAGGAGTATAAAATGGCTAGAGACTTTTTAACAGATCAAACTAGAACTGGAAATATTATAGGTAATAATAGTCCAGATTCTGAGCCAAAGTTAATAGTATATTCAGATTCTAACGCTTTAGATAATATTGGAGGTAAGTCTACAGAACTTGGAAATAGATTGAATAATGTTGGAGATGATGCTTTTATATATATAGACGGTATCCCTGGATCAAAGAAATTAGGTACAGCTAATACTGTAGCAGTTTTTGGTGGTGACGTTGTAGTAAGCGGATCTTTATACTCAGAAGGTAACTCTTCTTCACTTTGGGAAGTTGATCCAACAGATTCAGATAGCTTAATACCTACAAATATCATAGATGGTCATACAGGACTATTTGCTATGGATTTTAATACGTATATAGACTTTGACGGTACTGTATATCAAAATAGTTATACAATGTCTGTAAATTCTTGCATTGTTGATACTTTATTTGAACTAGATACTTCAGATCAAAATGATTTAAATAATATAATGCCAAAATTATGATTTATTTTTCTACATTAATTATAAAAGTAAATATTATAAATAATTATAAAAGAATATTAGGAGATAAATTAGATGTCAACAAAAAATTTAATACCTAGAGGAAACGAAGAAGGTAAACTAGGAATAGGAGGTTCTACTCCTAGAAAATGGTTAGAAGTAAATGCAAGAAAAGGTAATTTTAATATAGCAGCTGTAAATGCTCTAAACAACCTTAGCGGCTTTACACTGCTTGAAGGTGGAACTGATATTAATATTACAGGATACTCTTCTGAAACTGAAGGTTTTAAAATAAAAATAGACTACACAGGATCAGGAGGAGGATCAAGCAATTCAGATCCTCATAGAATATTTGCTGATAATGTAGCAGGCGGAAATATAAGTGAAGTATTAGTATCAGATGATAATACAACAGACGGAACTTATATAAATTTTAAGATAAATAACTTAGATAGGTGGAGAATTAATTCAGAAGGAAATTTTGTTCCATTCGCAAATGATGCTAATGATTTAGGTAGTCTAACTAAAAGTGTAAGATCAATTTACTTAAAAGATAGAGACTTTTCTGGTAAAGATTTTGGATTAAATTTTTCAAATGGAACTTCTTGGAAATCAAATTTAAGTTTGAGCTCTAGCAGTAGATTGCAAGTATCAAAAAATCTTGATAGTAATAATAATCCTGTATTTGATAATATTCCAGTATTTAAGACACCTGTTAGATTAGCAACAACTGAAGATCTTGTTGGATACTCTTACTCAAATCATACGTTGAAAGAAGATGGGACAACTGGTTCTTTAAGTTTAGATGGAGTTTCTACTTCTACTAACGATAGAATATTAGTTAAAAATCAAACAACTAAATTAGAAAACGGTATTTATAAAGTAACTATTGAAAACAGCAAAGTAGTATTAGTAAGAGTAGATGATTTACCTTTAGGCGATGATTTTTCTAATATTATTGTACAAGTACTTTTAGGTAGTGATCATGGAGGATCACAATTTACATCAAAGTCTAATTCTACAAATAGTCATACTGTAGGAACAGATAATCTAGATTGGATTGCAAGCTCTTTTGTTGGTATTAAGTCTGTAAGTGAAGATACAAATCCAACCTTAGGTAGTCACTTAAATGTAAATGACTTTAGTTTAAAATCAGATGCAACAAAGCAAATTAGTTTTCTTCCTGGAGGAATTACAGATAAAGGAATAACTTTAGACGACGGATTAGTAACAGTAAAAAATAATGGTACGTCAGGTTCAGAATTAAGACTGTATACTAATAGCTCTAGTGGGTCTAGTCATTATGTTAGCATAAAAGCTCCAGAAAATCCAGATAACACTTTTTTTGTTGACAATGGCAATGTTACTTTACTATTACCTACGCATGCAGGAGCTAATAATGATACACTAGCTACACAAGAGTGGATAGCTTCTCAAAATTATCTTGCCACTGCAGATTTATCAAGTTATGTAACAACTACTAGTCTTAGCACACAATTAAGCAGCTATGCAACACAAACTTTTGTAACATCTCAAGGATATATTACTAATTCTGTAAGTGATCTAACTAATTATTATACATCAACTCAAGTTGATACAGAAATAAACAATAAAATACAAGGTTTTGATGAAGTTTTAACGCCAGTTAGACTAGCAACTACAGATACTGGTACATCTCTCGATTCTTATATTTATAATAATACTACATTAACAGAAAATGGAACAACAGGAAACTTATCTATAGACGGTCAAGTAGTAGCTAACGGTGATAGAATTCTAGTTAAAGATAGAGGAGATGATAAGCAAAATGGCGTCTATATAGTATCTGGAGTAGGTTCAAGTTCATCTGTAGTATTGACAAGAGCAGATTTTACTCACGGATCAACAATTGATACTAAGTTTATTTTTGTTGAAGAAGGAACAAAACACTCTAAAAATGGTTTTGTGTCAACAGCACCTACTGCAGGAAGTGTAGGATCTGTTAATTTAGTATTTAAACAATTTTCATCATCAGCTAGTATAACAGCTGGAGGTGGACTTACTAGCAATGGTAACGATTTTAGTGTTAATGTAGATGGTTCTTCTATAGAAATTAGTACTGATCAGTTAAAAGTTAAAGACAGTGGAATCACAAACGCTATGTTAGCTGGTTTAATTGATGATTCTAAACTAAATCAAATTACTACTGCTGATAAAATATCACTCTCAGCTTTAGATATTGATGGAGGAACCTTAGTAAATATTAATGCTAATCCTGCTGAAGTACTATCAGATAATAGTTTATTTATAACTGATTTTGATGGTTTAGGTAAAAATAGAAAATCTACACTTTTATCTTTGAAAGATTATATTACTGGAGGAAGCAATAACAATGTTTCAAATTGGAAGTTAGGAAGCACTGATGGTGGAGACGTTTATTTAGATACAACAAATTCTAGTGATGTCAAGCTAATGATTGCTGAAGGTGTTGTGGGCGCAACACATATAGCAGGTAATGCAATTACACATTCAGAATTAGATGTAACTGCTATAACAGGGCAGACAAACTTTACATTTAGCACAACACCTAGTGCTTTAGCTGAACAAAGAGCAAATTCTTCTATACTAATTTCAAATACTGTAAACGATACTACTACTCTAAAAAAAGTAAGTGTTTCAAGTTTATTATCAAATATAACTGCAGAAGTAGATATTAATGGTAAAGATTTATTTCCAACAACAGGAGTAGATAGATTTATTGATAGTACAAACGATCACTTGTTAATGTACGATCATTCTCAAACTAAAAATGTAAAAGTTCCTCTATCTAAAATAATAGAAGCTGCTGCTTCTTCTTTAAAGTTTGAAACTATATATCACAGCGCGCAAAGCACGTCCAACCGCGGCGTAGTAAGTGGAACTCCATCTGATCCTACAGATCCTAATAAAGGTTGGGAGTTTGCTAGTAATTCTTACAATACGATAAAAATGGAGTATGGTTCAACAAATAATACTGAAATGAATACTCAGACTAAATGGTTTAATTTACCCTCAAATTCAAATGCTGGTGATGTTATTATAATCACTGTAGAGGGTAGAGTTCATCCTAATATGAGGGAATTCAATATTGATGGATCTACCAATGGGGATTCATTAGTTTATCAAAGAGGTGAAGTTGGTGGTAATTTAGTATTAAGAAACAATCAGGGTAATGTTGATCTTGTTCGATATAGTATGAATGAAATTAATGAAAATAGCCTTACTTTGACATATGATGGAACAAATTGGAAATATCCTTCAAGAGTAAAAAACAGTCATTTAAGAGTAGTCACAGACGAGGGTATCATGCTAGGTAGATACGCTTCCTCCAGCGGTGGCGGTGGTAATGCTAAGTCTTTATGGAATAAAACAATTTTATTTATTGGAAAGCAATCAAATATAAGAACAATAGACTTGCCTGATAAAGCTGACAATTTGTGGTCAGGTGCTAATGAGGACTATTTTGGAACACTTGACAAAGATGGTTGCATGAAGATAATTTCTTGGGGTAAAAATCAAACTTTTAAATTTACTTCTAGATCTGCTACGATATTAGATCACAATAATTTAGACACCGAAGACGACAATTTAAAACTAACAGATTCACTTGTTATTACTCCAGGACCTGGAATTATTGAAGTTAGAATGTTAAGACCAGAAGAAATTGTGAATTCAAATTGGTCTTGGAATAATCATTGTTGGCTTATAAGTTATCCTAAAGCTGTAGTTACTCAACAAGACATTATAGATCTTTTAGAAGGTGGTATTGCAGACAATTCTGAGGGTGTGTTTAAAATAACAAAGTCTAGTCCTGTAAAGTTTGAATCAGCTAAGATTACTACAGGAATGTTAAAAACAAAACTTCTAGATGATGCTAATAGTACAGTAGCAGCAATTTCTCAAGCAAACATATCAGACTCGGCTGTAGGCCCTTCAGAGATTGCTGATAATGCTGTTCAAACATCAAAGATAAAAAATGAAAACGTTACGTTTGAAAAACTATCTAAATTAGCACCATTTAAAATAATGGGTAATATTGATGATTCTAGAACAGATGCTAATAATACAGAACATAATGTATCTCCTACATCAGTTACTGTAGACATAGATTTAACAGCTGAGAATGTTGGTGAAGAAAACAATTCAGTTTCAACTACAAAAGCTATAAAAGAATATGTAAATGATAAATTCTCAAGTTTTGTAGTAGAAGCTGCATCATCTTCATATAAATATTTAAATTTAACAGAATCTTCTCCTCCAGGAGAGATTCTTACAGTATCACAAGGAGACTTTGTTGGAGATACAGCACATATTGTAGTTAAAAACGGAAGATATAGAAGAAGTATCAACTTTGATCAATTAGATCCTTCTACAGCTGTAGCTTCTAAAATATGGGCTAATGAAAAACCAGGACTTATGTCTAGACGTATTAGAGACAATTTACAAATTGGTACTATACCTAATATTTATCCTGCTGGATATCAATTATTTCAAGGTGTAGAAATGCCAAGGGCTTCTAGTTTACCTATTGGTTCTAAAGTAATATTTTACTATATATCTACTATAAATCCTTCTCTTTTACCTTCACAAATACCTGAATCAGGAGATTATTGGCATGTACCTGCAAACTTAAGAATATTTGTTAATAGAAATGACAAAGTATACATGCCTACTGCAACTACTCCTGGTAACAAAGGCTATCCGGGATGGAACGGTGCTGGTACTTCATGGAACGGATATCACTATAATGCTCATAACCCTGAATTTACAGAGGCTAACATGTGGAGCGGTCTCGGTAGTTCTAGTAATAGAAAATATAGAGCGTATAATGAAAAATATCAAGTTGACTTTTCAAATACTTCTTCAATATATAACCCTTCTAGTAGTGAAAAAGTTAATATGATAAATGTATATAATGATATAAATGGAATATTATCATGGGGCACATTAAAAATAAGAAGTATATTTGAAAGAAGACTTATTCCTAAGGGATTTAGAGACTTTACCCAAGTTTTTACTGAAGATCATCATGAAGCTGTATACGTTGCTTATCAAAACATAATCTCGAATTTAAATCCTAAAGGTCATCAATTGAATTATCACACTGGAGTAACATCCAATATAGGAAATAGATATGACCAGATAAGTTATCTAACTCAAAATAACACATACGCGCAATTTGAATCATTTCCATCTAAAGCTGAGCAAGATACTCATTGTACTAAAGCAATGTTTACACTTGTACGACACTCACAATTTGGTCTTGTTTGGCAACCTAGTAATGCTGGCAATCAAGTAATCGAAATACCAGTTGGAATTTCTTGAATCAACAAAATATAAATTAAGGAAAAAAAGTAATGAGCATATTTACTAAATTATTAACTGATGTAGTATTAGATCAAGATGATGATGGTAATGACATATATGATGTAGATATTATAATACCTTCATTTAGTGAAGATTATGGTATACAGTTTAGAATCGATGAAGTATTAAGCATAGGTCAGATTGAAAATCTTGAAAATGTTAATACTTCTTCTATTGCAAACAATCATTTTCTAGTATACGATGATTCTTCTTCCAAGTGGGTAAACAAACAACCTAGTGATGCTCTTTCATCTTTAGGATTAACAGCAACAGCAGCTGAAATTAATTATTTAGACATTACAACTCTAGGAACATTAGAAGCAAGTAAAGTTGTAACAGCAAATGCAAGTGGTGATATTATTATTCCTGATAGTGATAAGCTACAATTTGGAGATAGTTTAGATATGACACTGTATCATGATGGTACAGACTCATATATTACAAATCAGACTGGTGCATTAAAAATAGCAACAGAAACTAGTGGAGTTGCTATAACATTAGGACATACAACTTCAGAAGTTATAGTTTCTGATAACTTAACAGTTGCTGGAAATCTAACAGTTAATGGAACGACTACTACAGTTAACTCAACAGTAACAACATTAGATGATCCTATTATTACGTTAGGTGGAGATTCAGCTCCTGGAAGTGATGATAATAAAGATAGAGGTGTAGAATTTAGATGGCATAATGGATCAGCAGCAAAAGTTGGTTTCTTTGGATATGATGATTCAACATCTAATTTTACATTTATACCTGATGCTACAAATTCATCTGAAGTATTTAGTGGTACAGCAGGTAATGTAGCTTTTGGATCTGGTGAATTTACAGGTAACGTGACAATTGATAATGGAAATTTACTACGTTTAAGCGAGCTTGATACAAATGGGCCACATGCTATATCTATCAAGGCACCTGACTCTGTTTCTTCTGACGTAACTCTCGTTCTTCCAGATGGTATAGGATCAGATGGACAAGCTCTTGTTACTAATAACTCTGGTGTATTAAGATGGGAATCAGTTTCAGGATTTAAAACCTATAATACAAAGACAGGAGATTTTGATGCAGCTGTTAATAATCACTATAGCGTTAGTACAGCAAGTGGCGCACTTATAGCTAGTCTCCCGCAAATTTCAACAACAACAGCAGGAGAAAGTTTAGTAATAAAGTTTAAAGCAGGAACAAATACACTAACAATAAATCCTTATTCTGGAAATACGATCGAAGGATTACAAAACTTAATAATGACAGACTCACAATCACCTGGACAAAGCATAACATTCGTTTCTGATGGCTCAAGTGCTTGGGAAATAATTTAATAAAAGGAGATAAGACATGTCTTTTGGTATAAAAAAAATAAGTACAGATGAAAATGGCAACTCTTTTGCAATTTCTTCAAAAGTAACAGGAACTGGTAGCGTTTTTGTTAAAAGTGGTGATGATTTAATACTTCAAGAAGACCTAAGAAACGGAACTGGAATATTTTTAATTGATATTACAGAAACAAATTCATCAGGAACGTTTACAGTAGCACTACCTAGTAATATACTATCAAACACAGATGATCATTTTGAGTTAGACTCAAACAACGATTTTGCATTAAAAACATAAATCAGGTAATAATTAAAACAAGATTAAGATTCAAAGGATATAGATTAAATGGCAAACCTAGTACCAAAAGTCGATAATACTGGTTCTTTAGGAACTAGTTCTAAGAAGTGGAGCAATGTTCACTCTACAACTTTAACTGTTGCAGCACAAGCTGCAGACTTAAGTTTAAACTCTCAAAAGATAACAAATCTTGGGACACCAACAGCTAATACTGATGCAGCAACTAAAGCTTATGTTGATGGAATTGCTCAAGGTTTATCAGCTAAAGATTCAGTTAGAGTAGCAACTACAGCTAATGGAACATTGGCTTCTGCATATGAAAACGGTCAAGCAGTTGATGGTGTAACTTTAGCAACTAACGATAGAATCCTTATCAAAAATCAAACTTCAGGTGCAGAAAATGGTATTTATACTGTTAATGCTTCTGGAGCTCCAACAAGAGCTGTTGATTTCGATGCTAATGCAGAGGTTGCTAAAGGTGCTTACGTTTTTGTTGAAGAAGGATCAACAAATGCCAACTCTGGGTTTGTTTTGACTACAGACGGATCTATTACTCTTGGTTCAACTGAATTAGCATTTACACAGTTTAGTGGTGCAGGTCAAATTACTGCAGGAGACGGTATATCTAAAACAGGTAATACACTTGCAGTTGATATCCCAAATACAACTGAAATGACAGGTGATATTGTTGACACAGACGAATTATTAGTTTCAGATGGTGGAGCTTTAAGAAGAGCTGATTTTAGTGTTGTAAGAGATGCAGTCTTTAATGATATTTCTGGAGATGCTGCAGTTGCTGCAGGTGGAGCACTTACAATTGCTTCGGCAGCAATTACAGGTCAAACTGCAGAATCTAATATAGCAGACGATGATTTAATTCTAATTTCAGACACTTCAGAGTCTGGAGCACTAAGAAAGATGACAAAGGCAAACTTTGTCAGTGGTCTAGGCGGCGGAGGTCTTTCGGATGTTGTTGGAGATACAACTCCTCAATTAGGAGGAAACTTAGATATTAATGGTAAAGACATAATTTCAGTTTCTAATGGAAATATTACATTAACTCCTAACGGAACAGGTGTAGTTAGAATAGATGGAACTTCTGGAATTGATATTGAAAGTGGTTCAATTTCTATTAAAAATAGTGGATCAGTTTCAAACGTTAAATTATATTGCGAATCTAGTAATTCTCACTATACACAATTACAATCAGCAGCGCATGCTAGCTATGGTGGAGGTGGCAACATTACTTTAACTCTACCTACTGCAAATGGCACATTAATTAGCACAGGTGATTCTGGTACAGTAACAAATACAATGCTTGCTGGTTCTATTGCAAATGCAAAATTATCAAATTCTTCCCTTACAGTAACTGCAGGAGACGGTTTATCAGGTGGCGGTTCAGTTGCACTAGGAGCTTCTGTTAGCTTGGCACTTGATCTTAACGAATTAACAGCTGCTGTTGTTGATGTTGCTAACGATAGCATAGTTATTGTAGACGCTAATGACAGTAACGCTTCGAAAAAAGAATCTGTTGCAGATTTAATTGCTGGTGTAGCTAGTACAGGACTTTCAGCTTCTGCTGGTCAACTATCTATTGATAATACAGTAGCAACTCTTGCAGGCTCTCAAACGCTAACAAATAAAACTCTTACTAGTTCTATTTTAAATACAGGTGTCTCTGGAACTGCAATTTCAACAGATACAGGATTGAATGGAGCATCATCAAGTGATACAATATTATCTTCACAAAAAGCAGTTAAAGCTTATGTAGACGCTCAGGTTGCTGGCGGCGGTTTAAATATTGATGGATATAACGCTCATGGTAGTTCTACTATTAATCAAACTCAAGACAACTTTGTTTTATCTGTTAATGGTACAGAAAAGAAAATTGCATTCTCAAATCTTGAAGATGCAATTTTTGGAAATGTAAGTGGTGATGCATCAATCGCAGCTGGCGGAGCTTTGACAGTTGCAGCAGATGCTATTACTTATGCAAAAATTCAAAATGTATCAGCTACAGACAAGATATTAGGTAGGTCATCTGCAAATGCTGGAATCGTAGAAGAAATAGCATGTACGGCTGCAGGTAGAGCATTACTAGATGATGTAGATGCAGCAGCTCAAAGAACTACACTAGGACTTGCTATTGGAACTAACGTTCAGGCATATGATGCTGAATTAGCAGCTCTCGCTGGTTTAACTTCTGCAGCCAACAAAGGAATTCAATTTACTGGTTCTGGAACAGCAGCAACTTATGACTTAACAGCTGCAGGAAAGGCATTATTAGATGATGCAGATGCTGCTGCACAAAGAACTACTTTAGGTTTAGGAAATGTATCAACTCTTGCTGTAGGTATTTCAAATACTAATGTTTTACAAGCTAACTCTAATGTTGCAGATGATGACTTCTTAAGAGTTGATGGTACAAGTATTGAAGGTAGAACTGCAGCTCAAGTTTTGAGTGATATTGGTGCACAAGCTAGCGATGCAGGACTTTCCAGTATTGCAGGACTTACTACTGATGCAGACAAAATGATCTATACAACAGGCTCAGATACGTATGCAGTAACTAGTTTAACTGCTGCAGGTAGAGCAATTCTTGACGATGCAGATGCTGCTGCACAAAGAACTACACTAGGACTTGCTATTGGAACTAACGTTCAAGCTTACGATGCTGAATTAGCAGCTCTCGCTGGTTTGACATCAGCAGCTAATAAAGGAATTCAGTTTACTGGTTCTGGAACAGCAGCAACTTATGACTTAACAGCTGCAGGTAAAGCTTTATTAGACGATGCAGATGCTGCTGCACAAAGAGTTACTCTTGGTGTAGGAACAAGTGATAGCCCAACATTTGCAGGTGCAACAGCAGGAAATATTAAAGTTGGAGTAACAGGTGATAACGAAATTGATACATCTTCTGGCAATTTAACATTAGATTCTGCTGGAGGAACAGTTGCAATTGACGACAACTTAACAGTTTCAGGAAACGCATCAATTACAGGCAATTTAACAGTTTCAGGAACAACAACAACTCTAAACTCAGAAGTTGCTCTAGCTGATAGATTTGTAATGCTTAATAGCAATTATACAACAAACGCTGCACTTGATGGAGGTATCGTTGTTAATGTTGATCCATCAAGTACTGTTTATGATGGAAGTTCAATAAACATTAATTTTAATTCTACAACAACAGTTCAAATTGAAGGAAATGCTACTGCTGAATTATCACAAAATAAAATATTTATTATTAGAAACGCTGAAGATGTTTCAAATAATGGACTTTATGAGGTTCATTCTTCTTCACATAGTGGTGGTACAACAACAGTTACTATTAAAGATGCTTCTTCAAATACACCTACAACTGCTGTTGCTGGAATTGTTAATACAGCATTTACAACAAACTCAGATGATGATTCAGCAGTTATAGCAAAAACAAAAATTGCAATTCTTAAATCTGATACAGCAAATAATGTTTTTGAAGTGGGTTTTGGTGATACTGCTTCATCAATATCTTATACAGACTTAGCAACATCAGGCGGGGGTATCACAGGCCTAGCTACAAACGCATCAGATACATTAACAATCGGCGCTAGCTATAACTTAATACCAAATACAGCAGGTTCAACTGACTTAGGTTCTGCATCTAAAGGATACGGTGACGTTTATATTGATGACGACAAAATGATTAAATTTGGTAGTGATCAAGATGCAACAATAGAATACGATGAAAATGGAGACAATGTACTACAAATTGCTGGTGCTAATGTTCGTATTGGTCATGGTGCAGCAACTCAACTACAGTTTAGAGATTCTGCAATT
>MDTA01158782.1_pt1 | contig 14598 bp, 12 predicted proteins | sample 811151 | NCBI WGS metagenome assembly MDTA01 (sample SAMN05326648, study PRJNA326480) | marine metagenome | isolation source: seawater | place: Indian Ocean: South | collected 2010 | reverse complement strand
TTGAGAATTTTACTTCTTATTTTTTCATTTGTGTTTGGGTTGTAGTTAACATATATAGATTGATTTTTTGGCTTTTTAGAAGCTAACAGCATTTCTTCTATATAATCAATATTCAAATGACGCTTTCTAAATTCTTCGCTAATTCCCAAAGGTATGTGGTGTAAATTTTCATTATTAAAAGATACATTTACAGCGAACCATTCTTTAATACATTCTGGTTTCATCTTAAATTTTTTTTCATCTATGGTGATGTCAGATTGGTGAGTAATTAAATTTAGCTCATATTCTTTTGGAATATCTTGAATTAAATAAAAAAGAAGCCCTAATGACTCCGTCTTGCAAAAAATTGTGGAGTTTTTTTTAATTGTAAATTTTTTATTTACAAACCATACATCTGAGCTGTAAATGTTTTCAACTCTTTCAATTATCTTGTAAAAATTACCTTTTTTTAAACTTGGATATTTATCTGATGAGACTCTCTCAGAAAAAATAATGTCAGCATAAACTGAAAAGTTATTTCCACTTACAACATTGTTATTTGTTAACAAGATAAATTAATTATATTATGAATGGTTCAATTTGTGTTTGTAGATTAATTAATTTTAAAACTCTATAATTAAAAAAATGAAAAAGCTTTATATTTTGTTGTTTTTTTTATTATTTTCTTGTAATTTTGAAAAAAATATTTCAAATAATAATCAACCAGAAATAAGTAATTTTGAAATAATTGATATTTTATCTCCAGATAATGATTTCAATTCAAGAACGTTTGCTTCAGTCGTAAAAATAAATGATAATTATGAAATATTTTACTCCGTAAGAGACAAGTCCACAATGGAATACAGTATCTACAAAAATAGCTCTTCAAATTTAAAACAATTTAGTAATTCAAATGAACTTGAAATAATACCTAACAAGACTGATAAGTACAACTTTTTACATACTTATGTACCTTATGTATTTTATGAAAACAATATGTATTACATGTTTTTTACGGCAAGAAAAGAGTCAGATGACTTATTTGAAGCTATTTATATTGCAACTTCGTTAGATTCTGTAAATTGGGAAATTGATTTAAATCCAATTATTATTCCAGAAAATCAGTGGGAAGGTAATGAAATAGAAAACTGGGGACTTATTAAATACAATAATCTCTATTACATGAATTTTGAATCCGCTGGACCAAATAGATTACAGACAGAAAGGCACATCGGCACTGCTGTATCAAGTGATCTCATTACTTGGGATAAAATTTCTCAAGAACCACAAATAAAAAATGGAGTTTATTGTGCCTCTTTCTTTTTATATGATGATCAATTCTATATGGTTGTACCTAATGGTTATAGATTCAAAGTTTTTAAGTTTACGAGTTTCGGCACCATATCTGAAAAAAATTTTATTGGGTACTATGATCCTTTCGAAGAGAATTTTGAAATTACATTAGATACACCTGAAATTGTTACAGAAAGTATTAACAAAGAAATTAATGTTAATGAAACATTTCAATTTGTATTTGGTAATTATCGCAATGGAGAGTGGTACACAAGTCTCATAGAGTTTGAGAATGTAAACGAATTTTTAAATTTAGTAAAAAATTCTTAATAATTAATTGTTTTTTTTAATTATTTCAAAGAAACAATCAATTCCGGCATCATATGCAATATTCTCATTGAATTGATATGACTTATTAAAATCAAATTTATAATTTTTTGTAAATAATATTTTTCCGGCATCAATTTTTGCAACTAATTCGTGTACAGTAACCCGTGGGTTTTTTTCTTTGATTTTAAATGCTTTATAAACAGATCCTAAACCTTGATAGTTTTCATTAGAAGCATCTGAACAATGAATATTGATTATATTAAATTTTTCAACAATTGATTTTGGGAAAATATAACTTCCTCTATAAACGATGATTAAATCTGGGTTAGCTTTTTCTAAAATTTCGATCAATTCATGCCCTTTTTTAAATTGAGGTAAATTAACTACATAAAACTTCTTTCTTAATATTTCGGCAAAAAGAGAATTTAAAAGAAAAAAAATTGTTATAGAGTTATTTTTTCTAAATAATAATCTTATTACCCTTGTTATACCTGAGGTTTTATCAATAACAATGTTTATTTTTGGGTGGATTTCTTGTACTTTAGATGCCAACTTGTAAGACATTTTGTCATTTCCGATCAGGAGAAGTACATTGCTTTCCATAATATATTCAAATATCTTAATATATAGTAGTGTTTAAGTATGTTTTTATTAGCCCAACGTCTTCCCCAGCCAGTTAAAAACATTCTATTTGGTAATAGAGATAAATACGGAACTAAAGTTATTCAAGAAGATGAAGATTGGATAGAGTGGTTACAAATTTACAATGATTTTTACACTAAAACACAAAAAAAGGGGGTAGGAAATTTTGTAAATAATTCTGGATACAAAATACTAAAAAAAATCAATGTCACTAATAAAACAATACTTGAAATTGGTCCTGGTTCAATGTATCACCTCAAATACTTACAAGGAACTCCAAAAAATTATATTATTGCAGATGTTGATAAATTTTTTCTACAAAAATCAAAAACTAAATTAGATGATCAAAATATTACTAATGAATCTATTCATATAGTTGATAGAAATTCTTCAGATATAGAAGGAATTGAAAAAAATTCAATAGATGTAATTTTGACATTTTTCTCACTGGAACACCTTTATAATTTGAAAGAAAATCTCATATCTTATAACCAATATTTATCTGAAGGAGGAATAATAGTTGGAACTGTTCCATGCGAGGGAGGTTTAGCATGGGGTTTTGGTCGTATGTTAACAAGTCGAAGATGGATGAAAAAGAATACAAATATCGATCCTGATAAAATAATTTGTTGGGAACATCCAAATTTTGTTTCTAATATTAAGTTTCATTTGGATAATATATTTAGCCTCCAAAAGCAAAATTTTTTTCCTATAAAGATTATAAATGGCGATTTTAATTTATTGTTTTCATTTATATATGCAAAAAAAAATTAATTTATGATAAAAGTAGCAACAATTAATTTATTCTAGGAATTATGGCAATACCAATAGTTAGAACCGATTTTGAACTGAGTAGTATTTATAAATCCCTTAAAATAAGTTATTCAAATGAAGAATTATCGTTAGCAAAAGTGGAAGATGAGTTTAAAATTTTTACCAATAAAAATTATAATATTTTTTTCCCAAAATTAAGATTCGGAATGGAGGCAACTTTTAGATCAATTTTTAGTAATGAATTAATAGGAGTGCCAACTTATACTTGCTCTGTAGTGCCACATTCAGTAGCATTATCTGGAAATAATATTAAGTTTTACGATTCAAATATACATAATTTGACAACAGAGTTGTACGAAAAAGACTTAAGTTCATATATAGTAACACCTTGGTACGGATCTCCTTTAGATGAGGGTTTATCACATTCTGAAAATTCATTTGGTGATTTTTCACATTTAAATATATTGGACAAAAAATATACAAACAATAATTTTCTTGCTACCTTTTATTCATTTGGCTCTGGGAAACCTATATCGTCCATAAGTGGTGGACTTGTATCAACTAATAGCAAAGACTTATATTTAAAAGTTAAATCTATTAGAGATTCTGAGTTTGGTGAATTTATTGATAAAAAGGTTTATTTTAAAAATTTATTTTTCTCACTTGGTGGTTACTTTTTTAACTCATTCTACATGGAGAGCATCAAAATTTACCTTGATGATAATTCTTACCTAGATTTTTTAAGAGAACCCTTAAATGAGATATCGCTTGGAGGCAATCAAACAAGCATTGATAAGTATTCCTTGGCCATGCTCAAAGAACGTATTATAAAATACGAAATGACAAAAAAAAGTATTCTGGAATTTTGGAATGAAGTCTTTGATAACTACAGTCTAAAATTGTTAAATAGTGATGATTGGAGTAATTCACATTTAATTTTAAAAATTAAAGATAGAGATATATTAAAAAATAAATTAATGAAAATAGGTATTCAATCTTCTTACGGAGCAAATTATCTAAACCATAAATTAATTCCATATAAAAATATTAACAATGTTATTAATTTTCCAAACGCAACTGACCATTATGAAAACATTCTTCAACTTCCTATTAATTTATCTGAAATAAGCTTTTCTAGACTTAAAAATAAAAAAACAAAAATAAATGAAATCCTAAAAAGCATTTACGGATAAATTAAAAATGACTTATTAAAATATTTAGAAATTTTAAATAAATTGATATTTAATTTGTCAAATGATACTTAAATTTTGTAAGCACCATAAAAGTAAAGAATCTCAAACATAGTTTTGACTTGCCATTTTTATTGGATGGTGAATATAATTAGATACAATTTCATACCCTTTGGGAATAACAAACGAATCTGAACTATCGTAATTATAATTTTCTATCGTAATCACTTTTGAATAACTTCCAACAGATTTACCAGGTTTAAAAAATCTTTTTACCAGAAAGGATTTACCAAATTTTAAAATAAATGGAAATAAGTTGAAAATAGGAATAAGCAATCTAGATCCAATAATATTTAAGCTATTTAATGGTTTTGTATTTACTTTATGAAATTCTGAATAAACTGAAATAGTTAATTTTGAATCTTCTACAATTTTATATTCTGAACTAAATGCGCAATAAATGTCATTAGAAGCTTTGTTAATTATTGATGGTAAATTTCCTTTAGTTGATTTTGTAGATGTATATATTGTCTCAGTTCCTGAATTTTTTAAATCAATAATAACTTGTGTTGAATTGTTAATAATAATTACAAATCCAGCATGATTAAAAATTTTGAGATATTTTTCATTTTTTAATGGAAGGTTAATATTTCTTTCAGACTTTTCCTCTAAATGAATAGCTCCTCTAACAAGAGAGTTTATAAAAGGAGAAAAGTTTGTGTCATCTAAATTATTTTGTAGAGGAATTTTTTTATTACTAATTGACTGTATTAAGAAATCATTAACATCTTTATATCCAGCTTGAATCAAGCCTGATAAATATATTATTGAAGAGCCTCTTGATCCGTAAAAATTTCCAATACTTCCATCTAGATGAAAAAAGTTAGAGAGAAATTTAATTATTGCCTCTATCCATGTTTCTTTTTCAGACAAAAGCTCTTCATCTATATTTGTAAGATAATGTAACGAAAGAGTCAAATAGCCTATATCTGCACCACCATACTCTTCAATCCATCCTTCGTCATTCCAAAGCCCTTTTAATTTTTTTATAATTTTTTTAATACCATTTTCAATTTTTTTGTCCTCAAAATCAAAAACTTGGCTAAGTAGTCCTAAAGCTGCTAGTGAAGCTAATAAGTGATTACCTATATTGGCATGGGTTTCAATATTTTGTGAAATAAATCTTGCAGTATTACGCAAAATAGACTTTTCCTTGTCAGAAAGAGATTTAATATCATTGGCAACTTTTAAAGCTGATAATAAATCAAATAATAAAGTACTAGTTACACAAAATGATTTTTCATTTGGAAAGGCTTCCTGGGTGCTTCCATATTTTTCTAAAGATTTAAAACACCCCTTTTTATATGAATCATAAGCAAGGTCTATTAAGTTATTTTGATTAAATTTTTTATATATACCACTGAAAGTTTCTAGATTTTTAACACAAGCTAGTACATAAATTAAGGACTGAAATGAACCGTTATTAAAATCTTTTGTTCTCCAACTCCAAAAATCTCTATCAGCATACCCGTAGGTTTGTGAATAAGGATTTAAATCTACAAAATTTAAAATCCTTTTTAAAGAATTCTCGATATTGTCGTGCAAAATATTTTGATTTATTATAAAACACCTTCCTCGTTTAAGTATTCTAATAATTCTATATACAAATCTTTGTATCCATAAAAGCTATGAAAAAATCTTTGATGAAAATTTATTGATGCAACTCCACCAACATTTTTAATTTCTTCAACAATAGGTTTTAAAAAATTAATAATAGAATCTTTATCAGCTTTAATATAGTTATGAAATTGACCGTCCATTACAATCATTGGGATTGCTTCTAAATCCTTAATTGGCTTATATGAAATTAAAGATGAATTTCTGAAACCAGGTCTATCATTAAATCCTATAGAAAAATCTCTTTTTATTTCGGCCTTAGACTGTATGTTCCAAGTTCTTTGTTTAAAGTGAGATAGCCAATGGTTTCTTGTTACAATTTCAGATACTTTTGAAAAGTATTTTAAATTTTTAATTTCACTTTTTAAAGCTAGTAGTGAAAAAGAAGAAATAATGCCTGGATGAAGACCAATTGTAAAATTATTTTTTATTATAAAAGAAAAAGTATTTTCTAAATCTTTAAGTTTATAATTTGGATCAAGCAGTGGTATAGAAAAATATTTTTTACCAGCATTAAAAAAGAATATACTCTTAGCTCCATATTTTTTTTCCAGTTCAACTATCTCTTTTATGCAGTTTAAGTTTTCACCCCTATTTAATTTTGGCCATTTTTTAGTATGAAAATATTGCCTAATCTTTAAACCATATGAAACTTTAATTGCGTCTACATCGTGAGATAAAATAATTTTTCCATTACCAATTGAACCAATAAAATTATTTTTATTTGCTTCATGAGCCGCATAGTCTCTTACAAATAACAAATATCTATTTACTAGAGCTAAATTATAAATCTCTTGATTAATATGTCGATTTGAAATTGAAAAAAGATTATTTATTAGTGAGTTCTTTTCAAATTTTAAAGATGCTAAGTACTCAGCAGCACCGATCCAGTTACATTTCTTAAAGTTAGTAATAATATTTGAATATTGATGTGGTTCAACAAATTTTAAAGGAAATAGTATTTTTTCGTTACGACCATAAGTATTTACAAATGACGGAAGGGATACTTCAACAAATTCCTCTGAATCTCCAACGTATTCAGAAATGTCTAGATTTTTTATTTGCTCATCTAGCCCATTCCAGTCAAAGTTAAATTTTCTTATATCCATTTCTAGTTCATTTTACGTTTATAATATTTGAAGTGAGCAAAGAATTATTAAATAATTCGATTCTAAAAATTATTTCTTTAATTATTTTTATTTTTCTATTGGTTCATTTTTTTGATGCTGAAATATTTAGCTTTAAAAATAAATCTTCATTAAGTGGATATTCAATGATTGAGGTCGTTAACTCGTATAATGGCAATTTGCTTAATTTAGAAAAAGGATTTATAAATACTGGACATCATAAAACCACAAGTTTGATTTCGTGGATATACATTGGATTAAATTTTTTATTCAATATTGAACCATTGAATATTACATATTTTTTTCTCTTATTTGAATTTATTTTTATCACATTTTCTGCATCATATTTTTTAAAAGCACTTGGTAATAAAAACTATCTCCCTCTATCAATTTTTTACACATCATTAATATTATTTACAAATGTTGAACAAAATAATTGGGCAAATTACGGACAAATATTTAACGGTGAATGGTACAACATTCCCAATTCTTTATTTCTATTGGTTTTGGCAAATATTTTAAAAAATAGATTATCCAACTCAATTTACTTGCTTTTATTAACTTTTTTGATACATCCATCGAAAGGGTTTATGTTGATACTTTCTGTAGGGCCTTTAGTTTTATACAAAATATTATCTGAAGCAGAAAGCCTTAAAAAGGCTCGGAACTCAATTATTCTATCTATAACTATTTCATTTATTTACATTTATTTCTTCATCCTAGATCAAAATGTTAATCTTATGGATCCAGAATTGTGGATAATGATTACAGATTCACATAGTTATCATTTTTTAAAGGGACCACTTGATAGTGAATTTATTATTTATTCATTTATTCCAATAACCCTTCTTACTATTTGTTTAAGTAGATACTTAGTAGGGACTGGACTCGAATCAATTGTCTGGAGCATGTACATTATTTCATTAATAGGAAAATATATCGATATTTATTCAACAAGTCCTACTTTGATTTCTATAGCACTTCATAGATTGACTGAAAATATATTATTATTATCTCTACTTTTTATTTTTATTCCTTCAAAAAATAGATTTTTTCACAAATTATTTGAATTAACTGCTTATTATATTTTATTTTTTGGACTGCCTGAAGCTAATAAATATAATACTTTTGTAATAGTTTTGATTCTCATATTAATTATTAAAAATAGAAATAATTCTATTTATTTCAGCATTATTACATTGCTATTAATACTTAATAGTAACGATCTATTTATTTACGATAATAAATACATTTTTAAAGATAGCCCAGTGTTTACTGATCAAAGAGCTTTAATCCTTTTAATACTATTTTTTGTCTTATTTTACTTTTCTGATTTTTTGGAAAATGGTTTATCTTCTGCATATTTATTTCTAATTGCAATATCTATATTTTTATTTGCTTTTTTTACTAACAATTACCAACTTACAAATAGTGAAGAAATATTCTCTGAAAAAACTAATAGTTATTACGATGCACAAATTTGGGCAAATTTAAACACTCCAAAGAGCGCAATTTTCATGCCTGATCCATATATATCATATGCTTGGAGAGATTTTTCAAATAGAAACAGTTTTGGTACACCACGAGAATTTGTGACTTCATGGCTATATACAAGAGATAAATATATTTTTGATGATGCAATAGATAGATTGGGAGTTTTCACAGACAACCCAATTGAATTGATGACAAAATTTAGATATGACGATTATATAAATTTTGTTGGAACAAAATATTATGAGGGAAACTTAAGTCTATTTAAAAATTTATGCGAAAATTATGGCGTAGACTTTTACTTGTGGAATGCCAATTACTCTATTCCAAACTTCTTGGAACCTGTATATGAGAACAGCTCGTACCTAATCCTTAAACTTAAAAAAGGGTGTTAAAGCATTTACTACGTACAAGAAATTTTTTTAATAAGTATTTTTGAAAATCTTGTTTTAAAAACCGATTTTTCAATACATGTTGGAGGTAAGTCTTTTCCGAAGCTTTCACACTGAAACTCATCTGTTATTAGATATTGATTATTTAAACTTGGTATTTCGGATACATTATTTACAAAAATTAAATTATTATTAGGATTAATAATTTTATTTAGGTAAATTGTTGCTTCTTCCGAGCAAAAATATATTGAGCCATACTCATAATTTTCTAATTGGCTATAGAGTTCTGAAAGATCACTCCACCTTTGGATCCTTGGCATAAAAAATTGGAATATAGAAAATATCAAAACCAATATGAAAATAGATATTTGCTTACTTTCTGATAAATTAAATTTTGTTTCATATTTGTTTGTAATTATTGGAATTATTAAAGATAAAAAAAATGCATAAGTTGATAGCAAATAACCTAATATATAAAAATTAATATATATAAATAAAATTGCAAGTGACGATACAGCGATAGAAAATTTTATAAAATCAATTTCATTTTCTTTAAATAAAAAGAAAATGAAATAAAAAATTATTAACAAATAAAATAGATTTACTGGATGTTGTAAATTAGAGAGGATATTTTCAAAACTATTCCTAATCCTGTACTCTGCTTCAATAAAAAAGGTTATATATGTTTGAAGACCGATGCCTAAAAGAAATCCAAGTGTAGCAAAAAGAGTATCAATTGTTCTTGAGCGATAATGTATTGAGAGGATTATAAAAATTAAAACGGTACCTTGTAGCTTTATCAATGGCACTATGAGTGAGAGAATAAAGATAATCACATTATATTTTTTCTTTTTATTGAGCATTAAAAGAACTGTTCCAAATATTAAAAAAGCATACTTTTCTTGAAGACTTGGGTGGACAAAAAGATCATTTGTAAAAGGAAAGATAAGAAATACTAAAAGTGAAATAACATAATTTATTTTTACATATTTACTTATTCCTTTAACAAACAAGTAGTGAGACGAAAAAACTATCAATAAATTTTGTAAGTAAACAAAAATTGGAGAGTTTGAAAAATATTGAAAATACATTTGTAGAAGATAAAACGGTTGCAGCAACCCTTTTTCAAATGTTCTCTCATAGAAATAGGCCATGTAATATCCAAAAAAATCTTGGTTTAAATTTTGTATATGTTCTATATTTTTAAAATCATCCATCAACCCGAAAGGTGGTTGATAGTAAATAATTAATGCTGAGTATATAGCAACCAGAGAAGCTGCATAATATTTATATTTGTTGATCATTTATTTCAAAATTTGAATATTTATTTGACCACTCAGAGACGCATAAAACTGCCCATATAGCTCTATCAAAGGTTTCAAAATTAAGAATTGATTTTTCAAATTCATCTTTTTGGAAATAATCAGAATTTGCAAATTTTGAATTTATTATTGTATCTAAAACAAATTCTTTAAAAATTGGAATATTTAACCAATCATTTAATGGAACAGGAAAACCCATTTTTTCTTTTCTTAACGATACTTTATCAGGTAAATATTTAAGTGAAATTTCTTTAAGAGGGCTTTTTAAGACTCCTTGGCCAAATTTTAAAGAAGGATCAAGATTGATAGCAGAATTAAATACATTTTGATCTAAAAAAGGAACTCTACTTTCTAATGAATGGGCCATCGATACCCTGTCTTCAACTTGCAAAAGTCCAGGAAGTATATATTTTATATCAAAATGAAGCATTTTATTAATTAACGACTTTTCATTAATCTCACTCATTTTTTGATAAAAAATATCTTTCGATTTTTCAACAATTCGAATCATATCTTTGCTTAGCCAGTTCTCAGGAATGTTTCGTTCCAAAATATTTTCATACCTAGTTACAGGATCAGTAAACAAATTTTGAGACCACATCTTTTTTATCAAGGGGAGGTACTCTTTTAATGTTGGTAGAGCCTTGGAAACGGTATCTAAATTTACAATATGATTATTAATTTGCGTTTCGTTAATTGAGCCGTGAATCACTTGTTCCAAATAGACAATCAAATACCTAGCATAACCGGCAAAAATTTCATCTCCTCCTTGTCCACCAAGTAGTACCTTGACATGTTGTGATGCAAAATTATTGACCATGTATTGCGGAAAAACTCCAGGCCCAACTATCGGATAATCTAAATAGTGAATTATATCTTTAAAGTTTTCAATAAAATCCTCATATGTTATTCCTATTTCAAATAATTCAATATTTAAATGTTTGGCAACTTCTCTAGCATATTCAATTTCAGAATAAGATTTTTTATCTTCTGGGAAGTAACCATGAAAAGCTTTAATGTCTTTTTTAAATTTACTTGCAATCGCAGTAATCAAGCTCGAATCTATTCCGCCTGAGAGGTGACTGCCAATATTTACATCTGCAAAACATTGCATTTCTACACTCTTTATTATTTTATTTTCTAAATCATTAATATCATCATTTGTATTTGAATTAGACAAAAAATTAATATTAAAGTATTTTATTTTTTTAACTTGCCCTGTTTTATTTTGAATTTTTAGATAATATCCAGGTTCTAATAAATTAATTTCATCTGAAATAGTTTTGTCATTTAAATAAAATTGATATCTGAAATATTGACCAAAGGCATCAGGTGAAATTTTTATTTTATCATTTTCCAAAGTTTTCATTTCAGAAGAAAAATAAATTGATCTATCTTTTAGAGAGTAATAAAGAGGCTTTATGCCAAATTGATCTCTAATTAAGTAAGTTGTGTCTTCTTCTTTGTCGAAAAGACAAATTGCAAACATTCCGTTTAGTTTTTTTATACCATCAATACCATACGTTTTAAAAATTTGAAGTAAAACTTCAGTATCAGAGTTAGTTTGAAAATCTAATCCATGATCAATTAATTCTTCTTTTAATTGCTTAAAGTTGTATATTTCTCCATTAAAAAATAAGGTGTATTTCCCTTCTAAGTCAGACTTGGGTTGGCTTCCGTTCTTGATATCTACAATTGATAATCTAAAAAAATCTACATATATATTATCTAGTTTTAAATTTGTGTACTCATCAGGTCCTCTATGTTCAATCAGTAATGATTTCTGTTTTAAATCATTAATGTTGTCAGGTGAATATTCTCCAACTACCCCATTAAATCCACACATGAATAATTCCTTATAATTTACTAATTCTTTTTTTCCAACCTGTCTTAGGCCAGTATATAACAGGAATTAATAAGATATAACCAAGAATAGTTATCCAAGGTACCATCTTTGATTCAGCAGTTTTGTTTTCATATTCTAGCTCAAAAGGAACTTCAGAAAATTTTGCATTTATCAAAGAAAGTTTTATTAATTTTTCAAATGTGCAAACAAATCCAAATGACCCTAGCTGAATAAAACTTCCGCCATAAACTTTAAAAGCTTTTTGAATAATTTCTAAACTATACGCTCTAAAGCCACCTGTATACTCAGAAATTTTTGGAACTGGAAAAAATAGTCTTACAAAATATCGTGCAAGTAAACTGTAAACTCTTCTAACTATTGATAATTGTCTATCATTTGTTTTGATTCTTGATGCAACCGCTACATCACAATTTTCAGATATTTCATTAATTAATTCTTTTAAGTAAATAGGGTTATGAGTTGCATCTCCATCCATCCTAACTAATACATCACCAGTATTTCCATTTTCAGCAACATATTCAAATATATCTCTAATTGCATCTGCAAGCCCTCTGTTGAATAAATGTTGAATTACATGTATATTTTCATCTTTACCTATTTGATTAATGAAGTCTTTACTACCATCAGTTGATCCATCATCACAAATAACGATCATATAGTCATCAAATTCAGACTGTAATACATCTTGTAAGTTTTCTATAAGATTTTTTATAGCTGGCCACTCATTATAAACTGGCAGGGCAATCCATATTGTTTTATTTTCATTCATAAAAGAATCTCTTCAATCTTGGATATCATATTGTTTACAGCATTTCCATTCCCAAAAGTTGTAAATCTATCTTCTTTTGTTTTATTAATTGTACTAATAATATTATGGAGATTTATTGGAAATTCATTAACTAATACATTCGAACCACTGTCAACAGTTTCTATCCATTCTGTATTTTCTCTAAGAGTAAGTATCGGCTTATTAAACCAATATGCTTCTTTTTGTAGGCCTCCGGAATCAGTAATAACTCCTTTGGAGTTTTTTATAGTTAACAAAAGATCACTGTAGACTAATGGGTCTACTAATTCTATATTTTCAGGTAGTGACTCCAATAAATCATACTCAACAAGTTTATTTTTAAAACTATGGTGTATTGGAATAATCAAATTAGGAAAATCATAAAGACTCTCAACTATTGAATGTAGTTTGTTCTTATCTTCTAAATTCTCTTTTCTATGAAGTGTAAATAGATAAAATTCCTCAGGAAATGTTTTATCTCCTATGGTCTGATCTAAATAATTTTTTGTCTCTAAAAATATATCAAGCATAATATCTCCTGTAAAAAATGATTTACTGTGTAAATTTTCTTTTTCTAGATTTTTGACAGATGAAAGGGTTGGGCAAAATAAGTAATCAGATATTGAATCAACAAAAATTCTGTTTTTTTCTTCTACTTGATTTGGAATATAAGACCTCAAGCCCGATTCAACATGTATCGAAGTAATTTCGTTTTCCTTTGCTGTTAGTGCACCAGCTACAGTTGTATTTGTATCACCATAAATTATTATTAGGTCAGGATTCATTTCACAAACTTTTATGTTTAATAATTCCTTAATTGCATCAATATCATTTGAAAAATTCTTATTATTTTCTAAAAAAGTTATTTTTTCTTTACTAATTTTAAAATCATCATAAAGGTCATCTTGCATATTTTTTTGATAATGTTGGTTTGTGTCGATTATTAAATTTTGAAAAGTTATGTTTTTAAAATTAATAACAGAAGCGAGTTTTACAATTTGTGGTCGTGTTCCAATTATGTGTAATACTTTTTTCAAAATTTTCCAATATAAATAATTTAACTATAACTTTTTAACTTTAATTATTGCATCGCCTTCGACAACAACTTCATAGTTAGTACCTAGTTTCTGGTCTTTGCCAGATGTACCATTAATTTCTAGCTTTTCTCCAGACTCTCCAACCCAGCCAATTATTCGACCTGGATTTCCAACGACAAGTGCATTGTTTGGAATATTTTTGGTTATTACCGTTCCTGAACCAATAAAGCAATATTCTTCAAGAGTAACACCACAAACAATTGTAGAATTTGCACCAATAGTTACCCCTTTTTCTAAATATGTTTTAGAGTATTTTTTATTAGTTGGGTACTCTGATCTTGGTCTTATTACATTTGTGAAAACTGCACTTGGCCCTATAAAGACATCATCAGATACAACTATTCCATCATAGAGAGAAACATTATTTTGAATCTTTACATTATTCCCAATTTTTACGTTGTCACCAATGAAACAATTTTGACCAATAGAAACATTCTCACCAATATTTGCTGTGGGCATAACATGGGTAAAATGCCATATTTTTGTATTGTTGCCAATTTTTGCTCCAGGGTCAACTATTGCAGTTTCATGAATTTGCATAGTATAAATTATAACTTACATTCAAAACACTATACTTAATTAAATGTCAAAGAATAAAATTGCAGTTATTGGTTACGGTTATTGGGGTAA
>MDTA01151510.1_pt1 | contig 14607 bp, 12 predicted proteins | sample 811151 | NCBI WGS metagenome assembly MDTA01 (sample SAMN05326648, study PRJNA326480) | marine metagenome | isolation source: seawater | place: Indian Ocean: South | collected 2010 | reverse complement strand
TGGCGTGTTCACAGACGCTGACGGTGTAGAGGTCGAGGTAAAAGAGGAACCAATGATCGCTTACTTCAAGCGTTCTGGTTTCAAGCCTATCGCGGACTTTATCGACGGCCTGACTAAGAAGAATAAGCTCATGGCGCAGGTCGTCATGGACTTGACCACTGCCAAGAATAAGAAGGGTAGCGTGACCTACTGGACTCCGGTCCCTTCTATGGGCGGTACTGTCTCTATCTCGGATAGTGACAAAGACCTCTTTTCTCTCTTTGCGGAGACAGTGAAGGGTCACAATGACAGCGTAATGGTAGAACACCGTAAGGCGTTGAAGTCGATGTCTTCTGATGAAGATGTCGATCTTGCAGCGGAGTTCGGTGATGCTGACGCTGCTTAAAATCCAAGACTTCATGTCTAGGGCACTGCGGGGGGACACTGATGTTCCCCCGTCAGTTCTTCAAGAGTTTGCCGAAGACTGCAGGGCGTCCACTGCTTCTCAACTTACACGAGAGAAGCGGGAGTGGCGTCCTCGTATGTCTGGACTAGGCCGTCCTTTGTGCCAGCAGATTCTTGACAAGAAGGGCATACAAGAGGATATGTCCTACAATACCCTTTTTCGCTTTCTGTTTGGTGACATCACCGAAAGCATCATCATGCTGATTATGAAAGAGGCGGGCGTCGAGGTTGTAGACTATCAGAAAGAGGTAGAGCTTGACCTTGATGGCGTGAAAGTAAAGGGCACACTTGATGTGATCCTGCGAGACGAGACTGGACAAGAGAAGGTGTGGGACATCAAGTCTGCAAGTGACTACGCCTTCAAACAAAAGTTCACTGGTTTCGAGGGGTACGAGGGGATCAAGAAAGATGATCCGTTCGGGTATGTCATGCAGGGCTTCCTGTACTCCGAGGCGTGTGGCCTGCCCTTTGGCGGCTGGATCGTAGTGAATAAGTCTAGCGGTGAGGTGGCTGTCGTTGAGGTTCCGGATTGGTCCCAAGATGACAAAGAAGAATATCTCAAGGAAGCCAAGCGGCGTGTCAAAATACTGACACAGGATAGTGTCAAATCTTTGAAGCCTTTTCCTGATACGTTTGAGACTTATAAGCGGCAGGGTGAGATCATTCGTACTGGTAACAAAGTTCTGGCAAAAGAGTGCAATTTGTGTGGATACAGACATCACTGTTGGCCTGATGCACAGCTTCATCCGAAAGTCACCTCTGCGGCAAAGAACCCGCCAAAGGTGTGGTATACTCGCCTGAAGAAAACGGAGATGTGACATGCCGTATATATTTGTCAGAGACTACTCTCAAGAACTGTTTGAACTCAACGACAACATGTTTCATTTGATCATTGAGTCACACAAGAAGATAGGAGGAGAGCGGAAGCTTAAACGTATTCGCCAGAGTGATCGCGCCCTTCCTCTCACCTTGAGAGAGGACTTTTCTGATTTGGGCCACCTGTCTGTAGAGACAGAGGCAAGGGACATACGTCTCATAGAACAAGAAATAAGTGGCATAAGCAGTATATCACAATCCGGAGCTAATGTATGCGTTCCCTTGAGTCCTTTGACAAACGAATTGGACATCCTCGCAAGACTGTCCCCGAAGGTCGCGGGGTACGTTCTCAGAAGGCTCGGATCGGTAGGAATGGCTCTATGAAAGCATCTTCAGCCCGTAAAGCGGGCTTTCGTTCTAATATAGAACTGGCAATAGCACGGGCACTGAATTCACACGGCGTTACGTACGAGTATGAGACAAAGAAGCTGACCTATGTCCCCAAGCCTCGCACGTACACCCCTGACTTTTATTTACCAGATCAGGGTATATACGTTGAGGTGAAGGGATACTTTGATAAGGGCGACCGTGTAAAGATGCAGCTTATCAAAGAACAGTTCCCTGATCACGACATTCGAATTGTGTTTCAGAATGCACGCAATAAAATTTACAAGGGTAGTAAGACTACCTATGCCGCTTGGGCGGAACGGCATGGTTTCCAGTGGGCCGAAGGGTCTGTACCAGAGGAGTGGCTAAAATGAGTATTGATGAAGAGAGAGAGATTGAAAAGGCATCACTGCTTCCGGGCAGATATTATATTGTGATGCGGGCAGACGAAGAAAATAATTTTCATATCACTGCCTATGATACAACTGACGAAGATTTTGAAGACAGGCAGTATCTTGAGACGGGGGAAGTAATCCTCAACGGACTTATGGAGCTTGTTGAAAACGATTTTGAACGGGTGGGCCATGCAGGTCTAGCTCGGATCAATTTCGATGCAACGAGAGAATACTATATGGAGTCCTTGGAAGACGAAGAGTCAGATGTCCAAATAGAGAACCTGCCAGACTCTAATATAGTGAAGGTACGTTTTGGGAGAAAACAGTGATTAGAGAGAACTGGAACTTGAATAACTATCAGATGCAAGCGCGTAAGTTTGCCGTCTATCCGGAACGCGCCAGTATGACGTATCCTGCGCTAGGTCTCGCTGGCGAGGCTGGTGAGGTAGCTGATAAAGTAAAGCGCATCCATCGCGGTGACTATGCGGATGGGCGAGACGACACACGTTTCAAGGCAGAGATCGCAAAAGAGATCGGGGATGTATTGTGGTACTGTGCCAATCTCGCAGAAGACTTAGGTTACACTTTGCAGCAGATTGCGGAGATGAACATCTATAAGTTGAAGTGTCGCAAGACTAAGGGTACTATTATCGGCGACGGCGACAACAGATGATAAGTGCAGAGTCTATGAGACACGAGGCATACATGAAGATGAAAGCAGAAGAAGAGGACATGGTAAACAGTCCTCCGCACTACAATCAGGCAGGTGTTGAGTGCATCGAAGCTATCCGTGCTGCCACGGATGAAGGTTACGAGTATTACCTGCAAGGCAACATCATCAAGTACCTGTGGCGGTATCGCTACAAGAATGGCGTCGAGGATTTAGAGAAGGCGCAGTGGTACTTGACTAAACTTATTGAGGAGAGAAAACGTGGATAATATGCTACCCACCCCATACCAACAATTCATTCACAAGTCCCGCTACGCACGGTGGCTTGACAACGAACAGCGCCGTGAGAATTGGGACGAGACCGTGTCTCGGTACACTGGATTCATGCGTAATCAGCTTCGCGGGAAGCATCAGTACGAAGTCTCTGATACTGACATGGTTGACATCGAACAGGCTATCTTAGGTCAGGAGATCATGCCGTCGATGCGGGCCATGATGACTGCAGGGCCAGCCCTCGCTCGTGACAATATTTGTGGCTACAACTGTAGCTACATCCCTGTAGATCATCCTCGTGCTTTTGACGAGTGCATGTATATTCTCATGTGCGGCACTGGCGTAGGCTTCTCTGTTGAGCGTGAGAACGTGGACAAGCTTCCAGTAATTAGTGACGGTATGCACGACACGGACACTGTCATTAAAGTCGGCGACTCCAAGCCCGGATGGGCCAAGTCCCTTCGTGAGCTTATCGCACTGCTTTATGCTGGTCAGATTCCTATGTGGGATTTGTCGGACGTGCGTGCGTCGGGTGAGCGCTTGAAGACTATGGGTGGTCGTGCCTCTGGTCCCGGACCTCTTGACGATCTGTTCAAGTTTACTGTTGCCATGTTTAAAAAGGCACAGGGCCGTCGCCTCTTCCCGATTGAGTGCCACGACCTGATGTGCAAGATCGGCGAGATTGTTGTGGTTGGTGGCGTTCGTCGCTCCGCACTGATCTCTCTGTCGAACCTGAACGATGATCAGATGGCCCACGCAAAAGCTGGTGCATGGTGGGAGAACGAGGGTCAACGCGCCCTTGCCAATAACTCTGTAGCTTACAAGGGTAAGCCGGAGATGGGCACGTTCATGCGCGAGTGGCTGGCTCTGTACGATTCCAAGTCGGGTGAGCGAGGCATCTTCAACCGTGAAGCCGCAGACGTGCAGGTGGCCCGTAACGGACGCCGCGAACAGGGACACATGTGGGGTACGAACCCATGCTCTGAAATCATTCTTCGTCCGTATCAGTTCTGTAATCTGTCAGAGGTTGTGGTACGCGAAACAGACAGCCTAGATGATCTCAAGCGTAAGGTTCGCCTCGCTACAATTCTTGGCACACTGCAGTCTACACTCACTGACTTCAAATATCTGAGGAAAGTATGGAAGACGAACACAGAAGAAGAACGCTTGTTAGGCGTATCCTTGACTGGTATCATGGATCATCCCGTTCTTTCAAAGCCAGTAGACTCGCCTCGCTGGTTGGAAGAAATGCGTCAGGTGGCCGTAGACACAAACAAGAAGTACGCGAACGCGATTGGTATTCCACAGTCGGCTGCTATCACTTGTGTAAAGCCGTCGGGTACTGTGTCGCAACTGGTGGACGCTGCAAGCGGCATTCACGCTAGGCACAATGATTACTACATTCGTACAGTGCGTGGTGACAACAAAGACCCACTTACACAGTTTCTCAAGGAACAGGGTGTATACAGTGAGCCGTGTGTGATGAAGCCGGACTCGACTACTGTCTTTTCGTTTGCGATGAAGTCGCCCGACGGAGCGGTTACTCGTGACGCTATGACAGCCGTACAACAGCTTGAGCTTTGGAAAACGTACGCACTGCACTGGTGTGAACACAAGCCGTCTGTGACCATCACTGTAAAAGAGAATGAGTGGATGGAAGTAGGTGCGTGGGTGTACGAGAACTTCGATGTAGCGTCGGGTGTATCGTTCCTTCCGCACTCTGATCACACGTATCAACAGGCTCCTTATCAAGATATCGAAGCCGACGATTACCTTGAGTGGCAGCTTGAACGCGGTAGTCTTCAGATCGATTGGACGGCACTGTCCGAGTATGAGCGTGAAGACAATACGTCAGGTTCTCGTGAGCTTGCATGTATGGCAGGCGTGTGTGAAGTGGTCGATCTGAATGCAGCGTAAGGATATCTCCAAATGAACCCTCTACCAATAGTCGCTCCGTCTGCGTTATCCGACGCTTTTTGTGACGATGTAATCAAATTAGCTTCGCATCTGCCGGAGGTTGATGCCATGACAGAAGGTGGGGAGGTGAATCAGTCGATTAGGCGAAGTAAAGCTCGGTGGATACTACCCAACCAAGACTCTCAATTCATATTCTCTGTTTTAGATCAGATGTTCAGAGATATGAATAGAAATTGTTTCGGTTTCGATCTAGACTATATCCCCGAGATACAGTTCACAGAATACGATGCGTCATATGAGGGTAACTTCGATTGGCACATAGATAACATCGCTCAAGGACATTCAGTGTACAGCCGAAAGCTCTCTATGACCATTCAGCTATCCCCCAGCACCTCATATGAGGGGGGAAATTTACTGTTTCGAGGCAAGGCCGAATTGCCTGTAGAGGAAATCCGCCCTCGGGGTACTGTTGTTGTGTTTCCTTCATTTCTCGAACATTGTGTAACCCCGGTCACACAGGGTAGGAGACTATCGTTGGTGGCATGGATAGAAGGACCGAATTTCAGATGAACACGATTGAAACTAAGATTATCGACAACTTCTTACCGGAGGACGTTTTTCATACTTTTATGAATCCTCTGCTAAGTGGGGAAATGCCTCTGCATTACCTTTCGACGAATTCAGATCAATACCAATGGCTACAATTCGAACACAACTTCTACGCCGGTCACATGGCCTCATATGCCGGGATGCCTATGCCGTCATTTGAGTATGTGTCACCACTAACTTGGCTGATAGGTGATGCCATGATGGAACATATATACCCATCAAGAGCATTTTTGTTTCGTGCCAAATTAAATGTAATCCCTCGAACTGGCACTAAGATGAACGAAGGATTTCATGTGGATTTCGAATATCCGGATGTGAGAGACCCTTCTATAAAAAGACAGCCTCCTCATGCGGTAGGATTACTCTATATGAATACGACGAATGGTCCCACTGTTTTTGAAGACGGTGAAGAAATTGACTGTGTAGAAAATAGGCTTGTCATTTTTGATGGTCTTCGCCCTCATACATCGTCCTCTTGCACTGATCAAAAAATGCGGATTGCGCTTAACACTAACTACTTTATAATTGAAGGGCGTGTCGCAGAATGAAGAAGACAAAGAAAAAACCTCCCCTCGTATGGAAGCGGGGGGAGGATTACATAATATTCAATCCGCCACGAAAGTCTGAACAGCAGGAAGAGTGGCAAAAGGTGAAGGAAAAGCACAAGAATGATTGAAGTACAGATCACGGAAGAAATGGTCGAAATCGCGAAGCAGAAGTCTCGCGAAATGGGGAAGCTCAAAAACTCTATCCTCAAGGGAGAGGGTAACGTGAGCGGGTTTATCGGTGAACAGATCGCCCTTCAAGTGCTGGGCGGAGAGTGGGCTAACCGCGAAGGATGCTCTTATCAATACGACATGATTCTTCCTGACGGTCGTACTGTAGACGTAAAGACAAAGCAGCGTGGGGTTGTCCCCCAGCCGCATTACAACTGTTCAGTGTCTAACTTCAATCCAGATCAGAAGTGTGACCTGTACGGTTTTGTAAGTGTACTGAAGAATCGTAAAGGAGAATATCTAAAGGGGTGGTTCCTTGGGACCATACCGAAGCAGGAGTTCATGGATAAGGCCACGTTTGCAACGCAGGGCACACACGATCCTTCGAATAATTTTAACACTCCTGCGTCATGTTACAACCTGACCATTGAGGAGTTACAGAATGTTCAAGGCCATGATAATGGTGTGCTTCATCAACGTGCCTAACGCATGTATACAGTTTGAAGACACCACCGGACTAAAGGAGTCGAGAGAACACTGCTATATCCGCACGCTAGAAATGGCGGAAAGTATCAAAACGATACCGCGTATAATCAGACCGCCTTATACAATCAGCTATAAGTGTGAAGAAGAAAAGAGCATTTAGATGGCTAAAGCTACGCTGTTCTCATTCAATATATATCTGCGTCAAGACGGTAACGTAGAGATGGACAAGCAGTCAGTGCGTCCAGATGAATTCCAAAAAGAAATGGACGCCGGAGTGCCCGACTACGACGGCGCACACTCCATAGCGTCCCTTCTTAGATACGTCAATTCAGTGACTGACGAGGTGATTGATAAGTCGTCTAGCTACGTCTAGTAGCCATAGCCGCTTCAATCTTCTTTCCCCGTGCTACCTCGTAGGATGACAACTTACCGTCATTGTCGAGATCAGCTTTTTCTTTATTCTTGATTTCTGCGGAGTCGCCTTCTGTCTTGCGTACTTCCGCTCCTCGTGCGTACATCTTCATTGTGTCCCCCTATGGTACAGCCTGTTCAAAGAGATTAGGTTCTGGCGTAAACATCAGACCTTGAGAAATCCAATAGTCTTGCGCGTACTCATCTGATCCTACATCAACCTGAAACACTGTGGCAGGTAGATCGGCAGAGATGAACTTCATAAGCGCGGTCGCAAAATACTCTGCATCCTCTGGTCCCACAAGGTCATCCTGTTTTAGTAGATTGTACACGATGCCAGCCGCTTTTGGATCAGAAAGCAGGAAGTCTACTGATTTACCCTGTGTCAGAGCGGCATAACGAAGAGCTACTTCGGCTGCAACGTACTCCTTACTGACCATGCCACGGGCGATGTTAAAAGCTTTCGACAGGGCGTTGTCCAGTGTGAAGCCTTTTGTAAGCTGCTTCAGATCGTTTGTCCCCTGTCTGGCAAGGAGGGAACTGGCCTCAACCCTAGTGGACAGTCTGAATATAGCGTGAAGTGTTTCAAGCTGATCGTCAGTCACACCAGCCTTCTCGGCAAGTTGACGGAGCTTTCTGCCTTCGTCAGATGCACCGTACGCTGAACGGCTTCCCGCCGATCCCCCCGAAACCAGTGCGTCATCCAAAAGAAGAAACACGTTCTGTGGATCACTGTAAGTGTCGCCCGGAACCTTTTGGCCGTCAAACATTGTAACAGTCCTTGTTCCTCGCTTGTATCCGCCTGCAGCTTTAAGAGTCTCTACAAACAAGGCACGATACCCTTCAGTCTTTTGGGGTGCCGAAAGCCCAACAAATTTTTGTGTAGACTCTACTCGATTTACAAAGAGGTCAAAAGCGCGAGGATCACTATTTTTCAGTACCCCATCAACAAAGCCTTGGCCGCTTGCAATCTGAGCGGCCTTTCCTACTTCTGCCAGATTCGCAAGCTGGGTTTCTTTTGCAGCCTTAGAGGCACTCGCAGTCAAATCTCTTTGAGTGTTTGCGACAGCTAAGAGGTCTTTGTGTGCATTCCGATAGGCTGGAACAGCAGCGACTACCTCCACAATGTTCCTGTCCAACATGATTAGGTCTTCAAAGTTAAACAGTTTCCTTGTGACTACTTTACCAGTGGCTTGATCCAGAACCTGAACAGTGAACATCTCCTGAAGCGTTTCCATGTAAGCTTCGTAAGGATTAGCCTGATCTGAAAATCCTGCGGGCACCTTGAGGCGTCGTGGTGCATCTTCTTTTTTCAAAGCAGGAATCTTACCCGCATCTAGCGCCTCTCTGACTCCCTTCATATTACTCTGTTCGAACACTGCGTTTCGAATCAGAACATCAAATATGATCTGCATTTCTTTGAAAGTGCCTTCTGTCATCACTTGAGTAGACATTCCGGCAAGGTCTTCTGAAGTGGGGAGAACGTATCTGCCGTCTGCGTTTTTGACCAGAACCTGTTCGGCCATCGTGGTAGTAACGGGAGCGAATGTAGCCAGCATATCGTCCATCACACCCTTGAGGTCGGCGGCTGAAGCCGAGTTCGGGGCTGCGATGTACCTTGCAATTGGAGCGAGAAGGGCACTAACTTTTGTAGTGTCGCCTACCTCAATAGCGCCCTCTGCAACGCGATCTTCCCCAAGCGCAGTGATTACTTTGTATCCAAAGGTTCCCCGTCCAAACCGTTGACGCTCAAGCTGATGCGTCTTACGGGCTACGACGACTTTGTTGTAGTCTTCAAGATTTGCAGTTTGACCCCAAGTATCGAACGTCTTGTCGATCTCTGTTCGCATATTCTCTGCAAACTTTGAACGGTCGTCGTTGAGACCGTACTTACGAATGGTGGCATTTGCGCCTTGACGTAAAGTTTCAAGGTCTTGGGCGCTGGTCATAAGCTGAAGAGACTGGACATCAATACCTACGAAGTCTTCGTTTTCAATCAGGAAGAACATCAACTGTGCATCAGAAATATCATCGGCACTCTTGAACCCGTTGGCCTGCATGAAAGCCGATTCGTCAATTTCTATCTGCTTCTTTATATAGTTTAGGTAATCCCTTACACTTGCAAACTGATATCCGCTTCCCGCTAGTTCCGCGTTTATGTCATCAAGTCGGGGACCGATTGCACCCTCTAATCCTGTGCGTGCTGCGTTATTCAGTGCCCTGACAAACTTTTCACCTGCCGATCCACCCATGTTCATACGCGCAGGATCAATCATCTTAATGAACGATCTCTTATCAGTGGCGAAGCTCTTTACAAATTCCAGCATGTCACTGGCAAATACGTTCAGAGGAATAGTAATATCTTTGCCGATAGCGTCGTAGGCTGCGTTTACTTGCAGCTTACTTGTAGATTCAGCCAATTCGACAAGGTTTACCACAGTCGTATTTTGAGTCGTAGCTCGTTCTGCGGCGTTAGAAGATACACGACCTTTGTCTACGGCACCCTTGATGGCAGACCGCAGGGTAGTCAGTGCTGTCTCTACGTTGGTGCCCTTCTCTCTAAGCTGTTGTGGAACCGTTGTAACTGCGGGGAAGCCCAATGCGGTATCCGAGGTTGTGACACCGCCGGGAGCGACTGCACCCTCTGGGGCAACGTCTGGAGCTACATTAGCCCGCTGATCCATACGAGCGTATATCTCCAACATGCTGTCAATCTGCCCAGAAATAAACGCTTCTTCCAAAAACTTTGAGTTCGTTTCTAGGGCTAATTCCGAAAGGATACGACCTGCCGCATCCATGTCGCTGTCCATCATTTTCCGGATAGAATCTTTTCCGAAAGTCTCTGCATTCTTGAATGATCCAGACAATTGACGAAGACTGTCTAGTGCGAATTCGCGCGCTCTTTGATCTTCTACCGAAAGAAGACGACCGGAAGTCGTAAGCTCTTCTTCAATCTGGAGAATGGCTCTGTCTAGCTGTTCGATAGCAGTGGCCATTGCGCCAACCTGCTGTTCAGCCTCGTACTGCATGTCAAGATTGCCGCGCATTCTTTTACTGAACTTCTGGACATCCTTGGGGCTTAGTCCAGAGGTATTCAGCTTGGAAGATGCCTCAAGAGACAAGAACACGTGAAGGCCCGTGGCCTGACCCAGATTCAGTGATAGCGTTTGACGAAGCCCTTGCAGCGTCTCGTACGATACTAGACCTTCAAAAGAAGACAGTACCTTTTCCACATCCGCAAAGCCTTCGTCCATCATGTCTAGCATGGTATCTCTTTGAAGAGGCGACATGCCAGCGAACATTCTTTTAGCGAAGTCTTGAAGCTGACGCATTTGACCGGCTGTTATCTTTCCAGATAATTCTTCCGGAGCAGCATTCAGTAAGCCACGAAGACCGGGATTGACAAGCCATCCCTGTGCGTAGCCACGCGCTGCAACGCCCTGAAACTCTAAGAAAAAGGCGAGACTGTCTTCGGTAGCTACTTTTGCAGAAAAGGCCATACGGGCGGCTGCACCACTTACGAGCGGAATAGCCTTGGGAAACTTCATGTCAAATAGCTTCAGAGTACCCATACCGGCAATCATACCCCCGGCAGCAACGGCTTCACCCATCGGACCCATCATCTCCCGTCCACCCACTTGTGTAAAGGCCATGAACGTATCGAAGGCGGGATTAATACCGTAGGCACGAGCCGTCGGTACTGCAGCTTTTACTTTTCTCCAGTTAGCGTATGCGCGTTCACTGCGAAGCTGTTCACTGTATTTAAGAACGTCATCCGCTGCGCCTCTAACACCGTCTGCGGCCCGAAGCTGTGCGTTTCTAAGCTTTGCACTCAATTCGGCAATCCGAGGAATAGACTCGGCTCCTGCGGCAGCTACGGCTTGTCTACTGACCTCTAGACCCATACGATCTACAATACGATTTGCAGACCACCTGTTCCAGAAGCGAGGCGAGTTATTCATCATAGACAATTGTCTAGCCGCCTCTCGCAGAGGAATACCCTTGAGTGCCGCATACTCTGTAGCCATCGCTAACTGATCTGCAGGGCTGGCAATAGAGAACTTCTGCGCGACTTCGAAATCGCCATCAGGAGTCGTGAATGACGATGGCCTGTTAGTGCGTCCCACTACGACATCTTCAGCATCACTCTTTACTGTGATACCAAGAACCTTTGACTCTCCGCCCGGAACTGTCTGGGTAATTTTGTCTCCACGTACGTTGTCAATGTGACGACGAACCACACGCTGCGCGTTAAAGCTGCCCTGTACAGGAGCTTTTACTGCGGCGTAACCACCAGCGTTTTCTAGTACGATACTGGCTATTTTCGCCCCAAAAGTCTGCGTGTCAAACAGTGTTTCAAAGAAACCTTCTGCGAAATCTTTCGAGACAAAGTTTTTAGTGTAGCGAGTCTTGCCGTCTACCTCTTGCGTTTCAAGATATCCGCCCTGACGAAGCTCGTCCTCAAGGCCCATTTCCATAAGCTGATCACGGATAAGGTCGTTCAAGACTTCTTGACGGTTGGCGAACGGTGAGCTATTACGCACGAGAGCAAGGTCTTGTGCGATATCTTCTTCGCTCATAGGCTCACTGAAACCAGTGATGTTTGACTCGGCCCAGAAGAAAAATCTAGGAAGGTAGTGGCGAACTAGCTCGTCTCCACCAGCTAACAGGTTGTACATGCGTTCAGCCGTAACATCGAAAATGTCACCCTCAACGGCCTGTACCACAGCATCTTGGATTACCTGATTGCCCTGCAGATCGGGCTTAGAACGGACGTATCGAAGAAGCTTTTCGCCATCTTCTGCCCGTGTTATAGCCACGTCCCGATTACTGTACGAAAGATCAATCGGGCCAATCTCGTAACCTTCACCCATGATGCTTTCAGGGATCAAGTCAAGTCCCTCAAGCTCACCAGTCAGTGAGTTACGAGGGAAGCTTCCTGTGTCCGTAAAACCTTTTCCAAGGACAGGGTGACCGTAAGACAGGCCAGTGATTGACTGCATCACTATGCCGTTAGGATCACGTACTTGCGCCAAAAGCTGTGTATCTTCTGGGGTAGCGGTTCCGTCTTGTTCCCGCTTGTACGCTGCTTGTGCGGCAGGGTAAAGACCCTTCATGTCCTTGCGGAAGATAGTGCTGACAGGGGTGCCAAAGTAACTATTCAGATCGATGGGCCGACCCGTTACGTCTCTACGTCCACCCTCAAGAGCCATGTCAAGAAACTGAAGTCTGACTTTTTCTGGAAGCCCTGCTTCTATGTCTGCAAAGGCACCTGATCCCGTGGCCTGTCCGGCAAATTCTTGATAAGTGGTTCCGCCGGGAAACGAGCGTTCTGCCGGTCCAGTAAAGGCATCACTGGTAAAGATAGTCTGTGACGTACTGTCAGCCATATTATACTCCGCCTGTACCTTTTAATTGTCTGATCTGCCTTGGGGTAAGGACTTGTCCTGTCGCTGTAAAGTAATAGACAGGAATCCCACTACCCATAGGATGAACGCTACCGGTCCGTCCGCTTCGAATCTTTAGACCAGCAATGCCGTTGTCTATAGCTACGTCAGCACCAAATTCGTTGACAGCAGCAGCCGGATCGGGAACAAACATAGCGTTCCAATTGTCATTCGTAATGTAATCTACACCGCTCTCTTCAACAAGCTGTTGATGTATCTCTACAATCTCCATGCCACGAGTAACACGTTTCAGGGTACTGAAATGACGTAGCGCCCGCATATTTCTAATGTCATCATTAGTGACATTATATACACGTACGTTGCCTTTCATCTTACTGGAGACATCAAAGATGCGACCGTGAAATGCGATGTTATCTTCGGCGTTATTGATCAGCCGGTTCACTACGGCAAGACGAGTTTCCTTACTGTCAAATGCACCTGCGGACACAGCTTCCAGAGCCGCTTGGAAGTCTTTTTCAGAAATACGACCTGACGGGTCCATTGTCTTAGCGTAGTTGTAAGCCAATGTGACGAGTGCAGATTTAAGCTGTGCGTTGTTTTCGAGGAACCTACCTTTCATAAATGCTTCGGCTCGTGCCATAACACCCTTACGAACATCGGTAGCATTTTGACCGTCTAAGACCAGCATGTCCTGTTCTCGGAACAAAGCTTCGTTGTCGGCAAATCCAAGAAAATCCTTTACGTTGACGAGGGCACCCGTGAACGTCTGTTTTACAAAAGCAGTATCTGTGCCAAACAGGTTCAGCATGGTAGCTGCCAAGTCTTTATACGCCTGTGACCCCGGTTCTGACTGTCCAATAAGATACGCTACCTCATCCGCAATCTCAAGAAACGATACAGAGTTTGCCTTGGATTTAGCCACATCATCTACGTTAATCTGACGACCAGTGAGAAATTCCATAAGCTCATTTAGCTGCTGTTTGGTCATTCCCCTCTGTCCGAATACAGGCTTGAAGTTTCGAGGAATATCCGTTGGCATGACTGATGCGATGATGTCAAGCTGATCTACACGATCCGTAATACCGCGACTTACAAATGTCATGGCAAAAGGGGCATGTTGACTGTTTCGAAGACCTTTATCCTTGCGGAACATGTTAGAGTCGTTCAGTCCCTTTGCCGCCTCAAACAGTGAGAATGGATCGTTACTACCCCCAACAACCATGCCGTATGCGATGCTGTCCGTGAGAAGATAGTTTTGAGGAGTTTTACCGTTTGCCGCTGCCAGAGATTTGACAGCCGGACTGGCCTCAAGAACTACTGAATCACTTACACGGAAGAAGTCCGGAGCGAGAGGGGTCACGCCATCATCCTGCAGTTGAGGTACGCTCACTGTCTTGAGTCCGTTCGAAGTCTCTCCCGGCCGGGGGTACATCAGCTTGTCGTGGATGAAATCTTTGACGAAGGGAAGCTTGTCGTACAGAGCCGGAAGAACGTCGATAAAGTTCGTCTCCGGCACTGTTTCACTGACACCGCCCTGACGTGTAGTGGTAGTGCCTGTCTGTTGATTGTCGAGAAACAGTAGCCCGGTTACCTCGCGTTCAAACTTGAGCTTTTCATTACCCTGAAGACCCTTGTACAGCTTCTCTACTTGTTCTGCATTTTCGTTGAGTATCATTAACGCTTTCAACGGATTGGCTTTGGGGTCGTCCAGAGCGATTTCGTTTTGAGTTCCAGCGCCGAATACTACTCTGTTTTTATCTACAGTATCGTAGTCTTTTGCCAGAGATTTAATCTGTTCGAAAAGAGCCAACTCTTCTGTAGTGGCGTTTTCAGGATCGAATCCCGCACTTTCAAAAACATCAATCTGTTGTGTGGCAGCATATTCTAGGCGCTCTGCGTCATTAGTAGTCTCACTCAACTTATTCAACAGTTCTAGTGAAGTAGTGAAGAGCTTTACAAAATCATCCTCGGTCTCTGTGTCGCCAGAATTTAGTGTCGCGTACGTAGCTTTCATCATGCCGATAAGAAGGTAGTCTTGAACAGCTTGAGGATTGGCATTAGAGATGAAGTCGGGA
>MDTA01097350.1_pt1 | contig 14607 bp, 2 predicted proteins | sample 811151 | NCBI WGS metagenome assembly MDTA01 (sample SAMN05326648, study PRJNA326480) | marine metagenome | isolation source: seawater | place: Indian Ocean: South | collected 2010 | reverse complement strand
CGCACCGCCGCTTACCCGCCGGTACTCAATCACACCATTGTGCACGTCATTGGAAACGTGCGCGGCGCTGCTGGGTCTGGGCCTAGTACGGCAGCAAATCCATCGACACTGGTGCTGTCGGGCAACTACGGCAGTGACGCTTCGCCCAACCCAGTGGCCGTGCATGCACGCGATCCAGACAATTCTGATCTTGGGTTCGGTCGTGGCGACACCCTCGCGCTAAGCTTCTCGCTGCCAACAAACCGGGATACCGCCTCAGGCGCCAAGGCCTTCGTCGACTCACTCTTCTCGTTTGAGCCGCCAATTGGCGATGAGTATTCCGGCCGATGGATCGACCCCTCCACATTTCACGTCACGCTCCTGCAGATTGGCGACGCGGCGCCCGTCCTCGGAATCGCACATGCTACGGTCGAAGGCACGATCTACGACGACGCCCTCCGCCGGCCACCAGCCTTTGGGCAGAGAGCGACTCTCACCGGCGGCTACGGCCTCTCAAGCGCCCCTCGCATCGTTGCCTTCGAGGCGGACGATCCCACCGACCTCGACGATGTCTACGGACCAGGCGACTTACTGCGCATCACATTCGACCAGGCGACCGATCGCAGCGCTGGTGGCGGCGCGGCTGGGGAGTACTCCGATTCGATGGCGGCAGTCGTTCAGTTGTTCGCCTTCTCGACTCCCCTCGGCGCGAATTACTCGGGTGCCTGGCAAGACGACTCGATCTTCCAAATCACGATCCTGAGCCTCGGCGAATTCTCTGAGCGTCCGCAGGTGGGCATCAGCGAGGTGTCTCTGACGAACATGAGTGAAGTGCGCAATCGCGGTCTGACGACTGTGCCAAAAGAGGGCACCCCAGTCGAGCTCACCGGCGATTTCGGCGCCGCAGCGCCGCGGCTTGGCTCCTTTGCGGTGAACGGCGATGAGGAGGCTGATATAGTATACGGCATGGGCGACGTCTTCCTGATAGCTTTTGACAAGGCCACCGATTGGGCTGGCGTGCATGGCGGCAAACTCTTCGTGGACTCGCTGTTCACATTTTCCGAACCGATTGGCGTCGACTATAGCGGCAGGTGGCTCGACGCCTCCACATTTGAGGTCACCCTCACCGACGTTGGTTCTGCCCCCGTCCCCGTCTCTTCGGAGATGCGCGTCTCGACTGCTGGACATGTGCGCAATCCCGCTCGCACCTCCGTGGCTGTTGAGGGCGCAGCGACCGTGCAGACGATCGCCAGCGAGGCGTACTTTGCACCGCCACTCATCGCCGAGGCCCGCGCCATCGATGCACTCAACAATGACACCGCCCTAGGGCCGGGCGACCAGCTGCGCGTCGCATTTGACCGCGAGACGAATGGCTACGCCGGGCTGCCTGCGATCGGGAGTGGTGGGCACAACCTCATCAATCGCACCTATGTTGACGCTCTTATCGAGTTTCGCGATGCGGCTGGCGAGCCTTTGAACCTGCCGCGGAACGCTCAGTACAGTGCCACGTTCATGGACTCTTCGACGCTTATTATCAGCTTTGGCGAAGGCCTTGGCAACGCCTCAGACCCACGGCAGCAACCAAAGGCAATCGCCGTGAAACCGGATGCCGACCTGCGCACACGCGCTGGCGTCTCACGTGCCTCCTCAGATGCGGCACCGATCCTCGGGTCGTTTGGAGACCACGAGCCTCCTCACGTCGCCGCCTTTGTTGCGCGTGACATCATGTCCGCCGGCTTTGATTACAATCGCGGCGATCAGCTGGTCGTCTTCTTTGATCGGCCAACGGACATGGCAGCTGCAGTGAGCGTACCCTACGCTGGCGGGCGTGAGCTCGTCGACGAGATCTTCACGTTTTCGCACGGTCTCGGATCCGACTACGAGGGCCGATGGCTGGACGCATCTACGTTTGGAGTCGTGGTGTTGGATCCGACGGGCGCAGGTCCACCCGTGATCGGCCGCAGCTCGGTCTCCGTGCGCACTAACCGACTTTGCAATGCGGCGAGCAGCCGCGAGAGCTGCACGCCGGGGATCCCCTCGCCGCCACCACCTGTGGTGCCACCGTGCTCCCCACCCCCCTCTGCGCCGCCAATGCCTGCCTTGCCGTCACTCGCGCCGCACGCACCGCACGCGCCCGGAACCCCGTCCACGCCGCCACCCGCGTTGCACTCGCCACTGCCGTTGCCGCTGACGCCCACGATTTCAGCGACGCCTCCACTTTCGCCTTCGCCCCCGCTCCCGTCGCCTTCGAGCAACGCCACCTTGCCGTCGGGCGTGCCGCCCTCCCAACAGCCGATCGCGCCGCCGCCTACGCACCATGGGCAGCCGCCCGCGCCACCCTCGCCGGTTGCGCCACCGCCGCATGCGCGCGAGGCGACCTTGGCGGGCGATTTTGGCACCGCTGGGCCGCCAGTCCTTGCCGACTTTGTTGCGCTCAACTCGGCGCCCCTCGGGATCCACACCGAGTTTGGAGCTGGGGATATGCTGCGCATTCACTTCGAGCGGGCGACCGACCGTTCGTATGGCCTTGGCAATAAGTTGTACGTGGACTCCCTTTTTGCCTTCTCCGCACAGCTTGGTCACGACTACTCGGCCGAATGGACCGATTTGTCGACATTTGCGATCCATCTGCTTTCGCCGGGCACAAGCGCGCCGCCTCTTGGCAGCACGCAGGTCGAGGTGATCGGCGATATCCGCAACTCGAGAGGAATGCCCTCCGGCGCGATGCCCCCCGCCTTCCTTGTTGGCAATTACGGCTCTGTCTCCCCGCCGCGCCTCACGCGTTATGAGGTGCTCGACCCTGACAACGCCGACACGATCTACTCGAATGGCGATGTGCTTGCGCTCTCATTCGACCTGCCAACGGACATGGGCCGCGATTCCGGTGGCAGGAGTTTCGTCGACAATTTCCTCGACTTCTCCGTTCAGCTAGGCATCGACTACTCAGCGGCGTGGGCCGATGCGTCCTCCTTGGTCATCACATCCCTCGCAACGCATCCTAACTTCATTGGATACGACGCGGACCCACAGGCTGCCCTCTCGAAAGCGCGCTGCAGGTGGGGCGACAATCCGGGCGACGAGACACAGCCGACGGTCCTCGAGGCGATGGTCGTGCAATGCGCCTCCTACCTTCACGCAGAGGCCCGATTCCGCACGTTGCAGCTCAGTCTCAACGAGGTTGACTTCGCGCCGCTAGAGCCTGCATACGGTTATTATGACGACCCGAGGCTCGCGGTCTTCAGCGACGAACTGCAGCCGCGCGGCGGCGTGAGTGAGGGTGGAACTATCGTTACCATCCGCGGCGACGGATTCGCCGTTCTGCCCGAAGCAGGCGTTGCATTCGTACGCTGCCGATGGGGTTCCATCTACACGGCGGGAAACGACACCACAGCTCTACTCGTCAACCAGACGGCGATCGTCTGCCCTTCCGCGCCCCTCCCAGAAGGGTTGCAAAATCTTTCCATCGCTCTGAACGCCCAGCAGTTCATCGCGACCAACTTACAGCTAGTGGTCTACCGGCAGCCAACTGCCTTCACACAGGTTGCGCTCAACACGACGGCTTTAGGCCTGGGGCCAGCCAAGTATTATGGCACGCTCGTCGGGGCGCCGCTCGGAGAAGGTCTCGTCGCAGAGGTTTGGCTGCGCGGAATCGGGTTCCTCGCCTTTCAGAACGCCTCAACGCCGCTCGCCTCGCGCCAGCTGCGGTGCAGGTGGGGCGCCGCCTCCGCGCCTGCCGCCCGCACCAACGGCGACGCGCACAGTCGAGCAGGCTCCGCATCGTCCGGCGGCCCACCAACCACCGAACCGACGCGCGTCGAGGATGACCTCGTTCTTTGCCCGTCTGCACCGAGTGAATCCGCTGGCGAGGTCGGCCTGTACGTCTCCCTGAACGCAGTCGACTTTACCGACACGGGCATGCGCTTTCGTCACTACGAGCAGCCGACGGTCTTCACGCGGCCGCTGTCGGCGGATAGTCTGGCGCAGTGCGCTTACTCATTCGATCAGAGGTGCGCGTCGGGACTCCATCCAACTGGTGGCGTCAACGATGGCGGCACTTCCGTTACGCTGTACGGCGCGGGTCTTGATGCCTTCCGGACGCTACCCGAGCTGGCATCGTGCCGCTGGGGTGAGGAAAGTAGCGATGAGGCGATCACGACGCCGACGCATATAGACAGTGGGCGCATCGTCTGCCCGGCGCCGTCAAAACGCGCAGCGGGCGGCGCGCAACGCGTCGCGCTGCGTGTCGCGCTCAACGGCGTGCACTTTGCGCACACGGGCCACACGTACAATTTCTATCAGCAACCGGTCAACTTCTCAGCGATCCATCCGACCGGCGGTGCCCTCTCCACAGGCACCGTCGTCACGCTAATAGGCGAGGGATTCCTTGCCTTCTCCAGTTCCGCCGCCAAGGCGCGCTGTCGGTGGGGCCGCGATACGAATGGCACCTTGCTTCCGGCGGCGGCCGACGCAAATGGGACGCATCACGAGACACCCGCTCTCAATCTGAGCTATTCGAGCGTCATCTGTGCTGCGCACCCAAAGGCGAACGCAGGCGTGCGCCAGCTCTATCTATCCCTCAATTCTGTCGACTTTGGCGCGACAGGCGTACAATACAAGTACTTTATGCAGCTCTCTGGTCTGAGGATGCAGCCAAGCGGCGGGCTCGTCGGTGGCGGCACGCCCGTCACATTCACTGGGAACGGCTTCCACGCATTTTACGGGCGCATCAATGACACGCTTTGCCGGTGGGGCAACTCGTCAGACGCGCCGGTCAGCCTACCAATACGATTGGAGCCAGCGCGATTGGTCTGCCTCACCTCCATGCGGCCGCCCGCCGATGTGCCGATCTCGATTGCGCTAAACCGCATCGATTTTGCGGTGCTCGGTTTATCGTTCCGGTACTATGAGCCTCCGTCCTTTTCCAACGTCTTTCCTGCTTTCGGCTCGTCCAACGGCGGTGTGCGTGTGACAATCAGCGGCAGAGGTTTCCTCAGCTTTTCGACGATTCGCACACTTGGCAGGTGCCGGTGGGGCGCCGACAACGTGCACACGACCGAACTTCTCGTGCTGCGCGACAAGCAGGTTGTTTGCGCATCTGCACGTCGCGACGACCTTCGCTCGAAGGGCAACGAGACGCGCTATAGCCTCGGCAAGTCGAGCGCTGAGGAGATCTACCTCGCGTTGAACGCGGTAGATTACTCTTCGACTGGCGCCGCATTCAGCTTCTACCCGGAGAGCATTGCCGCGGTAAGCGTAGTCGGTGGGCCCGCTGGCGGACCCGTCGCCGGCGGAACGAGTGTAACGGTCGTTGGGTCGGGTCTCGAGCACGTCGCTTTCTGCAAATTTGGGAACGGCACCACCTCGCCGGTGGCGGTCGATTGTTCGCAAGCTTTCTGCGTGTGCGTCTCGACGCCCATCGGCGACGGAACCGCACCTGATGGCGCGCGCTTTGCTCGCGGACCGCGGCTGGAGCTCTCGGCAGGAGTAGGAGACGGCGTCGACGCGGCGACCGTGCACCCACGTGGCTTTGTTCCAATCCTACTCTCGCGCGACGGCGAGGACTTCTTCTACTCATCGCAAATATTCTATTACTACCCCGCCCCGGGCAACTTCACCGCCAATTATGGCGACGACGCGCTCGCGATCTACCCCGGCGGCGGCCCCGTCGGGGTGCCGACCTATGTGACGATTATTGCTCGGGGATTGCTTGGGTTCAGTGGCGAAGCGGTCAATTGCAGGTGCCGGTGGGGCGGTCGCGAGCGTCCCGATGATGTGACAACCCCCGTGATCGTAACTGACACGGCGATGGTCTGCCTTTCGTATGACCGCTGTGCCGGCCTCTCGTCTGACGATGCGGCCTGCCGGTCGCGGGCAGGAACCGTTGAGGTCTACGTCTCTCTGAATGCCGGTGCCGACTATCACGCGACAGGACAGCCATTCGTCTTCTATCCGCAGCCAGTAATGGTGCGCACCGGCTGCCTCGGGGCGGTCAAGGGCTGCCTCACAACCGGGCCCACCTCCGGTGACAATCCTTTATATGTGACGGGTATTGGGATGAACGTCTTTGTCGACTACGCCTCCGCGCGCTGCCGCTTCCTCTACGGTGGTGGCGTCTATTACAACCGCATCGCGCGCATCGAAGATGCACACGGTGACGAGACGCTCGCCGTGTACCTTGGGGTCGGTCTTAAGAACGGTTCGATCACTGCCGACGGCTCTGCTCTCTACTGCATCACGCCGAAAGCGATCGTCGACGAGAAGATCGTCACGCAGGTTGCTGTGGCTCTCAACGGCGTCGATTTTGTCGAGTCGACGGATGCCTCCACCTCCCAGTACTCATATTATCCGCAGGCCATCTTCTCTATATCGCCGATCGGCGGCACCTTCAACGAGGGCACTTCCGTCAGTGTCACCGGCTTCTTCTTCCCCGGCTTCGACGGGCTGCAGCGGTCCGCGCGGTGCAAATTTGGCGACCAGCTTTCGACGCCAACAGTCCTGGAGGCAAAGGACGGCGTCATTGTCTGCGCGTCACCAACACGGTCGGCATCGCCGTACCGCACCGACGCGGGCGGTCCCGGCTACGAGGATGTCCCCTTTTCCGTCGCCCTCAACACGGTCGATTTTGTAGGAAACGAGAATGTGACTTTCCGCTATTACGACCACCTCGTCGCCTCGGTCTCACCATTTGGTGGCCACCTGCAGGGCAATACTATCGTGGTCATCGCAGGAGACCGCTTCGACATGCTCACACGGATCGACGCGAGTTCCGGCTCCCTGATCCGCTGCCGCTTTGGTTCGCACTTACCCGTAGTCGGCAGTATCTTCACAGACGCGCAGGGCCTCGTGTACATCCGATGCGCAACATCGAGCTCAGCGGCCAATGGCGGCGTGGAAACTGGATACGAGTTCATCTCCGTCTCCATTAACCAGCAGAACTTTTTGCCGTCTCTTAACTTCTGCGCTGCCAACGCGGACAGCTGCGCCAAGTTCCGCTACTACACCGAGCGTGTCTTCTCATTGTGGCCGGTCGCGGGACCCGCGGCGGGCGGCTCATCTGTTACCATCACTGGCGAGTTCTCGCCCGGCTTTGACGGCGTGCGTACCTCTGCGAAGTGCCTATTCCGCTCGGGCGGCGAGTCGGCCGCCAACATCACGCGGCGGACCTCGACCGTGCAGCGGCTTGAGGCCACTACCGTACAATGCCCCAGCCGCCACACAGACGGCGCAGTCGATCCGATAGTGGGCGACCATAACCGCGCTGGCGTGCTCGATGATCAAGAGCACATCCGACCTTCGCGTCTCCTCGCCTCCGAGATTGGCGTCGCCCTCAATGGCGCGTACGTCCAGGACGAATCGACCGATTACGTCGGCATCCGCAACCTGTGCCCAGAGGGCGTCGTCTCGAACTTTCAGGCATTCGTACAATTTAAACAAATCGTGACAGGCATCTATCCGACAGGTGGCCCAGTGAGCGGCGGCACAACTGTCACGGTGAGCGGCGACGGTTTCATGCCTATTGAGACACCGTCTCTCACACCCCCTCTTCTTGTCTCTTCGGCGCGCTGCCTGTGGGCGTGCACCCCGAGAGTCAACAACCCTGAGCGGTGTGTCGAGGGCGGGAGAGCAGTTGACCAAGTGTTTCTGACGCGCCCGATCTCCGTGACTCCGACAGAGGTAGTCTGCCACACGCCACCCAGATCGTCTGCGACGACGTCGATGTTCGGCCTCGCGCTGAACGTGTACGACGTCGTCGCCCCTACATGCGCAGATGGCTTGCAGAATGGCGACGAGGAGGGCATCGACTGCTCTGGCTCGTGCAGGCCGTGCGTGCCCACCTGCACTGACGGCATGCAGAATGGCGACGAGACGGGCATCGATTGCGGTGGGGCGTGCCCGTACTGCCTGCCAACGTGCAGTGCGCCGAACGCGGAGGGTCAAGACTGCTTGCTGCCGGATCTCACCAGCGTCTCGCCCACGTCTGGTCCCTCGCATCACGCAACGATGCTCACCATAAAGGGCTCAGAGTTCTATCGAGCCGGAGAGACGATCACGTACTCAAGGCAGGTCCTCGGGCAGCAGGTGACCTACACGCACACGGCCCTTCCTCGCTGCAGCTTTGCGAGCCCACAGGGCGATCAGTTCGTCACTGTCGCGACTGTGCGTGACTCGGAGACCCTCGTGTGTGTATCGCCACGCGCGGCCATTGTTGGCTGCTACCAGCTGCAGGTCTCGCTCGACCTGTGCGATTATCATACCGACGTACAGGCGGCATGCACTGCCGAGCGCAGAGCGGGCGGCGTGCCCTTCTCCTTTGTTCCGAGGACGCAATATCCCGGATTTGCGGAGGCGGGCGCGAGCTACGCCTACTCTGGTGATTATGTCCTAAGCGGGCATCACTTCCGATTTTATGACCACCCGACACCGAGCTTTACGGTGCGCGCATCCGGCCTTTCTATAGAAGCGACCAACCACGAAGATGAGCTCGTCGCCGCCGGCGGCCCTCTTCAAGGCGGCACTGTCCTCACTATCACCTTTACGCCAGCCTCCGAGTACCAAAGCCACCTTGGCGCCTCGGCAACGCACGACAATCACCTTGGCGCTGCCGCAGCGATGCCAGCCCGCTTCGCCACCTTGCCACCATTCTTCCGCCTCGACGAGCGTATTGATATGGTGCTCAATCAAAGCCGTTGCGCCTTTGGCCATGCACTTGAGCCGCTCGACCCGCGCCGCGTGTACGAGCTCCCCGCGCCGCCGCCATACACAATACCAAGGAACGCAACCGGCCATATGATGGTATGCTTCACGCCGCCGCGATCGGCACCAGGGACCGTTCCTCTGCGCATCTCTCTGAACGGCCAACAGTTCTTTCAGACGGGTTTGGCTTACCAGTACTTTGCACACCCGAATGTCTCCATGATCACGCCGCACGGCGGTCTCGCTATCGGTGCAACGCCCATCACCGTACATGGTGTCGGATTCCTCAATTTCGTGCCCGCTCTCAATGTGCAGAGGTGCTCGTTCGGCTCCGCCAACGGCACACGGCACGAGACGCGCGCAAAGGTGCTCGACGGCAATACACTCGTCTGTTTGAGCTACCTCCAGGGGCTTGCAATCGTAGTGCCCTTCTCGATGTCGCTCAACGGCGTCGACTTTATAGGGGAGAATGAGGTCGGCCTTGAATATACGTACTACAACAATCCGACCGCCTTCCGTGGGGTGTACCCGACGGGCGGACCGATCTTGGGCGGTACCCTGATGACATTCCAAGGCAGCGGCTTCGGCTCCTTCGGCGTCCAGGCGTCGATTGCGCGATGCGTGTGGGGCCCGGCGGCTGTGCCGACGATCGAGCGTACGATGACGACTCCCGTCGAGCTCGCGGATGACGGTTTTGTGTGCGCGACCTCTGCAGTTGAGGGGTTTTCTGGCGCCTTCTATTTTGTGGCGGTGAAGCTCTCACTCAATGGCGTTGAGTACGGGGCGCCGCAATTCGTCCGTTTTTATGAGCAGCCGCGTCTCTTCCTGGACTTGGTTCCTGTGACAGGCGGGCCGATCTCCGGCGGGACCGTCATCACCCTTGGTGGCTTCGGCTTCGTCAATTTCGACTCTGAGGTGACGGGCGTGACCAAGGCGCGGTGCAGATGGGGACAGAACGCGACGGCAGTCGTCCCCATCGCACTCTTCTCGGATTCGATTGTCTGCGCGACCTCGCCGAGAGAGAACGCGGCGGACGTGACCCTCAGGGTCTCTACCAACGGGCAGGATTTTGTCGATACTTTCAAAGTTTTCCGCTACTATGACGTTAAGGTCACCTCGATCAATCCGGCTGGGTCGCCGCTCCCGGGCCGCCGCAACGTCATTGTCAAGGGGTCGGGGTTCCTCGGTTTCATGGTTCCAGGCAGCCAGACGCCGGAGGATCGTGTGCGGATCCGGCTGCGGGTCGGCCAGTCTCTCACCGTGAAGGAGATGACCGACGTGCGGTTCGCCTTCGACGCGCCGCCAGGTATTATGGGGCGTTACCGTATCTCCATCACGCTCAATCTGTTGGACTGGGACGAGAGCGGTTGGGACGGCACGCAGCCCGTCGTTTACGATTACTACGACACCCTACCAACGGGCACCGTACCGACAGGTGGGCATGCGCGCGGCGGCACGTTGGTCACCGTCTTCGGTTCGGGCTTCTTTGCTGTCGATCCATCGGCGGGCCTTTTCCGCGTCAAGTTTGGTAGCGCGGAACCACTTCACGCGCGCAATTACTCGGACACAGCAGCCATCGTATCGACGGCGCCAACGCCCTCATCGCAACAGGCTGTCACTGTCTCTCTCAACAGCTTCGACTTCGCAGGTGGCCAGCCGCCGGTTGTCTATAAGTTCTACGACCACAACATCTCCTCGATGCGCCCATCGGGTGGGCCTGTCCTCGGCGGAACAGTTGTGACATTCGATGGGAACGACTTCGATGCCTTCGGCGAACCTTCGCTGCTACGCTGCCGATTTGGCACCCGCACCGTACCTGCCGTCCTCGGTAGTGTAGCCTACAACTCTACGGTCTGCGTTTCGCCGCCGCACTCCACCATTGGTGGCTTCGAGGAGGTGCAACTCGCCGACATCGACACTTCCGCCCTTGCGGGCGAGGGGGGCGCCGAGGCGTTCGGAGGCGGCAATGACGCGGCGGTGAACGCTTTGCACGTTCTGATGGCACGCGTTTGCTGCATTGAGCAATCTGCTCATGTCTTCAACCAGGATGGTGTGAGGAACACGCAGCTTCACGACCTGGCCACCGCCATTTTCGCCACCACCGCGGGTTCTCTGGTTGTGAGTGAGCCCGTTGCGATGTCACTCGACCTATCGGCGGCGGCAGGCAGCCTTGACCTCTCCCAGATTGTCTGGCGGGTAGAGCTTATGACACCGGCTCCGACGAACCGCTCGCTGGACGCGCGATCTGCATTGAACGGCCACACACCCATTCCCATTGCAATGCAAGCTCTCGGCGTCCTCCGCACCCCGCATAGCTTTGACGGTTCCACCGCGCTAGAGGACGAGCTCCGTGAGCTCTACGCGCCGAACAGCCTCAACACCTCACTCCTCGTCGACATCGAGTTGCCGATGGAGCTCAGCGGGCCGCTCGGCGGGCCGCTCGGCGGACGCTTGCTGTATCGCCGACTGCTGCACAATGGCACAGAGCACGAGGATTCAACGACCCTCTGTGCACCGGGCGACTTGGAGCCTTCAATAGCCACCCTGCTCCCCCTCGCTGCCGCCCCTACCGCCTCATCCAACATGAGTGCGGCGCTCGTCCTCGGCGAGGAGGCGGCGGTTGTGGCACCGGCGGGGCTGTGTGGCCAAAGGCCGCATGGCGACATTGGCGCTTTGCGTGCGCCATACGGCATCGCGCTTGCCAATCTTACGCGCGGTTTGGTACAGGCTTTTGGCGGATCCGCAGGCGCGTCCGCAGGCGCAAGCGCAGACGCGGATGGCGGCAGTAATCCGCCACAAGCAGGAGACGGCAGACGCCTCAGGGATTCAATGGGTCACGGGGGGGGCGAAGGCGATACAGACCTTCCCGGCGGATCCGATCGCGAGGTTACGATTGCTCTCAATGGGCGCGACTTCGTCTCCGCCGAACGTGACATCTCCGTCTGCGCGCCGACGGAGATGCGCTGCGCTGCGACAGCTAATGATCCGATACACGACGGCCGCGATGACCTGACTCCTGAGGGCATCGTCCACTATTGCCGCAATGAGAGTACCTGCGCCCAGGTTGGCGCGTCGTGCTCGACCATTCCGGAGGATTCTTTATGCGGTGGCTGGAAGCCGGTACCCCCTGCACCGCTCTGCCGTGATGGCGTGCGATGTACTCCGGCCGGTCACATTGCGTGTGCCCCGCTCCAAATGTGCACCTATTGCTCCCGGTTCACCATCTGCACGATCTACCACAACCCGCCGGCCATATTCAGATACTATCAGGCAAATGTGCTCTCGGCGCGCCCGAGCGGCGGTTTCCTCGACGGAGGGACGACCGTGACGTTGGTTGGCACTGGCTTCAATGGTTTCAATAACAACCCAAACAACACTTTAGCCGGATTCGGCGACCTACACACGCAGGTCGACCAGCTCAGAGCTCTCGAGGCGGTTGTGCAAAGCCCGCACCACCCGTCGTACAATCCGGTTGCAGCGGTTCCCGTGGATGATTGGGATGGCCTTTCGCCGTCCCGCCGACTTGCCGAAGATGAAGGTGCTAGCCTCGTGGTCTCCCTGAGCATCTCACTCAATGGAATCGACTTTGATTTGGCCGCAGAAGGTGTCAACTACCGATACTACACCCACTCAACGCGACGCCTCGAGCCATTTGGCGGGCCGTCGATCGGCGGCACTGCCGTCTCTGTCGTCGGCGAAGGATTCGACGGCTACGATGGCCTCGCATCCTCTGCCCGCTGCCTCTTTGGCACTCGTATTGTCGCAGTCACCACTCTGGAGGACGACTCCGTCTGCTGCGTCTCCCCTGCGGCGATTCGAAGGCTAACAGAGGACGAGGAAGTCGCAGCAGAAGCGGCACGACAAGCGCGCGAGGAGACTGGTGCGAGCGATCCGAAAGAGGTCCCGACGTTCGACGCGAACGGGACCCAGTTGCCATTCCTGCCGCCGCCGCCGTTCATGCCTTCGCCGCCACCGATGCCTTCGCCGCCACTGATGCCACCGCCGATGCCACCGCTATTGCCGCGCGGCAACGACACCCATAACGCCACTTTCGTTGGTGGGGGCGGCGGGGCTGTGGTCGATTTAGTTTCAATGGAGGTGACGGCGGATCCCGTCTTTGGCACTACGTATGCGTGGTTTAGTGGAAATCTCACTGACCTGCACTCCCTCTGGTTGGCTCCGTTACGCGTCGCGATCAACCAGGTCGATTTTCGAGGCAACGTCTTCTTCCGCTATTATCATCAGGTAGTCCACTCGATCGCAGTGACGAACTCATCTGAATGGGGTATGTATTCTGAGGACGGCTCTGCGGAGTTTGCCGGAGGCGATCCAGAGGGCGGTTATCAAATCACCGTTATTGGATCGGGTTTTGGAGGCTATGACGGCAATTCGTCGACGGTGCGCGTGCGCTTCGCGACAATATTACTCGATTCCAAGGATTATGACGCCAGCGGCAACGGGGGGGCTGCCTCTGCGGCCGGCACTCGCGAAGGCGGCAACAAAAACGCGACAGCAGCTCGTCCCAGCGACCTTGCAGCTCATGGTAGCAACAGCAGCAGCACGATTATCAGTCTACCACCTACGCCGGCGCTTCCACCCTCCGCGCTGCCAACCGTCAACATGAGCGACGCGGCCGAGGTGATTGAGGTGACGGGCCGGTCGATCGTTGAACTGGGTCCTGACAGGATCGCCCTGCTCGCTCCGACAGTGCGACTTGACGAAGGTGAGATCCTCTCCGAGCGTGGCTACCCGTGCTGGAACCCGCCGTGCCGGCGCACGGTTGTGACGCTCACCATAAATGGTGTCGATTTTGTTGGCCGGGGCGGCCTTACACCACTTATCTTCTTCTTTTTCGTCGACCCGTGGCGCATTTTCAACCTGATGGAGCAGGAGCTCTTTCTCGTCATACTCATCCTGTGCGCGATCTCGCTCATCAACGCGGTCATGACCTGGTCGAAGCGCTTCGAGGCTTACGAGAGGTACCTCTCTCTCAAGTACCGCATTAAGAATCGCATAATATACCCTGCTATGTTCAGGGATCGCGCATAACGGAGAAGTGACCGCATCACAGCGGTCAGCGCAGTATTTTAGTCCATGGGGCCTCGAATAAGTGTCTAAGTGAGACCGGACCGGGGAGCGGTCGGTCGGTCAGAGTGTGAGGTTATGTCACACCGCGCGCCGTGAGCTAGTGGCCAAGGAGGCGAGACATCATAGGAAATTCTCCATGATTCTCGCCTCCCCCCCCCCTTTCTTATTCACAAATGCCGTCAAATGCCACGGCCGCCAGGGCCGCTCCGTCAAAGTCGGGTTCCGCTACGAGCACAAACTGTCGAGTCACTCGGAAGGCTTCTTGGAGGAGAGAAATTGTATTACCGTCGCGAGTATGATGCAAAACATAATGAAAGATTACCACAGCATCCGTCGCAGCCGCTCCTGGGTAGTAAGTTATTTCGGCGCGTCCGTATCAGTAGGAGTGTGCACCTTTTGCGCCTTGTGATGGCATGGCTATGTGCAAAAGGACCTTTGAAGGATATTAGGACGCGGGCAGCCAAGGCGAAGAACGTGTGCGGGGTTGACGTCACGGGCTTTGACCGGGTTGACGTCACATTTTGACCGGGTTGACGTCTTTTTCTTCTTCTCGCCCTTCATAGGCACCGTCTGTGCCTGCTCGAGCGAAAACCACTGGGGGGAGGCGAGGTCGTCGACCTCCTGCGGCATGTGGCCCGCCGTCGTGTCTTTGTTCGTCGTCATCTGCTTTGCCATCGCTGTCGCTGTCGTCGCTATTGAGTCGTAGAGTCCTTCGTTCCGGATGCTCCGAAAAGCGAAAAGAGTTGCCGTACTTTCACTTTTATTGCTTTTAAAATCACGACTTTTTCTCTACGCTCACTGCCGTTACGTTCTGTCTCCTTTTTTTATACGCTGTTCTTGCCAAAT
>MDTA01224486.1_pt1 | contig 14610 bp, 4 predicted proteins | sample 811151 | NCBI WGS metagenome assembly MDTA01 (sample SAMN05326648, study PRJNA326480) | marine metagenome | isolation source: seawater | place: Indian Ocean: South | collected 2010 | reverse complement strand
TTGTGTAGCTCTAAAGTAGAGGGTGTATTCAGTATCCATCTCTAGCGGACCTACTCTAGCGATAGCGTCATCATTAGAGTTCGTGTACCTCCCTGTGCTATTAGTATCGTTAGTTGATCTTAAATAGCCATTTGTAGGTCCAAACGGGCTTCCAAATGTAGAGTTTTGAGGGTTAGTCCACCTTTCAAACCCATCGCTATCCTCGTAAGTAATAAGAGGTAGGTAATCTAAACTGTCCATTTCGCCTTTATATATGTGGACATAAGGTGCGTAGGCAGAGTTCCTATACCTAATAGATAAGTAAACATAAGGGTTTGAAAGTTTAAACTGTGTTGAAACACTATCCGTTACTGTGATTTGTGGAACTGTATCGGCAGGGGTAGTGCTAGAAATATAGGCTGTCGCAAAGTCATTAAACGAAACGGTATCTGACATTGAGATAGCCACAGCGTGTAGTAAGCTGAGATCATCTGTTATTGCAGTAATAAAATCCGAAGGGTTGATCGGTACGAATGGAATATGGTTGGTCGCCACACTGTCAGAAATCGTAGGTAGTGAGTCATCTACATTTCTGTAGATAAAAGTGCTTGTTGTTACCGAGTCGAGAACAGATACGGTGTCATTTGCAACAAGCGTTTGGTATATCGGAGCGATGATACTATCCGTTAAGTCGGGGATCGTATCACTCTCGTTGATTGGGTTAAGCCTTAGTTGAGTTGAGACATTATCAAACAAGCTGACAACACCTGTTGTGTTGATTGAAGCGATGTATGCGATAAGAGAGTCTGATGGGGTTAATACTATTGAGTTTATATTGATGTCCTCAAACGCTTTATTTAAAGACACATCATCCGAGATTGGAGGTACAGTGCTTCGAGTTACCTCAGAAGGCACAGGTAAGAAAGCATAGCTAACGAGCATATCATCCGAGATGAGAGGTACACTTTCATTAGGACTAATACTTGAGATTTGAGCTAAGAGACTATCGCTGATCGAAGGTAGGGTGTCAGAAGGTACTAGCTTGTGGAATAACTCGATAGAGTCCGAAACAGCACCTATATTATCTGGATCTAAGTTCACTGTCTTGAGTATATATGTGTAATCCAAGTCAGCCGAGATAGCCTTGACTACATCATCTTCTCTTACGACCACATAGTTAAGGTGTGTGGTGAGGTCGTCTGTGATAGCACCTACCGATTGCGTGATGTCAGCAGGGAATAAAAGCAGAGATGTTGCAACACCATCGGTTGGCATTGAGACTGTAGACCCTTCGTTTATAGGGGCAAATCTCATTACGAGATCATCTAAAAAGTCGGAGATGTTTGGAACTCTATCATCGACACTTGAGAAGATGAAACCTGTTGTCTCGAAAGAGCTTTTCCACCCTAAGTTGATCGCAGGTCTTGGGATAGGATAGTTGTCGTTAGCCGAGTAGCCGATTTCTACAGCATTGTTCTCAATTAAGTTTATAGTTTTAGGGTTTTCTACACCTGCTGTGAATGATTTAATCTCACCGGGATTTAGGGTGAATGTAATCTCATAGGTGTAGGACACATTATTGACAGTACCCACAGTGGATTGATCTAACCTGTACGCATGAGGAGAGGTAGTCCAAGAGGACTCTAGGTCAAAGTCAGCATCAGTACCACTCGTGAGAAAATAAAGATAATCAGCTCCATTATCTTCTTCCATGAATACCTCAAGGTAATAAGTCTCATTGGCGAGGTGATTAAATGATGCGTTGATTTCTGCTAAAAAGTTTGGTGCAGGAGCATTGTCATAATCTATGGTGTTTGGTGATCCAAGACTGTCATCTCTAAACCTATAGGCGAGTGGAGATCCATTGGGTACAGGGTCGGGGTATTGTTCGAGGGCAGTAAACCCATTGGAGTCAGCTCTCAGAGATAGGGTTTGGTATTGTCTGTTCCCTTGAGCGTCTATCCTATAAAGGCTGAAATAAAACCCATCTCCACCATTGGGGTTATTAGCATTAGGATTAGGATCATGAGCAAGGTTGCTGTACCCGAAGAAGAAATGAGTGGGGATGTTGATTGGACCTAAGATGTAAAGTGAGGGGTCGGGATATAACCATTCATCTTGTGGAGTATGTGGATTGTATTCGTCAGTGAAACCATCTGTTCCGTCTAGGTCATAACCTGTAATGACATCTTCATAAAATGTCAGTTCTCCTTCAACACCTGTAGTTTGAGTATCCTCCATTGAATAGATAGATCGGATTTGATCTGGTGCTAGACCTAGAGGATTGGTCATGTATTGTTCGGGAGTGGACTCGGTAAACGCACCTAAATCAACATTTACCTCTCCATTTACCTCTTTGACTGTTGAGGTATGTTTAAAGAACGCTTGCCCCTCAGCTAACTTTTCCCCCTTGTACCAATCGAGGTTCGAGTCAAAAGGGTTGGAAGAAATACCAGAGACTGTGATCGCTTTTTCTTCGGTAAGTCCATCAATGAGTACATGGTCTTTATTGAGTTGGTATGTGTAGCTGACTCCATCACTATCTATGACAGATGTGATATATGAAGGTCGGAAGCCTAACTGATAGAAAGAAATCTTAGGGTTAGCTGTGTTGACTGTGCTAGAAGCAGGATCGAACACCTGTTCTTGAGTCGCTGTTTGGTTGAGTGAAAAGTTGTTTAGTGTGTAGGTAGTGTTGAGTGTCTGATTGCTCGTATTGAGGAGGTCAGAACTACCTGCCGAGTAAGTAGCGACTTTTTGCTCTTGGGTGAAAGGAGAGATGGGCTGTGCTTCGTTGAGTACATAAGAGATAGGAGAGGTTGTTTCAATGACTCTGTTTTGCCTATCACCACCACGACCAGACTTAGAAACTTTGCGAGCAGGTCTAGTAGCGTTGAGTGTCATTTCAATACTATTTAACTCTCGAAAGCGTCTGATCTCTGACTTGGCTTTAGGGTATGTGAGGGTGATTTTGCTTTTTGTTTGCACGAAAGGCTTATCCTCAAACTCATGTATTCTCATCACATGGTCTTGAGGGTTTGTTATGTTGGCATCTTCGAGTATGTTTGTGTGTTCAAGAGCCAAGCAATAAGAGGTGTAATCAACATCGACCCCTTCAATCTTAATCGTTAAATCTGCGATTGAGGTTGGAAGCCCATTAATTGTTTTAAGCATATCTTTTACGATGTATGCAGGTAAGTTTATCGAGTGTGTGTCGTACTGAGGGTTTGCTTGTGTAAAGATAGGGTCTGCGTTGTTTAAAAACTCAACCGTTTCGTAAACTACTTGATCTCTTGTTTGCCATGTAGAAGAAGCATTTTTAACAACTTGTAGACCTGTGTTTGAGATTTGAGCATCAACTTTAACCTCTATATAGCTCACTCTAATGATGTGTCCAGACTCGGCTCTTGTAATAGGTATGAGTTCGCTATCTCCGTCATCCGACATGAGATCACAAAAGTATATCTCACCGATTAAGTCTATAGGCTCTCCATCATTAAGGATTTCGGTACTACCTAACTTGGTAGACCGATACCCATTTATCAATGCAGGTACTCTTAAGTTCCCATTAACAACTTCAACAGTGGAGTCATATATTTTAAATCGAGGTCGGACGGTTGTACCAACCCTAAGATTTCTAACTAATCTGTAAGTGTAGTCTTGATTATTCTCATCTTGGATTGGCTCATAAAATCCATCTAGTGGGAATATGCGTTCAGATACTTCGATGACCCTTAGCTTTTGTGTGCCGATGACAAGGGTATCTGCGACCTTAATGTTGGTTCTCCAAAAGCGTATGGTCTTACCTTCTACATAACCATAGTTATTAGGTTCAAAAACACCCTCTCTTGCTTTCCTCATATCTTCTTGGAAGAAAGACCCTAGTGAGACACCAACGAGTCCATACTGAGCGTTCTGATTGTAATATGGGAGTGTGGAGTCAATTTTATTAGCCTCGATTATTTGTCCGTCTGTCTGAGCAGGGTCGATACCGAGAACAGGGCTGAACACATCTCCTTTGCCTTGAGCGAGGATGGGTATGTCCTCATCAATAATAGAGGCTACTTCACCTGTTTTAATGTGAGCAGGCTTGGTAATGCCGAAAACTTTGCGTAAGTTGTTCTGTAATCGAATGATGTTTTCTGGTATACCAAGAAAAACTTCATGGGAGTGTGAGTTTCCATCGACATCTATATGAGGTTGGATGATACCATCTATAATGTCGTGCGTATGAAGCTCATCTCCCCACTTATATCCAATCGGCTTGGTCGTAGAACCTAGACCAGACTCGTCAGTGAAAGTAAAGTGTCTGTGTGTTCTAAACACTCCATCGGTGTTGTATTCTGTTGTCGCTAGGATGGAAGATTTAATGTTAGCGACATACCCCTCAATAGTGCTGATAACTACAGCGTTTCCTTCTGAGATGTCATTTAAAACTTCATCTACAGATTTCTTAGTCGCTCCTTGTAATAGAGCTTCATAACTCTGTAGTAGGAACGAGATCGTTTCTTCATGGGTATCACCGACAGGCACAGAGTCCTCATCGGGGAATACGAGGTACAAGAGTCGAGTGGCAATAAACTCTGCTCTTAGTTGAGAGTATTCAACATCTTCTAGGTTATCTAAGGTATCTACTAATAATCCTGCGAGGAGTCTACCCACACCCTCATAAATGATCCTATGGTTCGACCCATAACTACGAGTAAGATAGTTTGAGGCAGTACCGAAAGACATAGAGTCTACGATTTTGTTGGTGAGGATGTCCTCTAAGAGTCGTCTAGGGTAGGACTTTGAGTTTAGGTTTTCTCTGTTTGTGCGAGGGTCGAAATCATAAACCATTATCTTCTCTCCTCTTCATAAGTGAAGCTGAGATCGCCCACTTGAAAGTAGCTAAAGTTGTTTAACTTGATCTCACCTACTACCCCTGTTCCATTACCACAAGTGTAGTTGACTTCAATCTCGTAATCTAAAGGTGTTTCCCCTAATGGTAATGAGAGCATAAGTTTTCGGGCTGAGTTGGGGATCTCTGTTAAAACTCCATTATTGCTGATATAGGCTTTCTCTAATCCTACAATACTGCCCTTTTCTCCGTTCCAATTTGTGGGTGTTTCTCTTTGTCCTTCCGAGAGAGTTTCGATCTCTTTACCGTTTAAAAAGACCCTAGCATTACTGCCTCCACTAGTTTGTGGCACATGATCTAGTTGAACATCCATGAGCCACACTTTATGACTAGAGCTTGTGAACTCTGTGATCTCTATCGGTACTGTTGGGTTTAACTTTTCTCTGAGGATCTGATCTCCATCAGTAAGTGAAAGCTCTGTCAAAGGAACAGACACATAAGAAACACCCCGTACCGAGTCAATCTCTCGAATGAAATCAGATGGGTAAAGACTCCCTCCAAGAGTTGTTTGCGTTATGAGATTGAACAATGAGGCTTTGATTGTTGAGTCAACACTCGTAGCCGATACTCCTTGTTCTAAGTAGACAAGACCTTTTACATTAACCCGAACAGGAGTAACTTCTTTTATGAGGACATCTGCCCCCATATGTTTTTGCTCATCGACTTCTAGTTGCAGGTTAGAAACAACTAAGTTTGTCTGATAAGTCACTGTGATGTTTTCTAGGTATTCGTAATCGACAAAGACATTTTGACCCGATGTGATCGCACTTGTCGTAGTTCTTTTAATCGTTGTTAGATCGTTATCAACTTCGATTATATAATCTGGTGTCGTAGAGGTTAAAGGACTTAGGAAGATATTTCCGTTTGAGTCTTTGACTACGATGGTCGTGATGTCGATACCACGATTTAATAGTGTTTCAGCGTAAAGTTCATTGAGGGTCTGTTGTTCGGCTGTGATTGAGATGATCTTCTCTAATCCGTCATTATCAATGATGATGTAGTCTTGAGCTTTTGAGGATTGTCCTTGCATAAGAGGATCTTCGGTTTTGTAGAAGGTGTAGTTCAGATCAGTTCCATCTGCCTTACGGACAGAAATAACTTGTCGAACAGGCTGTCTGTCAAGCACGACTTTGTTAGTAACATCAGTTCGATAGTCTCCTAAGATGATGTCGGTCATGCGATATGTGGGTTGGGGTATATCTGCGTTGAGTGTAAGGATTTTACCCTCAGAAATGACTGCTCCTGTAAGGTCAAAGAACTCTCCATTGGTTTGGTTTTTGAGTCCAAATGTGCCAGTTCGGTCAATCATTTGAAAGAGAGGGTTCTCTGTAGTGGCATCTGAGGCTTGGAACTTATACGCACCTTCCGATAGTATCGGAATGAACCTTGAGTCTTTTCTTGATTTGTAAGACGGAGCATAGACATCAGTTATTCGGCTCAACAGCTCACCTCTAACCCAAATGTCCACCTTACCTCCGAGATCGTTATCTCGGATCATATATGGGTTATCTGCATCTATGACCTCAAATCCCTCAACTCCTGCTGACTCTCTAGCCACTCGTTCATAACCTGCTCTTGTACCTACATCTACAGAAGAGATGTAGGTCATTGCTCTTGTCATTAGTTCTTGGTTTGTCTCTCTAGTAGACCCCCCAAATGTGGGTGCGTTGTTGACGACACTTAATCCTAACGGAGCACCTGTTGTGATTTGACCCGATGTTACATTCCCACTTAAACCTGCTGTGTCAGCTTGGATAGGTAAGGTGATTTCATATCTGCGTGTGATAGGGTTGTAAAAGTTAGGTGCTTCGGAGACTGTGATTGTTCCTGGTTGAAGAGTCCGAAACCTTACACCACCACTAGAGATGATTTGTCCTATAGGCACGATAAGGTCAAATGTGGGTAAAGACCTAGAAAAGAAAGTTGCTTCACCTCTCGCCACTTGCCCCGATAATCTACTGATCCCTAGATTAGATGCCAAGCGATCAAAACAGATGTCGATAAGGTTTTGTACCTGTGTGTCAGTATCGAGGAAATAAGCCTCTTTTAAGAGCTGTTTATAGCTAGAGTTCGACACAAAGATGGACTCGCCTAATCCTGTAGGATCATCTATATCGTTAAGAGACACAAAGTTGGTCGCCTTGTAGCAGAAATCTAAGAGGACTCTGATACGAGAAACCTCGGACACTACAGGGTCAATAAATAAGTCTCTTATTGCAGACCCTGCTTGAACAGCCGCTGTGGGGTCTGCATCATAAATAGCCGAGATCATACTCTCCGTAAGCTGTGAGTCAGTTACATTTGGTAATGTCGTGTTGACAAGTTGTAAGTTGATGGGTGCTGACCCAACTTCAATACTAAATGTAGACTCAACAGATTGGTTGTCTACGACTTTGACTGCTGTAATCACATAATAAAGCGGAGTGTCTGTATTGAGAGAAGCAAACTCACCTATGTCTATTGTGCTTGCAGAGTTAGGGCTAGTGCGATTGTGCTTAAAGGACACCTTTGTCTCTAACTCGATAGCAGACACATTTGTTGAGACTCTTAATCGACTCACATTCTCGGCAATCTCTTGTGATCCTACATCACTCTCGGAGGTGTTCTGTAGGGCTTTTATGGTGAGAACATTTGGATCTTCTTCGATGGCTTCGATGTCGCTTGAGAAATCTACTAAAGAGGTAGCCTTCTCCGACTTAAATCCATAAGTGATAGGGTCGATTGGTATCTTGTTGATCTGTCGATAACCATCTCCTCCTCCACTTACGGTTGAAGCGTACACATTATAAGAGCTGATCTCGGAGTCCGTATGAACCCAACTAAGGACAACATTATCATCAGCTCTCTCGGCTTTTATGTTCAGAGGTGGTTGAGGTTTAGCAGTGTTTGAGTCTAGGCTAGAGATAACAATTAGCGTTAAAGAGGTTGTATCTGACCCATCTGTAGCTGTGATAAGGAAGCTGTTATCCCCTTGATTTAAGTCTATCCCCTCTGATGTATTTGGATCTGGAAACACCCATGACCCATCATTGTTAATAATGATGTCTGCTTCTTGACCTACTGATGTAAATACCTCATCTAAGAATGACACTGTTATTTCTGTGTATCCTTCAACTAGACCATGAATGAAAACTTCCTCTTTGTCGGTTGAATAGTTAGTTGATGTTGAGGAGTTTACCCCATCTGGCTTTACTATTTTTAAGCTATAACTCATGTCAAACTCCCATCTAATGAAATGCTACCAGGTACTTCAAAAATTATATTTACGCTTACTTGACGGTTAGCACCACTACGAACTACCACATTACATAATAATGCAGTCGCATTGTCATTGAGTGCCGAAACCTCTACAGATTGAACGCTCACTAATCTTTCTTCTTGGCTGATGTATTGTACCCTCTTGAGGTCTTGTTGCATTTTTTGCAACTTATCTAGTGCTTGTTGAACGCTCAACCTTAAAGCCACTCCGATAGAAGCATTGTTCTTTTGACCAATAAGTCGGTTAGCGTTTGATCCATACCAAGTGTGATATGGGTTAGACCCTATTTCTGTAAGTAGGGTCTTAGCTATATTCTGATAGAGAAGGTCTGTGTCTTGCACTTTTTGGATGTCTCCGTCAGTGCCGAACCTAAAGTCGTTCTCTACCCCTGTTCCACCACATCTTCTACAGTAACGCTTTTCAGTCGTGTAAGAGATTTCTAGCAAGCCCTCTGGTTCTAGTTTGCTCTTAAACTGTATATCATGTCCGTTGAGTCGTGAAACTAATCCCCAAGCAGGTGTAGACTTTTTTGTCTTAACGACTTGCTTTTGTTTGTTGAAACCTAGTGCTTTTAAGAGGCTTCCTGTGAGGGTGAACCCAATACCAAGTTTCTGATCCGAGAACCTTAACGCTTTTGATGTAGTCTCTTCAACAAGGATCGCTCCGATTTGGCTTTGTATTTCGGATATGAGTGTCTTTGAGTTGTATATCTTTGTGGGTAAAGTGATTGTGTTCGAGTACCCTTCTGTAGTGGTGATTGTAAGCACATTAGATGTGCTTCTCACCCTAAAGGGAGATACATTAGGGGTGGTGATGGTAGCCTCTCGGTTATTGCCTTGAGGTTCAAGGACGATACCATCTCGTTTAATCACTACAAGTCCTGCACCATTGATCGGTGATGCTGGTATAATGTAGATACCATTTTGTAGCCCGACCCTCTCATATCGAATGTAATGAGGGCAAGCATAAGAAATCTGTAAATCTTCGCTCATGTTATCACCAGTAGTCTAGTGGTTATTTACTAGACTACCAATGATAAATAAACTAACGATTAGTCTAAGTCCATAAATGCTTTGTAAAGCTCGGAGTCCTCACTAATTTCTAACGCTTTAAATAGACTTTTAGCTTGGTTATTGAATGTTCTCCTCTCGTTCCATTTGAGTCGTACTCTAGCATTCAACGCATCTTGTACATCCTGCCCCCATTGAGTTAAAACTTCACCGTTATAAATCTCTTCTTTAACTTCGTTAATCGTAGAGGTAGGGATTTGACCCATTAACGAACGAACAGTATTATCGCAGTCAGCATTACCTAGACCCTTTGGCACTAGAGGACTAGTTGACTCGGTTAAACCAAGATCAAGGTAAAAACGATAGCGAACAAGTTCACTAGCAATAGCCCCAAAGAACGCTCTTAACTTGTTACCGCCTTTTGCACCTTTACCAACTATTCTTACTGCTTGGCTTCGATCTTTTTGGTTGGCGAGTTTTTCAACCCATATTTTACCGTTTATTTGGCTTGCTTCTGGTATGATCGGCTTGACTATTTCGTCAATCTTTATAGCTAGTTCTGCCCTCTCTTCCTCAGTCTTCATCATCTTAACGAGATCGTAAAACCCTTTCTCTTTATTAGGAAGCGTTCCAATAGTTTGAGGTATAAAGTAGGTCAGGCTGTCAACTTTTATTGTTACAGATTTATCTGCTACCTTGAAAGTCAAACCCTTATTCAACAGAATGGCACAATCTACATACCAAGAGAAAGGACCTGTGTCTTTAAGGAATAAGTCAGAGACATCCATACAGTTATCAGCGAACTCTTTGATCGCCTTAACCTTTTTAATGCTTGTGAATGTCTGTGCGTTTAAGATATATCTCAGACCGACAGGGAGAAGAGGTGCTTGATGTTCTTTGATAGTTTTTTGAAGAGCTACCATCGCTTCTTCGTTGAAATAACGAATAGCGTAAGCCCATTCATCGTCCTTTAGATACAGATTGGAGTCAATCATCCAATGGAATTGATCGTCCGAGAACAGCTTAGATAGCTTCTCTAACTCTACGATCTGTAGGTCGAGTTTGACTTTTTCCTCGACTACTTCTTGAAGCTCACCCTCACCCAAGTCCATACTATCAACTACAGCCTCAGCTCTTTCTTCGGCTGTTTCCACAATCATGTCAGCGGCTTCTTGAGCTTCGATAGAAGGCTCTATATTATTTATGACCCAACCACTTTCGATGAGATTTTCTTTCATCTCTTCTTTGAGCTGAAGATCTTCATCAAATTCACCTGCTTCAAAACGAGAGAGTAGATCAAGACCATCAGCAGTTGAAAGAGTGAGTTCGCCTACTTCGACTAATATGTCTCTATATGCGTCTTTTAAATCCCCATCAAAACGACCCTCAAAGAAATCGTCATATAAAGTTTCAAAGTAGCTGTCTCCAGCCTTGAGGTTTCCATTTTTGACGAGTTGGTTGAGAATGACGAGCTTCTCATACAGATAATCCTCATCATCAAACTCACCACTAATCAGACGAGCCTTTAGTCTCTCTAACTCTTCGTCAGTCATTTCGTTGAGCTTGTTTTGAGAAAATGTCTCAACCTGTTTTCTTGCGAGTCCTGGGTTTTCAAAAGTTTCATCCCCTTTGCTTACCTCAAGACCTACAGGTCTGTTAATACCACCTTCATTTTTGACGACACCGAACTCAATCCTTTGTGTCTGCGTTAAAAACCTCCCCTCGAAAGACATGACATTAAAAACACCTTTTTTGATAGCGTTCATCACAGAATTTGCAACGCTAGATGACATTTCGGTGTTCTTTTGTATAGACGGGAACACATACGCATCAGATCTCATCGTCCTGCCTTCTTCAACCCGATCAATGACATCAGTGCTGTGCGACATAGACCATGAGGTTGCGGTGGACCACAAGTCATTAAGTGTAGTACCCACATTATAGCGTTTGTTGTTTTTCATGAAATTAGAATAGGCTTTGTCTATTCCTATTTTAAGACCCTCTTTGTCATAGAGTTCTTTTACTTTTAATGCGTGAGCATTTTTCCTTCTTAAACCTCTCATGACTTTCGACCCAAATTCAATCGCCTTATCCCCTGGATGTGGTTCGAGTATAACAAGGTCTTGTAAACTTGGTTCTCCTAGCTCTTTGAGCTTAAGCAAAGACGCAGTAGCCCAATATGCGAAGATAGGGAGAAGGCTTCTATCATCATCCTTGAGAAGCCTCAGATCAGCTTGCTTTTTCATACTCGCTGATTTGATGTATAACTCAAGCTCTCTTACAAGTTCTTGAGCAACTTTAGTCTTGTTGTGGAGGTCAGATTTCTTGATCTGATTCACCATCTGTGTCGCTTGTTTTATATTCATATCTCTCTCACTTTCCGATGGATAAGTTTACAAGAGATATGAATATAAATAAACTAACGATTAGTCTAACTTTACAAATGCCTCATATAACTCAGAACCTGGTTCGATGCCGAACTGCTTGAATACCTTTGTTACTGCGTTTCTCGCTGTGAGTTTCTTCTTTATAAAGAACTGCTCTCTTGCGTTTAGAGCTTGCTTTACTTCATTCGACCAGTTTGGTAAGATGATCTCATCGTAAGTCTCGCTCTTAACAGAGTTAATCTCTTTTGTAGGAATAGGGCCGACAAGGTATCGGACACGACTATCGCAGTCAGCATTACCTAGACCCTTTGGTAAGTTAGTACCCTCAGTCAGACCAATGTCGAGGTAGAAGCGATAGCGAACAAGCTCACTAGCGATGCCACTGTAGAAGCCTTTAAGTTTACCGCCGCTGTTTGTGACGGTTTTATGAGCTTGCCCTGCTTTCGCTGGTATACTTTTGTACTTTGGGTTCTTAATTATATTAAGGATGTTCTCCAAAAAGTCAGACATCTCATAATCCAAACCTTTTGGTCTATACGGAGCAATAAGATTTTCGAGGTCTGTCGTGATCTTTGCAACATCAGCTTTAGAAGCCACCATAAGTGCCTTTACTAATCCTTTGTAAACAGAACTAGTAACTTTGAAGAACTTTAGCCCTCCTTCGACTTCAATCTTGTGAGTCTTTCCTCCTGCTTTTACAGAGAAAGACCCATTGTTTAAGACGATGGCTAACTCAAGATACCAACCGAGAGGTCCTTTACTGCCACCAATAAACTTTTCGACCACAGCTTGATCCATACATTTGTCAGCAAACTCTTTGATCGCTTCCAACTTTGCTTTATCACCAAAGACTTTTGAGTTGAAGATGTGCTTTAACCCTAAAGGTAGTAGAGGCTCTTGATGTTCTTCGATTGTGTCTTGGATTGCTTGTAAGGCTTGAGGGTCAGCTTCTCTAAGAGCTAAACTCCACTCTTCGTCATCAAGATACAGATTAGCGTCAAGTATCCAAGAGAAATCCTCTTTAGTATCGGACGAGAACAGCCTAGAAATTCTTTTTATGTTTATTAGTGTTAGATTAACTTGAGCTAACTCATCTATCACTTCACCAAGCTGTCCATCTGGTAAGTTCAGACCACTTACAGCGACCCCTGCCATTTCTTCTGCTTGTGATACGATCATCTCTACAGCTTCTTCAGCTTCTGTAGAAACTTCGATGTTATCAATCAGCCAACCGTCATTAACAAGCTCATACTCTGCATCAGCACGATCAATACTATCAAGCTCATCGAGTTCACCCGAATGATAGCTTCTGATAAGTTCTTCAAGCTCATCAGTGATCGGATTTCCAGTCATCTCAAGAAGCTCTCTAGCGAGAGGGTTTGAGTCAGTACCATCATATTTACCTGCAAAGTAATTTGGCTTCAAGGTGTCTGAGATCAGTGCGTCATCTTTAGCAATGTGGTCAGACTTTAAGAGAACCTCTAACCCTTTGAGCCACATTAGAGGCTTATTATCAAAACTTCCATCAGTTAACAGACCTTCGATCTTATCAAGTTCTTCATCGCTAAGTCCTTTTTCAGTGATGTACTTAACTGTGTCGGACACACCGAGTAAGTTCTGAATATGTCCTTCAGCAGATAACTGGTCGAGTCTGCTAAATGATTCGCCCTCAGAAGATTGACCCTCTATTGACTCTTGTCTCAGTTTTACCCCTTCTTCGACCTCATCTATTCCTGCTTTTCTTCTTTCATCAAGAGTTAGGTAGCGTCCTTTAGATTTCATCGCACTAAACACACCTTTACGGATAGCACCCATAACACTCTCAGCGATAGATCCTCCACCCTCGACTTTTTCCCCAATCCTTTTCCAAGGGGAGACATCTGTATCTCTTACAGCACTATCTCTATTACCGGTTACAGCCCACATCGTAGCTCTCTGCCAAAGTTCGTCAAGGATCCCGCTGTCTATTCGCTTAAACTCTTTGTTGTTCTCAATAAAAGCACCATAGGTACTGTTGATGCTTTTGGTGAGAGTGGGTTTAAGTTGCTCATAGAGATTGTTCAAAAAGTTTGCGTATCTTGCAACGCTTGCTTGTCGCCTTTGTCGTTTCCTCATTCTTTGTGCAAAGCTACCACTTTCATCTCTACCAAGCTGATTGAGGATCTTTGTTCCATATTCGGTAGGGGTATCAGAACCAACATCGGGAATGGTCATTCCCTGTAGTGCTGGATCATTAGCCATCTGAGATAAAGCGGCACTCGCCCAATAGAAGAAGATCTTTTTAAGAGCATCATCACTTTGAAGATACAGCCTCAGATCAGCTTGCTTTTTCATACTCGCTGATTTGATGAAAAGTTCAAGCTCTCTTACAAGCTCTTGAGCAACTTTAGTCTTGTTGGGGAGGTCAGATTTCTTGATCTGACTCAACATCTGTTTCGCCTGTCTTATATTCATATCTCTCTCACTTTCCGATGGAAACAAGTTTACAGAAGATACAGTTATAAACGATCTACAAATCCGAAAAAATAGAAAATAAAGTGTTGTCCTGTCGGGTTGTGTGTGATAAAGTGGGTGCTGACTTGGATAGATGTCCAATTCGAGATAATGATCTCGTAAGTCAACCTTTAACCCGATCAATCGGAGACACAAATGAATAGAATAATCAAGGGTTTAAAGTACCCTATTAGGAGTGGTGCGAGTATCCACTTCGATATGATGTATGAGGTGTCGGCAGACGACCACTTCGACATGATCTTCTCATGCACACAACCCAAAGAGGCAAAGCCTGTGGTGCGTAATGAGACTGAAATTTGGCTCTATGACGCACGATGTGAGAACTATGAGCGTGTGCTTGATGTGGTGAAAAAGAAAACACCATTCAACAATAAGTTCACTCTGCCTCACGATCAGATTGTGAGCTACTTTCATGAGTTCCTTACTGAATACTTCATCAAAAAAAATCTGCTTAAAAAAGAGCTAGATAAAGGCAAAGTGATTAAGGCTTCTGTCGTGTATGCGTGGTTCATACAGTTCGTACAGCGTCAGAAGTATAAAGAGGGTGCAGACGCTTTGCAA
>MDTA01186229.1_pt1 | contig 14611 bp, 9 predicted proteins | sample 811151 | NCBI WGS metagenome assembly MDTA01 (sample SAMN05326648, study PRJNA326480) | marine metagenome | isolation source: seawater | place: Indian Ocean: South | collected 2010 | reverse complement strand
TTATCTATACTTTAATATTAAATTTTTTAAAGAGGACAAATGATAAAAAAATATAAATGGAAATGCAGGATATTAATGATCAAGACACCTAATTATAAAAGCCTAGAGTATAAGAGAGCTAAAGAGCTATATCAAAAGAATATAAAAAAATTTCATAAAAGAGTGATTAAACTAATCTCAAAAAAAGTTGATAGTAATTTCTCAATAGAATTATTTGGGTTCGACGGCATCAAAAAAGGATCTTTTAAAAAATTTGATAGTAAAAAAATATTTAAAAATGTTGATAAAATGCCAATGTCTGAAGTTTTTAAAAATAAAAAAATTAAACCTTTAAATTTGTCACTATTTTCAGATTATAATCCTAAAACAACAACTCAGGGACTTGGGTTTAAAGATAAAGAAAAAGCAATACACACTATTAAACTTATTAAAAATAGAGATCTAAAATACCAAGTAAATGTAATTGCAACTATGTTAGGTAGAGCTAAAAAACACCCTCATAAAACTAAAAACATGAATGAGGCAATTAAAGTTTTTAGTTTATGGATGAAAGACTACAAAAAAAATAGAGCTTCTAAAGTTTAAGCAGTTTGTTCGAGGCAAACATCTTTAATAAAAAGAAATAACTTTTAATGATAATCACATGCAAAGATAATTTAAATTATTATCTTTCTACACACATTGCTATACCCATTCCACCACCGATACAAAGAGTTGCTAAGCCTTTTTTTACATCCCTTTTGATCATTTCATGTATAAGTGTAACAAGTATTCTTGTTCCAGATGCTCCGATAGGATGACCTATGGCAATTGCGCCGCCATTTACATTTACTTTTTCTTCCGGAATTGACAAAGTTTTAAGAACCGCTAGACTTTGAGCAGCAAAAGCTTCATTAATCTCAAATAGATCTACATCTTTAACTGACCATCCAGCAATATCTAAAGCCTTTTTCGAAGATGGAATTGGCCCTGTTCCCATAAGCGCCGGGTCAACCCCGCAGCTTGCCCAAGATTTTATTGATACTAATTTTTGAATCTCTCTTTTTTCTGATTCAGTGTTTGACATAATCATTACCGCTGCAGCACCATCATTTATCCCAGAGGCATTTCCTGCTGTAACACTCCCATCTTTTTTAAATACTGGTTTTAATCTTGAAAGAGCATCTAAACTAATACCTTCTCGGGTATGCTCATCTTTTATAAATTCTATTTCTGCTTTTTTTGATTTTATTTTAAAATTGATTATTTCATCTTTAAATTTATTTTCTTTTTGAGCTTTTAATGCTTTCTCTTGAGATTTATAAGCAAATTTATCTTGTTCTTCTCTTGTTACTTGAAATTTTTCTGCAACATTTTCTGCAGTAATACCCATATGATATCCGTGAAAAGCATCCCATAGACCATCTTTGATCATTGTATCAACTAGCTCAGTATCACCTAATTTTTTTCCATCTCTTAAATGTATTGCGTGAGGCGCCAAAGACATACTTTCTTGCCCTCCAGCAATTACTATTTTCGAGTTACCTGAAATTACGCTTTGAAAACCTGATGCTATAGACCTAATTCCTGATCCACAAACTTGATTCACAACATAAGCTGGTATCTCTTTTGGTATTCCAGAAGCGATTGATGCTTGTCTAGCAGGATTTTGTCCAATACCAGCAGTTAATACTTGACCCATTATTACCTCGTCAATTTCACTTTTACTGATAGATTTATTTTTTACTAAATGATTAATAACTGCTGAGCCGAGCTCATGTGCATGAGTATTTCGCAATGACTTTCCTAACGAGCCAACCGCGGTTCTACTAGCTGCTGTGATAACAACTTCTTTATTTTTCATTTATATACAGAATATAGGTTCTTAGTGTTCATTCAATTTTTTTTTTATATATTATCCCTGCAATTATAGCCAAATATAGAAAGATAAAAGTAGCATTAGCTGTTGTAAAAAAACTTCCTGTAGACTTTAGAGGGAAAATTTCACTTATAAAAACATATATGAAAGGACCAATATAATAATTAGTTGAAAAGATTGCTTTCTTAACAAGTAAAAAGAAAACTAGCATCACTAAAATTAATCCAAAAATCCCTAAATCTGCTAAAATTTCTAAATAATAATTATGTGGGTGAGTTGTGCAGTTATAAAAAACTTTAGGACAATTATATTTAAAAGTTTTAACTCCTCCGCCAAATAATGGTTTTGAACGCCATGTAGAAATACCCGAAAAAAAATCCTTTACATGAGTAGAAGTCATTCTGTAATTTTTATCATTAAATTGAATTATATAATTTTTTTGATCAAAACTTTTTTGGGTTTCTTGACTGTTATTAACAAGATTTTCGCTTGAAAAAGATTGAAAAAAATCTTCAACTTTCGTTTGAAAATGACCGTAATGTTTTTTTATTTCTAAATTTGAGTTATATAGAACTAACAAAATTCCGATAGAAAAAAAAAATACGATAAGAAATTGTATTCTTACCTCTTTTTTAAAAACAAAAATTAAAAAACATGTAAATAAAAACATAAAAAAAGGCATTCTATTTCCAGCGTAAATCAGACCAAATATGACAACTATAGAAGCTATCAAAAAAAGAATAATATTTTGTTTTGAGGATAGTTTTTTAAAGAAAGCAAAGCAAAAAAATGAAAATAATAATAAAAATGAAAATCTTTGCAAATATGATCCAGCAATTTTTTCGCTACCAAAAGGCCCACCTAATCTTCTTGCATTCCCTTCAAAACCGAATATGTCAAATCCATTATAGAATTGATATATAATGTCTAAGGCCACAAATAAAACACTTAAAGAACAAACCAAATAAAAAATTGAAAAGTTAATAATATTCTCGTTTATTAAAAATCTTAAAATAAAGTAAAGTAAAATAAATCTTAGAAATAATATTGATTTGATAACAATTTGTGAATTTCGCTCAACATCCTTTTCACCGAAATAATTTAAAAAGGCTACAAGAAGAATATATATAAAGAAAATTACGATTAATTTGTCAAAATAATTCAGTTCAAAACTAAAAATTTTATTTTTATATATTATAAAAGATAAAATTATAAATAGAGCAATATTCAAATTAAGAATAAGATTGCCCAAAATAAAACTAATTGGTATAAAAGATATGAAAAGGTTTAAAAGAAAAGATTTGTTTAAAAAATTTTTATTATTTACCATGAGATTAAGTATATATTACAAATTTTTAATAAAAACATTTAGATCTTTATTTTGCGCCTGTAGCTCAACTGGATAGAGCGCTTGGCTACGGACCAGGAGGTTCTGGGTTCAAATCCTAGCAGGCGCACCATTTTAGTTGAATTTTTACTCATTAGTTTATAAAAATAAAAAATGAAAAACTTTTTTAACTTGTCCCTCCAAAAATCAGTTGTACTTTTTTTTCTTATTGTTCTTCTAATACTAATAATTTTAACCTTCATTTTATAAATAAGCCATAATTAATAAAATTATTCCAAGTCCAACTCTGTAAATAACAAAAATATTCAAGCTAAATTTTTTAACATAATTCAAAAAAAATTTAATTGTAATGTAAGAAAATATAAAGGATAAGAAAATAGAAATAAAATTTAAAAAAGTGAAATTCGTATCTTTTGAAGATAATAAATTTTGTAAACCAAAAATTGATACAGCTGCTAAAGTAGGTATTGATAACAAAAAAGAAATTTTAGCCGCATCATATCTTTTAAAATTTAAAATCCTCGCTGCACTTATTGAAATTCCTGATCTACTCACCCCGGGAATTAAGGAAAAAATTTGTAGAAAACCTATAAAAATTACGGATTTATAATTAAAATTATTTTTTATATTTTTTTTTGTTTCAAATTTATCACTTATAAATAATAAAATCCCGAATAAAAAAGTTGTCCAGCCTATAATTTTGATATTTCTTAGTTCAGTTATAAGATTTGTTTTAACTAAAAAAAACCCTACAATCATTACTGGAATTGAAGAAATAAAAATTTTTAAAAACAAATCTTTATTTATTATAAAATTACGTATTTCATTATTAAAATAAGTAATCACGGCTAAAAATGAACCAATGTGGAGACTTATATCAATTGATAAACTTTTACTTTCAAAATTTATATATTCAGAAAATATAATTAAATGAGATGATGAACTTACGGGCAAAAATTCAGTTATTCCTTGAATTAAAGATAGAATTATTATTTCAAACATATACGATTATCATTATGTGTTAAGATTGTTCTTTTAGTGACACGCATATGCATATCAGGTATGCAAAAAATTACATTAAAAATCAAAGGAATTTCATATTATAGGTAATTATCATTGACCAATAATTACTATTAATTATAATAATTCTTAACTATTTTGACCTACTTATGAAAAAGAAAATGTTACAGTTTGTTGACCTTAAACAAGAGACTCCAGTTAAAAGGGATACTTCAAAAAGAAAAAGTGATTTTAATGAAATTTATAAAGATTATATTACTGATAAAGCTAGCGATCAATCAAGTAGATGTTCTCAATGCGGAGTCCCATTTTGTCAAATACATTGCCCTTTAAGCAACAATATCCCTGACTGGCTAAAGTTGACCGCTGAGGGTAGATTGAAAGAAGCCTATGAAATTTCACAAAGCACCAATAACATGCCCGAGGTTTGTGGGAGGATTTGTCCTCAAGACAGATTGTGTGAAGGTAACTGCGTAATAGAACAATCAGGCCATGGAACGGTTACGATTGGATCAATCGAAAAGTACATAAATGATACAGCATGGGAAAAAGGTTGGGTTAAGCCAATAAAATTAAAAAGAGAATTAAAACAGAGTGTTGGAATTATTGGAGCTGGTCCTGCAGGTATGGCTTGCGCTGAGGAATTAAGAAAATCTGGTTATCAAGTTACAATTTACGACAGATATGACAGACCTGGCGGTCTCTTAATTTATGGAATACCGAATTTTAAATTAGAAAAATTTGTTGTTGAAAGAAGAACAAAACTTTTAAAAGATAGCGGAATTAAATTTGTTCAAAATTTTGAAGTTGGGAAAGATAAAACTCTTTATGAATTAAAAGATAGACACGATGCAATTCTTATTGCAACTGGTGTTTATAAAGCTAGAGAAATTAGTATTCCTGGACACAACTTAAAAAATATTTTTCCTGCGATGGAATTTTTAACTGCTTCGAACAGAAAAGGACTTGGAGATAAAGTAGATTTATTTGATAACGGTACCCTTAACGCTCATGGTAAAGATGTAGTAGTAATAGGTGGGGGTGATACTGCTATGGATTGTGTAAGAACATCAGTAAGACAAAAAGCTAAGTCGGTTAAATGTTTATATAGAAGAGATAGAGAAAATATGCCTGGTTCAGCTAGAGAAGTTGGAAATGCAATAGAGGAAGGTGTTGAATTTGTGTGGTTAACAAGCCCTAAAAGATTCATTGGAGATACAAAAGTAAAGTCAGTTGAAGTAAACAAGATGAGGTTAGGAGCACCAGATGCATCAGGTAGAAGAAGACCTGAAGTTGAAGAAGGATCACAATTCGAGATAAAAGCAGATCTTGTAATTAAATCTTTAGGGTTTGATCCTGAGAATTTACCAAAATTATTTAATGCTGAAGAACTAGCTATCTCACAATGGGGAACAATCAAAATTGATATTAAGTCAATGCAAACAAATTTAGACGGGGTATTCGCTGCTGGAGACATTGTTAGAGGAGCATCGCTGGTTGTTTGGGCTATAAGAGATGGAAGAGACGCAGCAGAACAAATTGAAAAATATCTTCAAAAAAAAGAGAATAAGGATAAATCAGAGCAAGCTGCTTAAATGAAAAATTATAAAAAAAACAAATTTCTTTTAGAAAAAACACACAATTATAAAGCAGAAATGGAGCATGATGCCTGCGGAGTAGGTTTGATAGCTTCAACGAATGGAAAGAAATCAAGAAAAGTCGTTGAATACGGTATTGAGGCATTAAAAGCTATATGGCATCGTGGAGCGGTGGATGCAGATGGAAAATCTGGTGATGGAGCAGGAATTCAAATTGAAATTGCTCCTGATTTTTTTAAAGAAAAAATTTTAGCTACAGGTCATAATTTAGACGATCAAAAAAGGATTTGCGTAGGAATGATATTTTTGCCTCGCACTGACTATGCAGAGCAAGAAAAATGTAGAGAAATAATAGAATCTGCTTTGTTAGAGGGTAACTATTACATTTATGGTTGGAGACAAGTTCCAATAAACCCAAGTGTGCTTGGAAAAACTGCTGAACAAAACCGTCCTGAAATAGCACAGGTCATGTTTAAAAAGAATGAAAATTTAAAAACCAATGACCTTGAAAGGGACCTGTTTGAGACAAGAAAAAAGGTAGAGAAGATTGCTAGAGATTGCCAATTAAAAGATTTTTATATTTGTTCTTTTAGCTCAAGATCAATTGTTTACAAAGGAATGTTCCTAGCCGAGATGCTCTCAGAGTTTTATCCTGATCTAAATGATAAAAAACTTACTTCTAGATTTGCAGTATTTCACCAAAGATACTCCACAAATACTTTTCCTAGTTGGGATCTAGCTCAACCTTTTAGAACTTTAGCTCATAACGGTGAAATAAATACATTAAAAGGGAACATCAATTGGATGAAAATTCATGAGCAGGATATGTCCAGCGCATTGTTTAAAAATGTAAAAGATTTAAAACCAGTTATCAGAAGCAGTTCGGACTCCGGAGCTCTAGATAATGTTTTTGAACTATTAGTTCATTCTGGAAAATTAGCACCACTTATAAAATTAATGATGATCCCTGACGCTTGGTCTAAAAGAAGCAAAACTGTTCCAAAAAATCACCAAGATTTATTTAATTTCTTAAATAGTACAATAGAACCTTGGGATGGACCAGCAGCGATTTGTGCGACTGACGCCAAATGGGTTTTAGCATCTTCGGATAGAAATGGATTGAGACCATTAAGATATACAATAACTTCAGACAACTTATTTTTTGCGGGCTCTGAGACTGGTATGATAAAGATTCCCGAAGAAAAAATTATTGAAAAAGGGAAGTTAGGTCCAGGACAAATTATTGCAATAGACTTAAAAAAAGGAAAACTATTTAAAGATAAAGCAATTAAAGATTTACTAGCAAAAGATTATAAAAAGTACAACAAACAAATTGTTGATCTAGAAAAGAAAATCTCTAATGAGAACGAGAAACCAAATTTTACAGGTGAAGATTTAAGAAAAAGGCAGTACTTATCAGGATTAAGCATAGAAGATCTGGAATTAATACTTCATCCAATGGCTGAAGAGGGCAAAGAGGCGTCTGGTTCAATGGGAGATGACACACCTGTAGCTGTATTGTCCAGTCATTTTAGACCTGTTTCACATTACTTTAGGCAAAACTTTAGCCAAGTAACTAACCCACCAATAGACTCTTTAAGAGAAAATAAGGTAATGAGCTTGAAAACAAGATTTGGAAATCTTGGAAATATTTTAGACTTTGATAATTTAACGGAAGAAAATATTTATGTTTTAGATAGCCCCATACTTACAAATTCGCAATTTAAAAAGTTTAAAAAATTTTTTTCGAAAAAAACTAAAATAATTGACTGTACTTTTGAAATATCCTCATCTCTCAAAGAAAGAATTGAAGAAATCAGAGAGGAAGCTGAAACATCTGTAAGAGAGGGGAGCACTTGTTTAATTATATCTGACAAAAATATTAGTAATCAAAGAGCAAGCATCCCAAGTATATTAATAGTCGGGGCTGTTCACTCTCATTTAGTTAAGCACGGCCTAAGAGGATATTGTTCATTAAATGTGGAGTGTTCTGATGCACTAGACACACATTCTTTTGCTATTTTAATTGGAGTTGGCGCAACAACCATAAACCCTTATCTTGCAATTGATAGTATATATCAAAGATTTGAGAAAAAATTATTTGGCAAATCCGATTTTGAAAGCTGTGTAAATAAATTTAAAAAATCTATAGATGCAGGGTTATTAAAGATTATGTCAAAGATGGGAATTTCTGTTATTAGTTCTTATAGAGGTGGATGTAATTTTGAAGCAGTTGGACTAAGTAGAGCTATAGTTTCAGATTATTTCCCAGGAATGTCTTCAAGAATTTCCGGTATAGGCGTAATAGGAATTGAGAAAAAAATCAAAGAGCTTCATGAAAAATTTAATTCAAAAAATGTATTTAATTTACCTATCGGAGGTCTTTATAGGTACAGAAAGAGTGGAGAGGATCACCAATATCAAGGTAAATTAATACATATACTTCAAAGTGCAGTAGGTAGTGGATCGTATGAACAATATAAAAAGTATTCTGCAGGTATCCACAGTCTACCACCTATAAATATCAGAGATTTATTAGAATTCAAAAAATCAAATAAACAAATAAGTATTGAAAAAGTAGAGCCACTTGAAGAAATTTTAAAGAGATTTGGAAGTGGAAGTATGTCACATGGAGCTTTATCAGCTGAAGCACACGAAACATTAGCAATGGGTATGAATAGAATAAAGGGAGCCTCTTGCAGTGGTGAAGGAGGCGAAGATGCAAAAAGATTTAAAATTTTATCTAATGGTGATAGCGCAAACTCTAGAGTTAAACAAATCGCTTCAGCAAGATTTGGTGTAACAGTTGATTATCTAAACAATGCAAACGAAATAGAAATTAAAATTGCCCAAGGAGCGAAACCAGGAGAAGGCGGACAACTTCCAGGTTTTAAAGTTACTAAGGAAATAGCCAGACTTCGTCATTCAACTCCAGGAGTGACTTTAATTTCTCCACCCCCTCATCATGATATTTATTCAATAGAGGATTTAGCTCAATTGATATACGATTTAAAACAAATTAACCCTAAGGCACGTGTAGGTGTAAAACTCGTTGCATCTACAGGCATAGGAACTATTGCTGCTGGAGTTGCAAAGGCTAAAGCAGATATAATTTTAATTTCTGGTCACTCAGGCGGTACTGGTGCTAGTCCTCAAACAAGTATAAAATATGCTGGTATCCCTTGGGAGATGGGTTTGACTGAAGCTAATCAGATTTTAACTTTAAACAATTTAAGGCATAACGTTACACTTAGAACTGACGGAGGGTTAAAAACTGGAAGAGATGTAGTAATAGCTGCAATGATGGGTGCTGAGGAATATGGTATGGGAACATCTTCTTTAGTAGCTATGGGATGTATTATGGTACGGCAGTGCCATTCAAATACGTGTCCAGTTGGAGTTTGTAGTCAAGACCCCTCATTAAGAGAGAAATTTTCTGGCACTCCAGAGAAAGTTGTGAACTTATTTAAATTTGTAGCAACCGAAGTTAGAGAAATTTTAGCTTCCCTTGGATTTAAATCTATTAATGAAATTATAGGAAGAACTGACTTATTATCTCAAGTTAATAAGGGCGCATCAAACTTAGACGACCTAGATTTAAATCCTTTATTAGTTCAAGCAGATCCAGGTGAAAACCTTAGGTACTGTAAAGATAATCATATCAATAAAGTTCCTGAAACTTTAGATGAAAAGATATGGTCTGATATTAAGGACAAGATTAACATATTAAGTAAAAATAATTTTGAATATGAAATTGAAAATACTTCAAGATCTGTTGGCACAAGGCTTTCCCACCACATTTATAAAAAATATGGAAATGAAAAATTAAATGATGAAACTATTAATATTAAATTAAATGGTTCAGCTGGCCAGTCTTTAGGAGCATTTTTAACAAAGGGGATTAGTTTAACAGTTGAGGGCGATTGTAACGATTATGTTGGAAAAGGTTTATCAGGAGGGAAAATAATTGTTAAAAAATCAACTAAGAGTAAATTAATTGCAGATCAAAATACTATTATTGGTAATACAGTTTTATATGGCGCTACTTCTGGAAAACTTTATGCTTCTGGTCAAGCTGGTGAAAGATTTGCTGTAAGAAATTCTGGAAGTTTTGCTATAGTAGAAGGTTGCGGTGCGCACGGGTGTGAATATATGACTGGAGGATATGCAATAATATTGGGTTCAGTCGGAGATAATTTTGGTGCTGGAATGACCGGCGGAATGGCTTTCATTTATGATGAAAGAAAAGAATTCGAAAACTTTGCAAATCCAGCCTCAATTATCTGGCAAACAGTCGAAACAGATTATTGGAAAAACTTTTTAAAAGAAAGTATTAAGGATTTTGAAATTAAAACTTCTTCCCAAAAAGCAAAAAAAATACTCGAGAATTTTGAAGTAGAAATAAAAAATTTCAAGCAGGTGTGTCCTGTAGAAATGCTTGATAAACTAGAAAAACCCCTTAGTCTCAAGTCTAATGTTAAGAAAGCAGGTTAATGAGTAAAATAAATATTTTTTGCTTTGGTTTTGGCCAAGTTGCAGAAAATTTTATTAATAAATTGATTAACGAAAAAAAAGATTTTGATTTAAGTATTACCTCTAGACAAGACACTCATCAAATAGATTTAAATAATTTAAAATTAACATCATACCAATTCACAAATGATAAGTTTGATCGTTCTATTATTAAAAAATTAGAAAAAGTAAATTATATTTTAATTTCTATTCCCCCTATTGAAGGCAAAGATATAGTTGCTGATTACTTTGATAAAAATCAACAAAATATATCAAATTGTAAATGGATCACTTATTTATCGGCGACTAGTGTTTATGGGGATCACAAAGGTGAATGGGTAAATGAAAAAAGTTCTACTAAACCAACATCTTTTAACGGGTCAAGTAGATTAGCAGCAGAAAATACATGGAAAAAACTATCAAATAAAAATAAATATCCATTACAAATTTTCAGGTTAGCCGGTATATACTCCAATCAGTTTAATATTTTAAAAAGATTACAAACAGGCAAATTACAAATCATAGATAGAAAAAATCATTTTTTTTCAAGAATTCATGTTGAGGATATAGCTAATATTCTATTTAAATCTCTTGATAATTTTAAAAATAATGAAATTTATAATATTTGTGATGATAAACCTGCCCCGCAAAGCGAGGTGGCAGCTTATGGTGCAAAATTACTTAACATAGAAAATCCAAATACAGTGAAACTCGCAGATGTCGAAAGTGAAATGTTGCAAAACTTTTACAAGGACTCCAAAAAAGTTGATAACAAAAAAATGAAAGCCTTTTTTAAATATAATTTGAAATTTCCAACATACGTAGAGGGATTAGATTACATCTTTAACGATAAGCTCTAATTCTTTAACTATTCTTTTCAAAGGCCTTTGATTAGACAAACTATGATCACCATTTTTTATAATTATCTTCCTCTTTTTTGCTTTGCTAAATATTTTTAAAACATTCTTTGAGAATATGGTCGGTACAACTTCATCTTTTTGACCATGTATCATTGTTACTCTTATGTTTGAGTTAATTTTCTTATTCAAAACCTTATTTTTTTTTCCATCTTTAATTAATTGTAAAGTAATTGGATATTCATAACCTCCATTTTTAATCAAAATTTTTCCTGTTTTAAGTAACTCTCTTTTTGTTTTATTAGGAAATTTGTTCCACATTAACCTTGTCAAAAATTCTGGAGCTGAACCTATTCCAATGAATCCTTTAATTTGGGATTTAAAAAATTTAAATTGGTTTAATGCAATCCATGCCCCCATACTAGAGCCAATTAAGATAAAATTGTTTTTTTTAACAATCTTTTTTATTACGATCTTAGTATCCTTTGACCAAATACTGATGTTTCCTTTAGTAAAATTTCCTGATGATTTTCCATGCCCAGAGTATTCTAAACTTAAAAAACCCAATTTGTTCTTTTTAGCAAATTTTAAAAGAGTTTGAGGTTTTTCACCTTCTATATCAGACATAAAACCTGGAAGAAAAATTATATATAGCTTCTTTCTGAAATAATTGTCTATATATCTTAGCTTTTTTGTATTCGAAATTTTTAGATACTTAAATTTTTTCATATAACGGTCAATAAATTGTTATTATATATAATTATGAAGACAACTAAAATAAATGTTTTGCAAGTAATTCCGAAACTAGGTTATGGAGGAGCCGAAACCGGCTGCTATGATATTGCTCACTATCTTGCAGAGCAAGACTGTGGCTCATATATTGTGACATCGGGTGGAGAATTAATAAAATTTGTAAAAAAAAATAAAGTAGGAATTTTCAAACTCCCAGTTCACTCGAAAAATCCAATTTTAATAATCTTAAATATTTTATTTTTGACAATTTTAATTATTTTTAAAAAAATAGATATTGTACATGCAAGAAGTAGAGCCCCAGCTTGGTCTTGTTACTTCGCTTGTCTTATTACAAACACCATATTCGTAACAACTTTTCATGGAACTTATAATTTTAAAAATAAGATAAAAAAATTTTATAATAGTGTTATGCTTAGATCAAAACTAACTATCGCTGGTTCTAACTTTATCTTTGGTCATATTAATGACAATTACAATGAGTATTTAAGTAAAAAAAAAAAATTAAGAGTTATTTTTAGAGGTATTAACATAGATTATTTTAGTCAAAAAAATATTTCTATTTTGAAACAGGAAAAATTAAAAAAAGAATGGGAGCTTGACACAAATAAATTTACGATTTTAATGCCTGGTAGATTGACTTCTTGGAAAGGACAAGAAAAATTTATTGAGGCATTAAATATTTTAACAGAAGATTATAACTTAACAAATTTTCAAGCTATTTTACTCGGCTCCGATCAGGGAAGAAAAGTATATTCAAAAAAGCTTAATAGTTTAGTTGAAAGATATAGTCTAACTAAAAAAGTAAAATTTATAAATCATTGCAAAGAAATGCCGTTAGCTTACTCTTTAGCAGATGTAGTTGTCTCAGCATCTATTGAACCAGAAGCTTTTGGAAGAGTCGCTGTAGAGTCTCAGTCAATGGGCAAACCAATTATAGCAAGTAATATAGGAGGATCAAAAGAAACAGTTTTGAATAAAAAATCTGGTTTTTTATATAAACATGATGATCCGAGAGAACTTGCGAAAATTTTAAATACTGTTATTCAATTAAGTCAAGAACAGTTGAAATTAATTGGAAACGAGGGTAGAAAAAACGTAGCAAAAAAATTTGATGTTGAAATAATGTGCGATTCAAATCTCAGAGAATATAGAAAATTAATAAAAAAATAATGCCTCAGATTCAACTATTAGACGGTAAAAAAATTCCTTTTACAAAATCAATAAGTGGATTTGAGCTTACAAAAAAAATTAGTAAGTCAATTGAGAAATCTGCTTTAGTTATGGAAGTTGACGGTGTGTTGAAAGACCTTAGCCATGAGATTATTAAAAACTCAAAAGTTAGAATTATTACTTCTAAAGATCAAGAGGGTTTAGAGGTGATAAGACATGATGCAGCCCATATAATGGCAATGGCTGTTCAGGAGTTATTTCCAGGTACACAGGTTACAATTGGACCAGTTATAGCAGATGGTTTTTACTATGACTTCGCAAGAAAAGAACCTTTTACAAGTGATGACCTAATAAAAATTGAAAAAAAAATGTCAGAAATTATAGATAGAGACGTTAAAACAAAACGGGAAGTTTGGGAGAGAGACAAAGCAATAGCACATTTTAAGAATATAGGTGAAAAATATAAGGCTGAAATTATTGAAAGCATTCCAAAAAATGAAGAACTCTCTGTTTATCATCATGGAGATACTTGGCATGATTTATGTAGAGGACCTCATCTAGCATCCTCAAGTAAAATTGGAAAAGCTTTTAAATTAACCAAAGTTTCCGGAGCTTATTGGAGAGGTGACTCAAATAATGAGATGTTACAAAGAATTTATGGCACTTGTTGGAGTTCAAAAAAAGATTTGGATGACTATCTTCATAGATTGGAAGAGGCTGAAAAAAGAGATCACAGAAAATTAGGCAAGGAAATGGACTTATTTCATTTTAGAGAGGAAAGTCCTGGTTCAGTTTTTTGGCACGAGAAAGGCTGGTTATTATTTCAAAGATTAATTGAATATATGAGAATGAAACAAAGACTAGCAGGTTACAAAGAAATAAACACACCTGAGCTTTTAGATAAATCACTCTGGGAAAAATCAGGACACTGGGAAAAGTTTGGTGAACATATGTTTACCTCAGAAACACCAGACGAGAAGACTTTCGCAGTTAAACCTATGAATTGCCCGGGGTGTGTTCAAGTTTTCAATCAAGGTCTAAAAAGTTATAGAGATTTACCTTTAAAACTTTCTGAGTTTGGAAAAGTACACAGATACGAACCCTCGGGAGCTTTACACGGACTTTTAAGAGTTAGAGCATTCACGCAGGACGATGCCCATATTTTTTGTACTGAAGACCAGATAACAGAGGAGTCTTTGTCGGTAACAAAACTTATTTTAGAAATTTACAAAGACTTAGGATTTAAAGATGTAATATTGAAGTATTCAGATAGACCTGAAAAAAGAGTTGGAGACGATAGTGTATGGGATAAGTCAGAGGCCGCACTTTTAACTGCAATTAAAAAATCTAAACTTGAATATACTATAAATAAAGGAGAGGGAGCATTTTACGGTCCTAAAATTGAATTTGTTTTGCGAGATGCTATAGGAAGAGATTGGCAATGCGGAACTTTGCAAGTAGATCTAAATTTACCAGGTAGACTAGGTGCATCTTA
>MDTA01049810.1_pt1 | contig 14614 bp, 10 predicted proteins | sample 811151 | NCBI WGS metagenome assembly MDTA01 (sample SAMN05326648, study PRJNA326480) | marine metagenome | isolation source: seawater | place: Indian Ocean: South | collected 2010 | reverse complement strand
GAACATAACACTGGGAACCACTTCATCCGGATCGTCCATCGACGTTAGCGAACCTCTCGGTAAAGCGATTGGAGCGGCTGACCGTAAAATTGCCATCATCGGAGCCGCCAAAGATATGACGGTTGCGGGAGACGTTACTTTTACAAACCCCAACGACGCAGAAGACCATGCTTTGGTTCTGGGCGCGGCGGATGACTTCATGCTTGACGGCAAAAACATCACTTACACCGGTTCCAATCTTGCTTTGGGTGCTGGGGGTACGGAAGCGGACAGCATGTATCTCTTCAATACCACCATAACTACCGGCGGAAATCTGGCAGCCGGTACGCTCGGCACCTTAAATATCTCCAAAGCTGATTTCGTCGTTGGAAACGCCAACTCCGCCACCTCCGATCCGGATAACGTTTATCTGTACGCAAACGATCTCATTCAAGTGAACGGACTAAATTTTTCGGGAAGCAGATTGGACGACGTTTACATGGAGGCCATTACAATCAATCTCAATGACGTCGACTTTCCCTCCACTGCCGAAGTTATGCTTCGGAGTCGGGACGGTTCCCTTCATTTCGGGACATACGGCTCACCTGTGGTCGGAGGAGTTAATCTCACCGACGTCACGCACGGTGCAATCAATGGAGGTCAAGCCCTGCAAGCTTCCGATTTTGATGGAACCACCGGCGGGCACATTGATTCCTTGCAAGCTCTTGGAAATGGTGTTTCTGCAATCCGAGTTAGAGCTCAATAATTTCTCAAGTCATACCATTTCATAAAATGAAAATATTACAATCAATCATACTCCTCGCATCTATCCTCTCTTACTCTTTGTATGCACAAGATGCTGCGAAAGTTCAGTCTAGAATTGAAGGCACCGATCGTCAGCAACCTGCTCCAATAACGGGTAACACAGGCGGTACTCAGGAAGCTTCCGGAGGAGAGGCTGCTGCAAGCGACACGGGAGCTCAACGTCCGATCTCACTTAAGAAGGACGGCGTTTCCGCGTTTTTCGGTTACGATTCAAAGTATTTTTACCGCTCCAATCCATTGGCTCAAAAGGGAGATCTCAAACAATTGAAAACAGCCATGTGGACCAATACCTTCTACGGAGGCGCTGGATTGGGAATCATTGAAACGGATAATTCAGTGGTCACACCTTATGTCGGAGCGAGTTGGACAGTCAACGATTACGCGGAATCAAACTTGGGATCCTTTAATTATAATTCCACTTCCGCTTATGCCTTGCTTCTTGCTCAGTACGGAAATGGATGGTCGGCAAGAATAGGCGTGAATTACGTAAATGACAGAAGCGCTGAATTCGACACGGAGGATTACAGTGAATTCTTTCCCAACGTTGGTGTAATGAAAGCAAACAGGATCAATAACCAGGCAACGGGGATTTTTGATGCATATGTTGGGCAACACTCCACGACCATAGCAGCCATTGGTACGGATGGGGAAGATCTGCTCGATAATTTTGAAATAGCCGCATCCTATGGCATTCGATACATACAGGGAGACCTGACCATCTCACCCAAATACCTTCTGAGCTATAAGACCTTCGAGAATGGTTCGAACTCGGATCGTGACGATACCACTCACAACTTCTCCTTGAAAGCTGATTATCCTCTTGCAGATTCCGTAGATCTTGGATTTTTCGCCGCCTATACTCTGAGAGACTCCAGCGATACTGCCAACGATTACAAGAATTTGGATAGTGGGGTTGGATTAACTCTCAATGCCCGATTCTAAGTCTTGTTCATTCACAAAATCTTTTTTTTCATAATCGCCGCTGTTTTCACAGCGGCGATTTTTTTGAATGGACAGCAGAATCGAGTTTCTTACCTCAAGGGTAAGGTAGAAATCATTGATTCCGAAATCCCAGGTCCCGAATCGATCTCGGATGCAGAAATCAATGCGACGATCTTGCCCAAACACGTTTTGGCAACTGGAAAAGGGTCTCGAATCGCACTTCGGCAAAATGACGTCAGGTGGCGCTTAGGAAGTCTTAGCGCAGGAAGATGGTTTCCCAACAATTCGTTCTGGCTTCATTCCGGCAGCGCTCTGTTTTGTTCCAACGAAGACGGAGATTTCACATTTTCAACAAGAGAAGCGAATGCTACCTTTTCGGGCAGTGGTACAATCATTATCGAAGCAACCGCCAATGGTGGCTTTAAGTTCATTCCGCTTGAAGCGAAAGGAACAATCCGTACTCCAAAAGGTGATGCTCAGGACGTGAGAGGAGGAAGACTGCTCTTGGTTCTTGGAAAGCCAACTCGCTTTGGAGATGCCTTCGACATTGATATCATGCTCCTACTCAAATCAAGCCGTCTGGTAAATGCTTTTCCGGACCCCCTACCCACCTTCGACAAAATAGGATTGGCCCTATATGTCCAAGAATTAAAATTAAAAGGTAAATACGACGCTTTAATTGGAGACGCGACCACCAACGAAAATCTGCAAATGTGGAAATTCGGTAAAAAACCAGTGAAGGAAGCCAACTAAATTCAATCTTTGATTTCAAGAACCCTCCAGTCATTTTGAAAAACTTCAAGAGAATTCCCTTCCCCACCATTCCGTATTTTACAAAAACTTTTTTTCTTATCCTTTTTCTCTTCCATTCCGCACTTGAATCGTTCGCTCACGAAAAACTTTCCATTCAAGCGTTAAGGGGCGATGAAAACGCTCAATTTTTGTTAGGTCAAATCCATCTATTCGGAGACGAACCTGACTACCAAGAGGCTCTTATTTGGCTGACCAAGGCGGCCAAGCAGGGAAACGCCGTTGCCTGCAAGCAACTCGGCCGAGCCTTCTCCCTTGGTTTGGGAACCCCTCGAAATCTCTCCCGTGCAGTTCATTGGTATCAACGCGGAGCAAAAGCGGGTAGTCCTGATTCGCTCTTTAGCTTGTACTTGCTTCATAAGGAAAACGAGGCTCTTGCCAAAGCGGGAGCGGCCCTATCACTGGCTCTCAAACAAAAGAATAATCAAAGGTGGAAGGCGATTCTTGATAAATTGACGAACAATCTTTCCATTAGTGAAATGGCGGATATGGAAACGGAAGTCTCCCATCTGAAAGACGCTCTTCAGGAGCTACCAAACTTCAGCAAGGAATACCCCTTGCTCAAGCAGTCTCGCATTGAGCGATTGACTTTACCGAATGGGGCTGAATACGAGGGACAAACCCAAAATGGTTTGGCCCACGGTTTTGGTCGAAAGTCGAAACAAAATGGGGCATCCTATTTCGGCTGTTTTGAAAATGGACTCCCGCATGGGTACGGACAAGCCTTTGATCAAAAGGGGTTACTTACCTTTGAGGGAGCTTGGATTAGAGGAAAACCCCTGGTTCACAAAACCAAATAAGTGATTTCCCTGAAACTATAAGTTTCTATTCGTGGGCCTCTCCGTGAGGTTGATCCAGAACGCTGTCAACATAGAGCTTGGATACGAAAATTCCTAAAATCAGAACGGCAAACATAACCACAGGCACGAGGAAGATGGGCAAGCGATTCTTTTTGTGCCCGAATTGAGGGTCGTCGATAAATTCCATTCTTCTTTTTAAATCTGACTCAAATAAGGGTCAACTGCGTTTAGTCACTAATCTTCAACGACCCAAGAACTTTTACCGGTCAGGAGTTCCTGCAGAGAACCTTCACCGTCCGCTTGAGAGGCTTTTATTTGCCCAGTGACGGAATCCTCATAAGTCTCCCTACCCTCCAACTGCCTCAGAACACCAACGGGAGTAGGAAAAGTCGGGTATGTCATCTGTGCTAACAAAGTTGCATATGCGGGATTTGGGTTATTGGGATCATGTACAAGCAAATCATCCTCAGTGATACCGTCCTTGAGATCAACCACCTCGGGATCAAGCCCATTCAAACGAATTCCCTTATCCATATCCTGACCGAAAACCAGAGGTTTGTCTTTTTCAAGGGAGATCATCTGATCACTCCTTACCTCACGGGCCGTCACTGTTTCAAATGTCTTGTTGTTGAAAATTACACAATTTTGAAAAACTTCCACAAAGGAGGTACCCTTGTGCTCATGAGCGGCTTTGAAGGTTTCCACCATATGCTTCTGGTCCGTATCGACTGTTCGGGCGATGAAGGTGGCTTCGCTTCCTAATGCGAACAACAAAGGATTCACTGGATAATCCACGGAGCCCGCCGGGGTGCTTTTGGTTTTCTTGCCAACTTCGGAGGTGGGGCTGTATTGCCCTTTCGTCAATCCGTAGATTCGGTTATTGAAAAGCAACACGTTGATATCCAGATTTCTGCGCAATAAGTGGAGTAAGTGATTTCCACCGATGGACAAACCATCGCCATCACCGGTGATCATCCACACCGATAAGTCAGGATTCGCAACTTTAACACCAGTGGCTACAGTGGGAGCTCTTCCGTGAATCGTATGAAATCCATAGGTATTCATGTAGTAAGGGAAACGGCTGGAACAACCAATACCGCTGACCACGACGAACTTTTCCTTTGGAATTCCAAGATCAGGCATCGTTCGTTGCACCGCATTTAGAATCGAATAATCTCCGCAACCAGGACACCACCGAACGTCATTTGGGGTAACGAAATCTTTTTTAGTCAACTTGTCTTCCTCTATGGTCGTCGAACTCATGATAAGATCCTATTTATAATTTATGAGAGAAGTTTAACAAAACGATCACGGAGTTCCGCCACTTTAAATGGCTTACCCTGCACCTTATTGTAGGAAATGATTTCCGTTACGAATTGGGCTTTCAATATCATACTGAGTTGTCCAAGATTCAATTCCGGTACAATCACTCTTTTAAAACGAGCCAACAGGGGTCCAAGATCGTTGGGCAAAGGGTTGAGATGGCGAAGATGAATACTGCTAATTGAATATCCCTCATTCTGCAGAACTTTAGTGGCGGAAGAGATCGCGCCATAAGTGCCGCCCCACCCTATGACCAACAAGTCACCCTCATCATCACCCTGTACCTCAATTGGATCATAAGTTTTGGCAATTCCGTTTATTTTTTCCATTCGCAAGTGAGTCATTTGCTCATGGTTTTCAGGATCATAGCTGACCGAGCCATCTTCTGACTTTTCCAGACCACCGATACGGTGCTCAAAGCCTGCCTGCCCAGGAATGGCTTGGGTTCGGGCAAGAGTCTCGGAGTTTCTCCGATAAACGACGAAATCATCCGGGTCTTGAGCGAATTGAGTTTTGATTTCCGGCAATTTCGAAACGTTGGGTATTTTCCAAGGTTCGGCTCCGTTCGCAACGTAGAGATCGCTCAGAAAGATAACGGGAGTCATGTAGGTGAGAGCAATACGAGCAGCCTCCATGGAACATTCAAAACAATCGGAAGGGGAATGAGCGGCGATGATCGGCAAGGGACAATCTCCATGCCGAGCAAACAGGCTTTGCAAAAGGTCACTCTGTTCGGTCTTAGTGGGAAGACCTGTACTTGGGCCTCCCCTTTGGACGTTAACGATGATCACGGGGAGTTCAGTGATCGATGCAAGCCCAATGAATTCGCTCTTGAGACACATGCCAGGTCCGCTCGTAGCGACAACCGCCAAGTCTCCGGCAAAACTGGCCCCAATGGCCATTCCCATGGCCGCTATCTCATCCTCCGCTTGGAGGGTCTTGACACCGTATTTTTTGAGGGCCGACAAACCTTCGAGGATGGGAGAGGCGGGAGTGATTGGATACCCGGCATACAATAATTCTCGATTCGCTTTTTTCGCTCCCGCAACAAGTCCATAAACCAAGGCTTCGTTACCCGAAATTTTTCTGTACAAACCTGGGCTAACAGGAGCTTTGGCAACTTGATAACGATTGCGAGCGGTTTCCATCGTATCACCCAAGTTGAAGCCGGCCTTTAATGCCGAGGAATTTGCATCCGCAACGTCGGGTAATTTCTTCGCCCATTTCTCACTGAAAAATTTCAGAGTGGGCTCCAGCGGACGACCGTAAACGTAATACATGAAACCCAAAGCGAAGAAATTCTTACAACGAGCCTTTTCAGCAGGTTTCAAGGGGCTTTCGGCTAAGGCATCCTTGGTTAAGTTGGTGAGATCCAATTCAACCAGGTGGTATTTCTTTCGAAACTCTTCATCCTCCAAGGGATTGCTTTCATATCCGGCTTTTACGAGATTCATCTTTTTGAATGAATCGACGTTAACCACAAGCATACCTCCTTCGGGAAGGTCATCAATGTTGGACTTCAGGGCAGCCGGGTTCATCGCAACCAAGGCGTCAGGCTGATCGCCGGGCGTTAGAATTCTGTGACTGCCAAACTGCAACTGAAAGCCAGAAACACCCGCAAGAGTGCCCGCCGGGGCACGAATCTCCGCCGGAAAGTCGGGCAGGGTGGCAATGTCATTGCCGGCAAATGCGCTGGAATCCGTGAAACGCTCGCCCACAGTTTGCATGCCGTCTCCAGAGTCTCCTGCAAAACGCACGACTGCGGATTCGATTTCCTTGAAAGAATCGGTGGGTGGTGTCATGAAAAATATTTGATTCGGGCATAGTTGCAGTTTTGCAACACATAATCATTGTATCGTAATTCCATGAATCTCAACGATAATCGAAAATAAAAATTCATAATTATCGCTTTCGTCGAACAATTCCAAAATATATTTGGTAAATCTTTCACAAATAATCGTCCCTCAAAGGAAAGGAATGCAAATTAAAGGCTAAGGAAACTCGGTCTTCCTCTGACAAATTATCCCGGACTCCATGCCTCAGTTGAGGAGGAAAGATAACCACAGATCCAACTGTCGGTTCGATCTCAAGCTCCTCTTGCTTTTCGCTGCAAAAGTAAAGGTTTCCGCAATTTTTTTCAGCTTGCAAATAAGAAACCGCAGAAAGAGCAGCAGCCTGGGTGTGATCATGCAATCCCGTACTTTGCTTGGGACCGGCAATATTGAACCAAAAGGGTGGGTATGGATGAGCCGAACGATTTGGGGGTTCGAAAAGAATCACTGATCGAATTCCCAGAACTTGCATCCCAAGATCTCTGGCAAATCTCATTGGCGTCCTAACCTCGGGCACCAGATCAATTTCAAGATAGGAATTTTCCCAACGATTATTGATTTTGTGAGAGTTCTCGAATTTTGATTCGTTCGTTCTCATTTGGAACAGCAAGGCAGGCACCCAGTCCTCGTATTCGGGAACTTGAGCAACAATCACCCTTTCGTACCCAACCTTAAATTCCTCGAACTCCATTAATCCTCAATCCGAACCATTCCTACTCAGTTTTTCAATAATCGATCTCTGTTCCGGATAGATCCGCAAAAGTTGATCGACTTGCGCCCAGGAAAAGTCTTCATCCTCATAGCCGGGACTGACCATGCAACTGATCAGCGAACCACTCCCCTGCCCCATGCATTCGGCCCCAAAAACGGTACCTGCAGAAAGAATATGTTGGGGTTTGTTTTGCAGATCAAAATCAGTTCCCAGAACAACTTGGGTATATTTTCCCGAATTAAATTGATGAATTCTGACCGGGCTTCCCCAATGAAAATACCAAATCTCATCGGATTTGAGTTTGTGGAGGCAGGATCGTTCATTGGTTTTTAGAAAATAGAGAATGGAACTGGAGCAGGCTCGCTCTCCTCTTTGAAGCGAAACACTCTCTCGGGACTCGTAGGTTCTTCTGTACCAACCACCCTCTGGATGAGGAACCAATGAGAGTTCCATAATTATTCGATCATCGGATTTCATTCGGAAAATACAATGAGTGATTGCGATCGGAAATGGTCGGGACGGTGAGATTCGAACTCACGGCCTCCTGCTCCCAAAGCAGGCGCGCTAACCAGACTACGCTACGTCCCGTCAAAATAAAAACCACTACAGAAAACGGGTCTGTTTGGCAAAGCAAATTCAACGTAATTGCCAATCGACTGCTTTAAGCCTTTTCATGTTGCGAAATTAACGCATCATCGTATCATGATATCTTGATGCGTTAATGAAAGACTTTTCCAAAGACAAACCGACCGAAATTGATTTGAAGAACATCTTGGATCAACGCATCCTGATCATGGACGGTGCCATGGGAACCATGATCCAACAGGAGAAACTCGAAGAACATGATTTCAGAGGTGACTTGTTTCAAAAGCATGAGGGTGAGCTCAAAGGCAACAATGACTTACTGAGTCTCACCAGACCCGATATCATCGAAAAGATTCATTCCTCCTATTTTGATGCGGGCAGCGATCTTGTGGAAACGAACACCTTTAGCGCAACGAGCATTGCCATGGCGGACTACAACTTGGAAGACGTCGTTTATGATTTGAACGTCGCGTCCGCTCGCTTGGCCAGAAAAGCGGCCGACCTAGCCATGAAGAGAGATCCGAAGCGCCCTCGATTCGTCGCGGGAGCCATTGGCCCAACCAACCGAACGGCTTCTCTTTCCCCTGACGTCAATGACCCTTCTCTTCGAAACGTAACCTTTGATCAACTGGTGGAATCCTACTTATCTCAAGTACGCGCTTTGGTTGAAGGAGGGGTTGACGTCCTGCTTCCCGAAACCACCTTTGATACGCTCAACCTAAAGGCTGCCATATTCGCCATGGAAGAATTTTTTTCCTCGTATGGGAAAAGGTTGCCCGTGATCATGTCCATCACCATTACGGATGCATCGGGTAGAACACTCTCCGGCCAAACCACCGAAGCTTGTTGGAATTCAATCGCCCATGCCAAACCCTTAGGGGTAGGATTGAATTGCGCATTGGGAGCGGATGCTATGCGACCCTACCTGCAAGCGTTATCCAAAAACGCTGACTGTTTCGTCCATTGTTACCCCAATGCCGGTCTCCCTAATCCCCTCGCTCCGACCGGATACGATGAAAAGCCCGAAGATACTGCAAACGCTCTTTTCAAATTCGCTGACGAGGGCTTGCTCAACATGGCAGGAGGATGTTGCGGAACTACCCCTGACCATATCCATGCGATTGGCGAGAAGCTTGCAGAGGCTGCTCCTAGGGAACGGGTTGAAATCGATCCGGCGCTACGTCTGAGTGGGCTCGAACCCTTTGAGCTCAAAGGAGCCCCCAAATCCTTAATGAGCGTTGGGGAACGTACGAACGTGACAGGATCTCCGAGATTCCGAAAACTGATCGAAGCCGAAGATTATGATTCCGCGCTGAAGATCGCCAAACAACAAGTCGAGAATGGCGCCAACGTCATCGACGTGAATTTCGATGCGGCCCTTCTCGACGGCGAAAGTTGCATGACCAAATTTCTCAATTTAGTCGTCTCCGAACCTGATATTTCAAAAGTTCCGATTATGATCGACAGTTCGAAGTGGTCAGTGATCGAAGCCGGTCTTAAGGTCATTCAAGGCAAATGCATCATCAACTCCATTAGCCTAAAGGAAGGTGAGGAAACCTTCAAGGAGCATGCCCGCCTAGCCATGCGATACGGAGCTGCGGTTGTGGTCATGGCCTTTGATGAAGACGGTCAAGCCGCCACCTTCGAAGACAAGGTGCGCATTTGTGAGCGGGCTTATGGAATTTTGGTGGATGAAGTTGGGTTTCAACCGGCGGATATCATTTTCGATCCCAACGTTCTCACTCTCGCCACCGGGATGGAGGAACATAACAGCTACGGCATAGACTTCATAAACTCAGTGCGTGAAATCAAGAAGCGATGCCCACATGCCCGAACGAGTGGCGGTATCAGCAACGTTTCCTTTTCCTTTCGGGGAAACAACCTTGTCCGGGAGGCAATGCATTCCTGTTTCCTCTACCACGCCTGCCAAGCAGGTCTGGATATGGGCATTGTCAATGCGGGCATGCTTGGAGTCTACGATGAGATAGAAGCCAAACTAAGAGATCGGGTGGAAGCCGTGATCTTAAACGCAAATCCGGAAGCCGGCGAAGAACTCCTCGCTTACGCTGAAAGCATCAAGGATCAAAACGAAAACCGCAAGCAAAGCGGAGCGGATTTGGCCTGGAGGGAAAAGCCCGTTGCCGAAAGATTGAGCTTCGCCTTGGTCAAGGGGATCAGTGACTATGCTGAAGAAGATGCGGAGGAAGCTCGCCGGGAACTAGGTCGCCCACTTGAAGTGATCGAAGGTCCTCTGATGGACGGAATGAAAGTGGTGGGCAATCTATTCGGAGAAGGGAAGATGTTTTTGCCACAAGTCGTCAAGAGCGCTCGAGTTATGAAAAAGGCGGTGGCGTATCTCGAACCTTTCATGGAGGCGGAGAAGGAAGGTTCGGATTCGGGTAAACGAGGGACGATGGTCATTGCAACTGTCAAAGGGGACGTTCATGACATTGGCAAAAACATTGTTGGTGTGGTTCTCGCCTGCAACAACTGGGAAGTGATTGATCTTGGAGTCATGGTATCTTGCGACAAAATTTTGGAAGCGGTGCGAAAACACAACGCGGACGTACTTGGATTAAGCGGCTTGATTACTCCTTCTCTCGACGAAATGATACACAACGCCCAAGAGATGCAAAAGGGCGAATTGAAAATCCCTCTACTCATTGGTGGAGCAACCACGAGCCGGGCTCACACTGCCATCAAGATTGCTCCTCATTATGAGCATGGGGTCGTTCAGGTCGCGGATGCGTCTTTGGTCGTCAACGTCTGCAATGATCTCATGCAAGAGGGAAAGCGTGAAAATTTCGTAAAGGAACTCAAGGACAAGCAGGAAAAAATACGGATCAAGCACGAAAATAAGGAAAGCAAACTGATTCTCCCCTTGGCCGATTCGCGGGCCAAGGGAATCTCGTTCGATTGGAACGAACAGGAGATTGCGGAACCGCTTCCCGAGCGATTGGGGCTAAGCCAAATCAAAGCCGAACTTAAGGAGGTGCTGCAATTCTTTGATTGGTCGCCTTTTTTCTGGGCTTGGGAATTACGGGGCAAGTATCCGGATATCTTCAATCACAAAAAGTTTGGGGATGAAGCCAAGAAATTGTATGATTGCGCCCAAGAACTCCTCGATCGGATTCTGAAGGAAAAGTCCTTTCAATGCGATGCGGTCGTCGGCTTGTGGCCCGCTCATTCAGTAGGCGATGACATTGAAGTTTTCCAAGACATTGAAAAGGATAAGCCATTGGGGACTTTTCGTTTTCTGCGTCGCCAGCAACCTCTGCCCAATCAACCTCATCATTGCCTCGCCGATTTCGTTGCTCCAAAGGATTCCAAGGTCATGGATTACCTCGGAGCCTTTGCGGTTTGCGCCGGAAAAGGAGTGGAAGACCTCGCTCAGGAATACGAAGACAAACATGACGACTATTCCGCGATTATGATCAAGGCTCTCGGGGATCGTTTTGCCGAAGCCATGGCGGAATACACCCACAAAAAAGTACGCGAATGGTGGCAATATGGAATCAACGAGAATCTAGATAACCAAGCTCTTATTCGAGAAGAATACCAAGGCATCAGGCCCGCCTCCGGATACCCTTGCCAACCCGATCATACGGAAAAGGATCTTATTTGGGAATTATTATCCGTTAGCGAGAAAATTGGGTTAGAACTAACCGAATCGCGTGCCATGACTCCGGGTTGTTCCGTTTCAGGATTATATTTCTCTCACCCCAAGGCAGCTTATTTCAACGTAGGGGGCATCGATCAAGATCAAGTCGAAGACTACGCCAAGCGAAAAGGATGGTCCCGTGAAAAAGCCCTCAAGTGGTTGGGTCCGAATTTGGCCTTTGACCCATAACTGCCATGTCCCTTTGGCGTTGCAGAAAACATCCTTCAAAACTAATAAGATGAAATCATGAAGGAAATGACTCCATTGGAGGAAATTCGCCATTCGACTGCGCATGTTTTAGCCGCCGCGGTGCTTCGGTTGTATCCGAATACCAAATTGGACATTGGTCCCCCCACCGATGCGGGTTTTTACTATGATTTCGATTCCGAAATCGCCTTCACTCCGGAAATCCTCGAAGACATCGAGGCGGAGATGAGAAAAATCATCAAGGAAAACCAACGCTTCGAGCGCATCGAAGTGAGCCGCGACGAAGCCAAAGCCATGATCCTTGAAATGAAACAGGAAACCTACAAGTTAGGGCGGTTGAACGATATCCCTGATGAGGAGGAGGTATCCTTTTATCAAAACGGAGAGTTTTTGGATCTTTGCGCAGGCTCTCACGTCAATTACACCAAGAAAATCAAGGCTTTCAAACTTTTGCAGATTGCCGGTTCCTATCACCGTGGAGACTCCAACAACAAGCAATTGCAAAGGATTTACGGAACCGCATTCGCAACCAAGGATGAATTGGCGCAACATCTCGAACAGATCGAAGAAGCGAAAAAAAGAGACCACCGCAATTTAGGAAGGGACTTGGGGCTCTTTCACATCGACGAGATGGTTGGTCAGGGCCTGGTACTTTGGAAACCCAATGGAGCCATCATCCGTCAGGAACTGGAGAGCTTTATTTCCAGCGAACTTGCCAAGCAGGGATACTCTCAAGTCTACACTCCCCACATCGGCAAACTTGACCTGTATCGAACCTCCGGTCACTTTCCTTATTACCAAGACTCCCAATATCCACCCATCATTCACCGAGACTGCCTCACGAACTTGGCCAACGAAGGATGCAGTTGTTCCGAATTGTCGAACCAGTTGGAAGAGGGGGAAATCGACGGTTATCTCCTGAAACCCATGAATTGTCCGATGCACATTCGCATCTTTCGATCAGAACAGCGTTCCTATCGGGATTTACCCATTCGTCTAGCCGAATTTGGTACGGTCTATCGCTGGGAGCAATCAGGGGAATTGAATGGAATGACTCGGGTCCGCGGCTTTACGCAAGACGATGCCCATCTCTTTATAAGAGAAGACCAGCTTCAGGAGGAAATCCAAGGATGCCTGGGTTTGGTCAAGCTCGTCTTCTCCGTTTTGGGGATGAAGGATTATCGAGTCCGCGTCAGTTTGCGAGACCCTCAATCGGATAAATACGTAGGAAACCCCGAATCCTGGAACAAAGCCGAGAATGCCCTTCGTCAAGCGGTCAAGTCCCTCGACGTGGACTATCAGGAAGAAATCGGTGAAGCCGCATTTTATGGGCCTAAAATCGACTTCGTGGTGAAGGACGTGATCGGACGAGAGTGGCAATTGGGAACCGTGCAAGTCGACTACAACCTCCCCGAACGCTTCGATCTTTCCTATGTTGGGTCGGACAATCAAAACCATCGCCCCGTTATGATTCATCGGGCTCCCTTCGGTTCCATGGAAAGATTTTGTGGTGTGCTTATCGAGCACTTTGCGGGGAATTTCCCCACTTGGTTGGCCCCTGAACAAGTCCGAATCCTCCCCATGAACGATGATCTCATTGGCTATGCTGACGAATGCCTGAAGACTTTCAAGAACCTAGGAATTCGAGCGGACGTGGATGACCAATCCTCGAAATTGGGAGCAAAAATACGCAAAGCGGAAACCGACAAGATTCCTCATATGATCATTCTTGGCAAAAGGGAAGCGGAGGAAGGGAAAGTGTCCGTTCGCTCCCGAAACAAACCAAGCCTCGACGGTATCTGCGAACTCAACGAATGCGCCAATACAATTGCGGAGGAAATCAAAGACAAGTCACTCCCTCAAGCAAGAGACTCCAACTCTCAAAATCGATAATATACATAATAAAAGGGAACTTAAAAGGGAACTGTGTGATATTTTGCCTAAGAAGCACAAAACAATAGGATGTTCGATAAGTGAAATACGCACTCCACAATATTACCTTGAGAAACTTATTGGCATTCCCTTTCATTTCCTTGATTCGTCTCTACCAACTCATTTCTCCCCTTAAGCAGCTGGTTTTCGGACCCTATGCCCGATGCCGCTTCCACCCCACTTGTTCCGAGTACGCATTGGAATGCTTTCGTTCATTTTCCCTCCTCGAAGCCTTGTGCAAAACCCTTTCACGCATAGCCCGCTGCAACCCCATGCATCCCGGCGGGGTTGACCCAGTTCCCACTCCCATAAAATCCATTTCGCCCAAGACCGAACCATGAATTCGAACAATTCGGTTCCTGCTCCGCCCTTTCATTGCGACGACACAACTGATCTATTGCCCTATTTGCAGGGAATGATTGGTGAAATCAAAAAGTCCGGTTGCACCCGCTTCCTCTCCATAACTCTTGAAACCGGATATTCGGACCCGCTTGCCATCCTCGAGGAGATTCATCGACCGGGTCAGGCGGTTTGCTACCTCGAACGTCCTGCAACTGAATTTTCAATAGCCTGTGGAGGACTTGTTGCCGAAGCCGCCTTTTCCGGGGAGAAACGATTCGCACAAGCAAAAAATTGGGCCAATTCAATCTTCGAAATGACCCACATCGCAGGCAACCACAAGTTTCCGGGCACCGGCCCCACCCTTTTCATTGCTGCCACCTTCGAATCCGAATCCACTCGTGAGGGTTCCACCAAGCCTTTGCAAGTCTTTCTGCCGAGATGGCAAGTTTTACGCAAAGGTGGGCAAAACTTCATCATCTACAACACGGAAATGAATGCGGTGTCCTCCCCGGCATCCATTTTGGAAGAATTCAAAAGCGCCACAAACCGCATCAAAGGGATGCGTTACGATACCAGCGTTGCATGCAATCCGAGATCAATCAAAGTTGGCCCACCTACGGAACAATACGACTATGAGGAAGCGGTCAAGGTCGCCTTGCAAAAG
>MDTA01038009.1_pt1 | contig 14614 bp, 11 predicted proteins | sample 811151 | NCBI WGS metagenome assembly MDTA01 (sample SAMN05326648, study PRJNA326480) | marine metagenome | isolation source: seawater | place: Indian Ocean: South | collected 2010 | reverse complement strand
TACTAGCTAATAGTAACGTTTAGACCTTAGAGTCCAAAATTTAAAGCCCTCTTTCTTCGGAAAGAGGGCTTTTGTTTTGCCCTCAAACTACTTACAGACGAACCTTGTATGAGGTTCATTCCAAGTTATTGCGCATATTAGAAATGCGGCCGTAATTTTACGGTGACACGATTATAAATGGAGGGTTTTTAACATGGGAAGTAAAAGAGTAGGACTCGCGAGAATGGAGTCTTTGGTTAAACAATTAAAAAGAGAATTGGCACTCGGCGCAAGCGCTGGTATTAAAATGGGAGCAGATGATTATCTTGTGCCCTGTTACCCTGATGCTGCATTTGAGGACGCCAGCGGATCAAATCCGGCTTTGTCAGTCGCATGCTATCACTCACGTTGGACAACAAGCGGTTCAAATGATGATGCTACGTTGGCAGCCGGCACCGTGCTTGGTCAGATGAAAAAGATTACGCTGGTTTCCGATGGCGGTAATGGTACCGTCACAATCGCAGATCCGGTATCCGCTAGTTTGGACGTTATCTCGTTTCAAGACGTTGGTGATACAGCAGAGTTGATGTGGAATGGTTCAGCTTGGAGAATTATCTCCCTGCATAATACTGCTTCTGGAGATACTGGTCCAACCGTCGCCTAAACAAACAAATAAGTTTTCATACTTTCCCCCCTTCCCATTCGGGTTGGGGGGTTTTTTTGATAAAGTTTACTATTTATAAAAGCACCTGTTTAAAAGGAGACTATTATGGGTAAGAAAAGACGGGCACTCTCATCGCCCCAAAAATTTAAAGCTAGATACCGACAGTTGAGAGGCACCCCCTCTACTACGGCAAGTACGGACAACTCAGTAATGATTGCTAAACTAGCAGAACAAAAACAAAGGGAAGTAGAGACCCCTACCCCAGTTGTGGAAGAGGTACTAAACGCAGCAGAAGTTGAGCCAGCAGTTGAGCCAGTTGCTGAAGCTGTCGTAGAAACACCAACAGTGGCCCCTGCCGTTACAGCACCGACAATTAAGAAAACAAGCAGTACACGATCTAGAACTAGCACAAGAAAAAAATCTACGCGCACCCGTAGAACTAAGGCTAGTAAAGCAGACTCTACCAAAGCTGAGTAAAACAAGCCGGTTTCTATATTGCCTAACTACTTATGCTTAGGAGGAATCATGCATGGCTTCACCAACTCTTACACCGTCGAGCAATACTAGCGTATCGAGACTACCGCCCACTGGTACTTTGGGCGATGTAGCCTCGTCTTTACCATTTGGAATCTACTCATCAGAATCTGATTTTATTTCAGGAGCAGTAGATCAGGTGGCTTACACTTACAAAAAGCTTGGTGGTGATATTTTAGATATCGAACTTAAGGCGACGAATGTATATGCCAATTATGAAGAGGCCGTCCTTGAGTACTCATACATTATCAACACTCATCAGGCTAAAAACGTATTGTCCGATGTTTTAGGCGCTACCACTGGAACTTTTGACCATGACGGTAATTTGAAATCAGGGCCAACCGGTGCAAACTTAAAGTTTCCTAGATTTGAATATGCATATGCAAAAAGAATTGCAGATGCTGCGTCTACAGAAGCAGGGGTCGGCGGCATTCTGACAGAGTATTCTGCTAGCTTCCAGCTTACTGATGGTGTTCAGGACTATGACTTGCAGACCCTACTGTCTGAATCGGCCAGCGATTCAAGCTCAGCATTTAATGGCCTGATCAACGACAACAAAGTTCAGATTAGGAGAATCTATTACACCTCTCCTAGGGCAATGTGGAGATTTTATGGATATTACGGCGGTGTAAGTGTTGTGGGCAATATGAACACTTATGGCCAGTTTGCTGACGATTCAACGTTTGAAGTAATTCCAACTTGGCAGAACAAAATGCAGGCGATTCAGTATGAAGACTCGATTTACACAAGAACCTCTCATTATTCATACGAAATTATTAACAATAAGCTAAGATTGTTTCCTGTTCCAACAACTGACTTTGGGCCTTCTAAGATGTGGGTTACGTTTACGGTCAAGAAAGACGTTTTTGAAGAATATAGCGATAGAAAATCCGGCATTGAAGGCGTAAACAACATGAACACCATGCCATTTGACAACATTCCGTATGCAAACATTAACGCAATCGGTAAACAGTGGATTCGTCGGTTCGCCTTGGCACTCTCCAAGGAGACATTGGCGCAGGTTCGTGGAAAATTTCAAACTGTTCCAATCCCGGGTGAAACAGTAACCTTAAATTCATCGGAACTAGCGAACCAAGCGCAAACAGAGCAGGAAAAATTAAGAACTGAACTAATGCAATTGCTCGATCAAATGACATACTCTGCTCTCATGGAAGATGATCAGAAAATAGCCGATGCCGCCGCCGCAATCAATGCGACTGTGCCTTTAAAGATTTATGTGGGGTAGTTAGATGGGTGATGAAAACAATAAATGGTCACAACCAGACGCACCCCCTCCACCATTATTCACGGGTAAGAAAGAAAGGGATTTAGTAAAGCAAGTAAACGACGAATTGATTGAAAGAGTGATTGGTCAAACGATTGTCTATTATCCAATCGATGTCGAGCATACTGAATTTCATGATCTATATGGCGAAGCTCTACAGAAGTCTTTTCTGCCCCCAGTCAGAGTGTATGCGCTAGTTAATTTTGAAGGAATTGAAACAGAGTATAATGTAGGAGTTGGTTTAGACAAGACTTCTAGTATTACAGTGCATTTTCACAAAAGAAGATTAACGGAAGACCAAGACCTTTATGTCAGAGAGGGCGATTTTGTGCGTTATGGCAATATTTATTATGAGATTGTAACGCTTTCTGAACCGAAACAATTATTTGGACAGATAGATCACAGGATTGAAATTTCTGCTAAATGCGTTAGAGCAAGAGAGGGATTGTTTGATGCCACCTAAATTTATTACGCCCAAGGGAGAAAAAAGGAAGCTCGATCTAGAGAGTAAAACGCCACCAGAGGAAGTCGAATTTGAAATGGCGCCTTCAACTTTAGAAACCATCGACAGGGCCTTTTATGGTTATGTTGACGAAAGAATCGACGCATTTGTCACAACCGGAACAACATTCAAAAAAGTCCCAGTAATTTGGCAGTCTGCCGAGCGCGCCTTTCAAATTAAAAGCGACAAGGGCGTGAGAGATAAGGACGGTAACATCAGAATGCCAGTGATCACAATTGAGAGAACTTCGGTTGTGAAAGATCCGCAGCAGCATGGTAAACTAGTTGCAACTTTGGCCCCACTAGAGACCGTTAATGGCGGGTCATGGACAGTAGCTAGAAGAATCAATCAAGAAAAAACCGCCATGTTTGCCTCAAACGTATCTTTGAAAAAAACAGGCGGCGATATCGGCAAAGCAAGTCTCCCGAGCACAATGTCATCAAAGGCACAAAAGTATTTTCCGGTTGATAATAAGCAGATCGTGTACGAATCAATATCAGTACCCTTACCAATATACGTAAACGTTAGCTACACTGTCATTATCAAGACTCTCTACCAACAGCACATTAATGAAATTTTAATGCCGTTTATTACAAAAACAGGCAACTGGAATATTGCAGAGATCGAGTATGATAGCCACACATATGAAGCCTTTTTGCCAACAGAGTTTGGCGCAAATAATAATGTTTCCGACCTAGGAGAAAACGAAAGATTATTTGAAACAAAGTTCGATGTAAGAGTATTGGCCTACTTAATAGGGCAGGGTCCAAACCAAGAGGGCCCAGAGCAGGGAATCGTGGAGAATATTGTCAAAGTTCGACTACCCCGAGAGCAGGTGATATTCGAAGACCCACACCCCCGAGCACACAAGGACCAATTTTATAAAGAGTAAAATGGAGATTCAGCCAAACGGCTACTATTTATTATACGACAAGGCTCGATATGTGCAACACACATTGAATGAAGAATTTTAGTTTTAAGGAGTTAAACAAATATGTCTGTAAAGAAGTACAAATTCGTCTCCCCCGGTATTTTTATCAAGGAAGTCGATCAGTCATTTAGAACACCCGCAGCCCCACAGGTTGGGCCTGTAATTATTGGACGAACCCGAATGGGCCCCGCAATGCGCCCTGTCCGTGTCGAATCGTTTGGAGATTTCGTCAAAACTTTCGGTAACCCAGTATCTGGATTTGCTGGTGGCGACCTATGGAGAGACGGAAACTTAGGTGGTCCGACCTATGCCGCATATGCAGCACAGGCCTACCTATCGGCACAAGTTGGCCCCGTAACAATGATGAGGCTACTAGGTGTTGAGCACGCTAACCAGTCTTCAAACGCTACCAAAGCCGGCTGGACCACTGATGCTACCAATAACGAGGACTACGCATCCAATGGTGGTGCTTATGGACTGTTCTTATTCAACTCTGGTTCCGGTGGAGACAGTGGGACAACTATCGGAGATGCAGGCGCAAACCCAGCGAAAGGTACTCTAGCTGCAGTTTGGTATCTCAACGAGGGAATGATTACCCTCAAGGGTGAAGGCCGCGAAAATAGAGATGGTACAATTACAGGCTCTGCAGGACTTCTTCGCACCAACTCATCAAACGTCGCAGATCACGAACTTCGTGCAGAAATTTACAACTCCTCTGGTGCCAAGGTCCATGAAACGAGCTTCAACTTTAACCGTTCATCCGACCTTTACATTCGTAAAGTGTTCAACACGAACCCGCAGAAGTTAAGTGGATATGCTTATAGTGCCAGTGATCGCGAAACATATTTCCTAGGACAGACCTACGATCAAAGTGTCGCAACCACAATTACTGGCTCGTCAAACGCCCATAACCTTGGAATGATCGCTGGCCTCAAGCTAGGCGGCGGCAGCACTGGTTACCACGACCAGAATTTTGCATATACTAACAGTAAGACCGGTTGGATCGTATCGCAAGATATGGGAACAGCTGCTAACTTTAGTGTTTCCGACAAGCAGAAGCTTTTCCGTCTTGTTGGTCTTGAAGGCGGAACCTCAGTTCAAAGAAGATTTAAGGTATCTATCGAAGATATTAAGGCTTCTTCAAATGAGGATGTTAACCCATACGGTACCTTCTCAGTTGTCCTTAGATCAATTAGCGATAGCGATAACAATGTACAGGTCGTAGAAAGATATTCCGGCCTAAACCTCAACCCCCAGTCAGAAAATTACATCGCTAAACAAATTGGTGATTCCTTCATGACATGGGATGAGACTGCTAGCCGATACCGCGAGTACGGTGATTTTGCTAACCGCTCAACCTATATTCGTGTTGAGATGTCTAGTGATGTCGAGAACGGTTCAACCGATCCAAGATTACTACCATTCGGTGTAATCGGGCATCCTCGACCTATTAGTTTCCGACTTATCGGAGCAGATAGTAGCAATGGAGATACCCTTGCCCGCGCTGTGCTAGCAAGTGCAACAGCCTATTCTGGTTCTGTTCAGTCTGCAGCATATATTCTGGGACATAACAACATTCCACACTCCTTAGTCACTGGCTCAGGTCACGCAAACAACACCTTTAAGGTGTGGGGTGATTTCACGGGCTCAGTCGAGTTCCCCGGCTTGATGATGCGCTCTTCCTCTCTCGATGGTGGACTCGCAGACCAGACCAACGCTTACTTCGGCGTCAGTACTAACCGCTCTGGCAGTACCCTCTACGACGAAAGTGTTGTGGACTACCTGCTTCCAATTGATGAGAGCTTCAAGGCCGCATATGACTTCAATAACACGTCGACCGAAGCGTCTTACCTCTTCTCACTTGATGATTTGGCTTACGATACTGATAAGGCTTGCGTCAACTGGGTTTCCGGTTCCCGCGCTAGTCAGTACTCTGTCACGGCAATTTCTTCATCGACCCTAGGAAACTACGGATACCAGTCGATCCTTGATTTGGGATATGACCGTTTCACAACAGTATTCGCTGGTGGTGCTGATGGTGTTGATATTACAGAAATGGAGCCATTTGCTAATGCAATCCTCGCGGACACGACTGAATTTAGTCACTACGCATACAACACTATTAAGCGCGCCCTAAGAGCAGTCGCCGATCCTGAGTTTGTTGAAATGAATCTTCTAGCTCTTCCCGGCGTTACTAACACAGATCTTACTAAGATGGCTACAGAAGTCTGCGAAGAGCGCGGTGATGCATTGGCTATTATTGACCTTACGGGCGATTACACACCAAAGACAGAATCCACCGATTCAGTGGCCAACCGACGAGGCTCCGTCAGTACCGCGGTCTCGAACCTCAAGGATCGTCGCATGAACACCAGCTACGGTGCATGCTACTACCCATGGGTTCAGATTCAGGATACTGTAGACAGCAATGTTCTTTGGGCCCCACCCTCGGTTGCTGCAATGGGCGTGCTAGCCTCTTCTGAAAGAGCTTCTGAAGTTTGGTTCGCCCCTGCTGGATTCAACAGAGGTGGCCTTACCGACGGTGCAGCTGGAATTCCAGTTGTCGGCGTCCGCCAGAGGCTTTCAAAGAAGGATCGCGACGACCTTTACGAGAACATGATTAACCCAATTGCCAAGTTCCCATCAGAAGGAATTGTGGTCTTCGGTCAGAAGACACTACAGGCAAGGGCATCTGCTCTAGACCGTATCAATGTCCGTCGCCTCATGATTTACCTCAAGAAAGAGGTGTCCAGAAAGGCCACACAGGTTCTGTTCGACCAGAACGTCGAGGCCACATGGAACAGATTCAAGGCGCTAGTTAACCCACTTCTTGCAAGTGTTAAGTCTAGCTTTGGACTCACCGAGTATCGTTTGATTCTTGATGAGACCACTACAACGCCTGACTTGATTGATCAGAACGTCCTGTACGCCAAGATCCTACTCAAGCCAGCAAGAGCTATCGAGTACATCGCCATCGATTTCAACATCATGCCAACAGGCGCATCTTTCGATGACTAAAAAAGGCGAAAATAATCTGCAAATTAGATTTCAATACTATATAATTGTAAAGGAGACATTGAAAAATGGGATTTTGGACTAAAAGTAAAGGCGAGCTAGGCCGTGACCCGAAAAGAGGTTATAGGTTTACCGTACAAATTACAAACATGGCAGGTAACGACCCGTCATCAGGTGGAGGTATCTTGTGGTATGCAAAGACGGCAGATAAGCCAAACTTTGAAATCAGCACCACGGAGCACATGTATCTAAATCACAAGTTTAACTACCCCGGTAGAACAACTTGGTCTCCAGTAGCAATTAAACTAGTAGACCCCACCGATCCCGATATTGCAGCGTCCCTCTCCGATATCATCAGTGCAGCAGGGTACCACCCACCCTCCGACGTAAACGACCACACATCAATGCAGAAGGCTCTTGCCACAGCTGCCTTGGGTGATGTCATTATTACGCAGATTGACTCTGATGGTAACGCTCTTGAGAAGTGGACACTGTATAACGGATGGATTTCTAAGGTCAACTACGGCTCATTAGACTACAGTTCTGATGACCTTACTGAGCTTGAGATTGAGATTGTGTATGACTGGGCTTCCCTTGAGACACCCGCTACAGACGGTAGTTCCTATGCAGGCACCGAGGCTGTTGGTGTGGGCGACAAGAGAAAGTTCTGGCAGACCGACGGTTCTTCCGATCCGAACCCATCCGATGGTGGTGGACCCGGCTTCGGCGTTTAACATTAAAGACATTATAACGAAAAGAGAGGTGATATTTGTCTAGAAATAATGAAGATCGGTTAACTCCAACTACAGGAGCTAGCCAAGATGCAGCTACAGAGACACCCCCTCCCACGACGAACACAGAGAACGAAGCATCTGCTAACAGCGGTGCTTCCTTTTCTTTTGTGACGCCAACGGAGTTTGTAGAGTTGCCATCGAAAGGAGAGTTTTACCCAGAAGGGCACCCCTTGCACGGCGTAGAGACTGTCGAAATTCGACACATGACCGCCAAAGATGAGGATATCCTTACATCAAAGACTCTACTGAAAAAGGGTGTTGCACTAGATCGAATGATCAAGAATTTAATGGTTGACAAGCGAGTTGATATTGAGAGCCTACTTGTAGGTGATAAAAACGCAATTATCGTCACAGCTAGAAAGAGTGGTTATGGCTCTGATTATTCTACAAATGTAACTTGTCCTAGTTGCGGTACTCATCAGGTTGCTTCGTTCGATTTGGACGAGACAGAAGTTACTGATGTTAGGATCTACGAGACCTTGCCCTCGGTTACTCGCGATGGAAACTATTTTGATATTGAACTACCCCGTAGCATGGTTACTGTTCGCACCAGAATGCTCACGGGAGTTGACGAGGCTCGAATTGCCAGAAACCAAAGAATGGCCAAGAAAAATGGAGTAAACACGGAACAGACACTGACAGGCCAGTTCCGAAACTTTATTGTAGCAGTTAACGGAGATACCACACAGAGGAGTATCGCCACATTCATCGATAATATGCCAGCAGCAGATTCCCGATTCCTGCGCACGGTATATAAAACGATTACGCCGAATATTGATATGAATATGACGTTTGAATGCAATACATGCGATTATGATTCTGTGATGGAGGTGCCGTTTACTGCGGACTTTTTTTGGCCTAAGTGATGATTACATGGAAGGCGTGTACGAATCCTTTTTCTTCTTGAAATACAAGGGAGGATGGAGTTTTACAGAGGCGTATAGCCTTCCAGTGGGCCTTAGAACATGGTTTGTAGAAAGATTAATAAAACAACTAGAGTCCGAAGCTAAAGCTTACGAAAAAGCTAACAGATAAAACAAGCTTGGTCTCTCCCTTCACACCCACCCTCACATGTTTTATTGATTGTATCTGCGACTTAAGGCCGGGAGGAAACTCCCGGCTTTATTTTTTTAAAATACTAATTACTTACAGTATGCTGTGGAGTGCGTATAAAATATGTCAAAAATTAACGAAGATAAGCTAGAAAATGAAGTTGTAATCGACTTCAATCAGTTGCGAGATCCTGAACTAAAAGAAAGCTTTTTGGCTAGCTTTGGTAACATGGTCAAGGGTCTACTTAAAGCAATATTTGGCTCCGGCCCACCACCCAAAACAACGGTGATGGGCAAGCCTAAAGAGATTGATGCATTTGCCAAGGCTCTCCGCGCCGAACGCGGGTACCTTAGCACCTTGCAGAAATATGATCTAGATCATCCTAGGACACACAGGAATAAAGCAAAGCTTAAGAACAGCGTAAAGAAATTTGAGAGAGATACGGGCGTAAAATGGCCGTTTGAAGTATAGGGGGTATTAGCAAATGGCTAATGGCGAAGACGACGGACAAGGCGGCGCACCACAGGAGACTATGGCTCAGGCCAAAGCGCGTGTGGCTGCGGAAAAAGAACTCAATAAAACCGCCGCCGAGCGTATACAGTCTTATCGTGAACAAAATGCAATCCTACAGCGCTCATCGGAGACGCTGCAGGAGATCGATAACATTGAGATGTCCTCAACCCGCCGCGCCGCCCGTCGAAATGAACTAGCCAACACAAAGAAGCAGATTCTTCTAAATCAACTCAAGATTCAAGAGGAGATTGAGGAACAGCTGAAAAAGAATGGCCAGTGGCTGGGTGAATCAATAAGAGAGCATGAAGCAAAGCTTGCTGAGATTAAAAAAGGACTAGCAGCGCTAGAAGCTCAAGAGAGGGTTACAAGGGGGGCTGCTGAAGCCACCGCTGATATGACCTCCGCATTTATGGCCATGGCAGGCATCAGCGGAGAGATGAACTTAACTGCTAAATTCGGCGCTTTCATGGCTGAAGCTGGCGATCTAAAAACCGCATTCGGCGAGCTTCTTGATGAAATGAATCGCTCGATTGACGCCGGAATGGTGTTGCAGGCCGCAGGCTCAAAAATGAGTCAAGGAATTATGGGCATCGGCGCGATGATGATCGAACAGGCCATGGCCTTAGACACCACAGAGGCGAGTATTCGTCGCACAATGGGCGTCAATAAGGAATATGCTAGCAGCGTTAGAGACGTGTATCAGGCCAATAAAATTAATGGTATTACAGCGCAGGAAGCCGGCGCCTCGTTCGAAGCTTTACACTCTGATATGGCCGTCTTCTCTCAGCTAAACAAAGCACAGAGAACGCAGATTACAGAAACTGCCGCACAACTGTCAAAATTAGGAGTCTCCAACGCTTCCTTTGCCGGTGGTATGGATATGTCCACAAAAGCCCTGCGAATGACGGCTGATGAAGCCAGAAGAACACAGACTGACCTAGCTAGATTTTCTGGAGAGTTAGGGATTGCTCCAGAAGTGATGGCACAGGGGTTTGCCAACGCAGGCCCAGTCTTAGCTAAGTTTGGAGATAATGCTACCGTAGCTTTCAAGAACGTTGCTAAGACTGCTAAGGAAACTGGTATTGAGATTGATCGAATTTTGGACTATACCAAGCAGTTTGATACCTTTGAGGGTGCCGCCGAGCGTGTAGGCTCCCTGAACGCGATGCTGGGTGGAGACTTTATTAATGCAATGGACCTGATGGCTACAGAAGATCCGGCAGAGCGTATGAAGATGATCACTGATGCAGTACACTCCGCTGGTAAAAGCTTTGAAGAGATGGGCTACTATGAGAAACTAGCATTAGCTGAAGCTGGTGGTTTCGCTGATGTGGCCGAGCTTTCAAGAGCAATGTCAGGAGACATGTCTGATAACGCGACTTCAACTAAAGAAAATGCAATGTCCCAAGAAGAACTGGCAGAAATGAACAGGACAAACATGGACTTAATGCAAAAAATGCAAGCGACCATGGCAGAACTAGCACCGAGTATTATGGGAATCATTGACTCACTGAATACGCTGATGATTCCAATTATGGCGTTTGTGGATACTTTTGGATTTCTTGTTCTACCACTGTTGATCGCTGCTCGCATATACTTTTTTGCCCTTCAAATGCAACACATGGCCAACGTTCGTGCAAACACTGCAATGGAGCTAGCGGAAAGGAGGGCTGCTGCAGCAAAAGCTGCATCAAACGCCGCAACCCAAGCTCAAAGCGCTAGCGAAGCGGCCAATACCGCCGCTAAGGGTGCAAACACGACTGCTGTTGGTGCAAACTCTGCCGCTGAGCAAGCGAATACAGCCGCTACTGGTGCCAACACTGTAGCTGAAGGGGCCAACACAGGGGCCGTAGGAGTTAACACGGCAGCAGAAGCCGCTAATACAGCGGCCACAGGTGCCAATACGGTTGCTGAAGGCGCCAATACTGCCGCAGCCGGCGCAAATACGGCAGCACAAAATCTAAATAATATCGCACTAATTAAGGGCAAAATCGCTACGGTTGCTAGTACTGTAGCAAGAGGCGCCAACTCAGCAGCCACCTTTATAGCTGCCACTGCTACAGGAGCCTACAATATTGCTTTAGGTATTGGTAAGGTAGTATCGTGGGCCATGACAGCTGCAACAACCGCATTCGGCATCTCTTTGACAGCCGCAACGGGTGGTTTAATTTTAGTTGTACCGCTGATTATTGGCCTTGTAGCTGGAGCAGTAGCACTGGTCAAGAAATTTGGATTAGCAAAAGTAATAATGTATGGTTTTGGTGCTGCTTTGTTATATGCCCTAGGACCGATTGGGTTAGTGATTGGCGCAGTGATAATGATCGTTAAATATTGGGACGAAATCAAAGCCGCCCTTTCCAAAGTGGGAGACAAGATAAAAGCAATTGGCAAGATGATTTACGATGCTACAGCAGGCGTGATGATAGCAGCAAAAGAAAAGATAGTAGGAGTACTAGTCAGTATTAAAGACTTCTTTGTTCAGAACTGGGAAAGAATCAAAGCAGTTTCTATTGCTGCGCTGCAGATCATCGCCCGAGTTATTGCTGCCGTCATGACTGGCGGCTGGTCACTGGCATTCGAATTTGTCTATCGCAAATGGGACACACTTAAGGGTTATGTTACTGGATGGTTCACTTGGATGAAGAATAAACTAACTGGTGTCGGTGCAGCAATCGCACGCGTTATGGGTAACATTGTCAAATCGCCGTTCAGAATAGTGGCCAAGGTTATCAACGCAGCGCTAGCCGGCATTGAAAAAGTATTGACTATTCGAATCAGGGTACCCAAGATTCTTCCCGGTCCATCAAAGTGGTCAATCGGGCCTCCGAATCTTGGCAGAATTCCGATGCTTGCGATGGGTACTGAAAACTTCGAAGGTGGTCAGGCTATTGTCGGTGAGCAAGGACCGGAGCTTGTTAACATGCCCAAGGGCGCACAAGTCGAACCGGCTAATAAAACAAAAGCTATGGCAGAAACTCTCAAAATGGTTGCTAGCACAACCAAGAAGATTGCTGGCGCTTTGAGCATTGTGGGGGTTCCCGGTGCAGGAGCAGCTGAAAAAGCCCTTGGCGCCGTTGCTGGCAAAGGACAATCTGGACAGCCAGTGACAATAAATGTTACTTTAGAACTAGATAAGAGAGTACTGGCAAACCATGTCGAGGAAGTAATGCTCGATAAACTCAACCCAGCAAACGCATAGGAGAAAATGTAAGTGGGATTTTTCGATAAACTTAATGATCAGGAAAGAAACAGGGAGGCGCTTTTTGATTCCGGCTTAGGAAGCGATGCATCGGATTCGTATGCAAACCTGAACCAGCTTTATATTGAGTTTTACCATGTTCCTACCAACAGGAGCGTTACGTTCAAAGCTTACATTAAAGAGTGGTCAGACAAATTCGATTCCAGCTATAAATCAGAAGATGTTTATGGTAGAAATGATCCGATCCACACATTTCAGGGTACTAGCAGAGAAATCTCCTTGGGCTGGCAATGTGTCGCAGCGTCTTCAGGAGAGGCGACTGAAAACTTAGCCAGAGTCTCAATGCTAGCTCAGTATCTGTATCCCTCTTATAACGTCCAAGATTTCAACTTTGCGGGTGAGTCCCTAGCAGTAGGAACCATGACTAAAGCACCGCTTATTAAGGTAAGGTTTGCCAATTTGATTGTCGATGCAGAGAATGGAAACTTGGCCACTATAGATGCAAAAACTGGAGGCTTATTATGCGCAATGACCGGTCTAAACATATCAGCAGATTTTGATGCGGGCGTGGTTGATGGTTATGGCTTATCCACACCAAAAGTCATAGAGTTATCCACAACGCTGAAGGTGCTTCACCAGCATCCGCTTGGTTGGGATCAAAATAAAAACTGGATGGGCGGCAATGATGGGTTTCCATACAATACTTTTGGTGATGGAAGCGCAACTCCTGACCATATTGAAGATCGATACATCGGCATCGGCACAAGAGGTTCCGGCACCGGCCGAGCAACCCCACGAACAACCCCACCAGCACCTTCCGGCGCCGGGATTCCCGGGGTAGATCCGAGCAACCCATAGGAGTTAAAAAATGAGCAATAGGTATAATGGTCGCCGACAAAAAACTACGGATAAAAGCACACATAAAGATCTAGTCGATAATAGAGATGTGGGGCAAATTAGACATTTTACGACTCCTAGATTGGCTCATCCCACAGTACAAGAACGAGAAAGTTTGACTGAAACCGTGCATGTTTGGTCGACTGGCGACAGGTTTTATAAACTAGCACACAAATATTACGGCGATTCAAGGTATTGGTGGATCATCGCATGGTGGAACCTGCGGCCGACTGAAGGACATTTGACACTAGGAGAAGGTGTTCGTATTCCGGGCCCTCTACCACAAGTTATAAGCATCCTTAAGTATAGAAACCGCGGTGGTCGAGGAGGCTACTAGTGTCAATTAAACAGCCAGCAGACTGGTCTGCACTTCTAGACGATATTAACGCCGTCGAGATCGAGGGTGCATTGATTCCGTTTGAAACGGGATTCACACAAACAGATCTCCAAGGAGTATCTGGCTGGGCAATATTATTTAGTCTTTGGTACGACAACGAGTTTGATGTAGAGTTTAATACAGAAATCCCTGACAGGCTACAGTATGCAGCTCAGGCCGAATCGGTCTACATGAACAATGAAGTCTTCGACGAAGACTCAGATGATGATTCGCCAGCTAGTAGGATCTGGGCAGCGTGGGGTTATTTAGCCAGAAAAATATCCCAATGGCTCCCGGGGAATGCTTCCGCCTTGGACTGTCGCCACCCTTATCGTTCTGAAAAATCTGTAATGTCCAATAAGACCCTAGAGGACGTATGGAATACTGGTGGTACCCACTATGAGCTTGATCCCATCTGGCGCGGCGATCCGATGAATGACGAGCCTCTGTCGGCAGATGGTCTCAATAACAAAGACGAATGGCCGTATTCTCGTGCCAACCAAATGGCACGCGGCCGGGTGAACCAACTCGACCCGCCCAATTTCTGGGTTGTTGGTGGTGGCTCTTGGCCTGTAAACGGCCCCTATGAGTGGTCCAACAGAAAACTAGGAGACTCATCTTTCCATGACGCTCACGCTACAAGGCTCGACGCTGGTCACGCTATGTTAACACCATGCATGGCTAATGGCCGAACTTCTGCCACCGTTGGCTGGACATTTGAAGAATACGCAAATCAAATTGAGCAGGATGTCCAATTTATTAGAAAGCGTGCTGAGATGGTGCAGGCACAGATCTCAGCGTTTGGGCTAGTATCAGAAGACGAAGATTTTAATGAAGATGACTTAGAAAGAATTGCCGAACTCCAAGAAGCC
>MDTA01191165.1_pt1 | contig 14616 bp, 8 predicted proteins | sample 811151 | NCBI WGS metagenome assembly MDTA01 (sample SAMN05326648, study PRJNA326480) | marine metagenome | isolation source: seawater | place: Indian Ocean: South | collected 2010 | reverse complement strand
TAAAATCAGACACGCTGATTCCGGCGAGACTTAGTTCACTCTCAATGACAGTCGCAGTCAAAGAGCCATTGCTACCCATTTGAGCAACGTGATACGACGTCGGAAGCGCGTCAAATGCGACGTCCGCACCTACAAGACCTATTACATCACCCGAGACGTTGTAGATATATAGTTTTCCGTTGTAAAAGCGCAATTCCACAGAACTCCCCAGTCTGCTCGTGTTTGCTGATACACTTTCAGAAGAAACGTGATTACAGCTAATCGTGTTTTTGAGTTGAATTGACATTTAATGTGACTTAGATAATATTTATATCCTATATTAACATCTCAGTATGGAGGCAAACACGTGGCCAGATGTCTTGCGGAGATTGGATGATAAATGGGAAAGCAAGTACAACTATCGGTGGGAAAAGATAAAGATTCGATTGTACGAGTCTACCTACGAGCCGTGGCGCCGCATCGTGGATGAAAATTTAGAAGTTGACTTCCACTATCACATAAGAAAAACCTTTATACATTTTAGAGCAATGAAAAAAAAAATGACACAGGACGACATCGGGATTAGATATCCATGTACACACAAGACATCTAGACGTAGAGGCGTATACAAAAGGAAACTGTTTTTGGAGAAAAATCGTTTCGCTAAAACTGTTATAGCGATCTGCAATGACTGCGATTTGCTCGACGGAAGTGTGTTTTCTTACCATAAACTAATAGAATTGCGTCGTGCCTTTCTGAATTTTCAAACGGCGTGCCAAAAAATATTTTCATCGGTGAAAGCCAAGGAATATGATTCATTTTCAACTATATGTAACATGTGGAAAGAAATCGCAATATATTGCCGCATACCAGTGTACCTGAATGGACACATGAGTATATCTAGAAATGTACGTCGCGTTCAAAATAAAAAAAATCTTTGCTAGTTTAAATGGAAGTTAAATGCAACAACCTCCAAGTTTTCGACACTGCAACGATAAAGAAACTTTTTGTTGAGGATTTGTCAGTACCTCACGATACATCGTCGGATGGCTACAGACTCGTCGAGACTGCAGATCCGAAAGGAGGCACGTCGCTAGTTTTTAAACCTGGTAGATCGGGTTCAGAGGCAGCTAAAGTACGTGCATTACGAGGTGGCATCGGAATTAAGCTGAATACTTATGATAAAACGATAGAAGTAAAGAGCAACATTCAGAATAGTGCCTTTTCAGTTGATGCAATCAACATTTTCGACTCTGATCAACAATCCATGAAACAACTTGTCGCGGGACCCGGTGTGACATTTACGGATAGTCTCGACCACGTTGTTATATCAAGCGATGAACGTATAATACCTTCCGCTTCGGGTGTGCAACTACTCACCGGTAAGAATTTGAAAAGTTTATGTGCTGGTTTGGGTGTGATTCTGACGGAAAAGGGTGACACCGTAGAAATTTCACAAAAAAGTCCCGTGAGTGGATATGGAATAACCGTTTCTAGAACACAGGAAGGTCAGTTCGTAATAACGAATAACAAAATTCTGAGGGATGTAAAAGCCGATGGTGTTTCTTTGTTGAACTCAGACAAATACTTCCTGAAAAGATTCGTTTTTGAAAATTTAGATACTGAGGAGTCTGACACCCACGTCAAAATCACAGGTCGAGTAATCGAAACACATAAAGTCATCGATGGTGTGTCATTAATTTCAGATAACAAAGTGAAATATTTGAAACAGGGTAGGAACATTAAACTAGTTGAAAGGGGAAATAGCGTTATAATAGAAGGAATAAAAAACGATACTCTTGCTGATTTTTCGTCAATATGTGCAAGTACGACACTACAAATATATCAAGATAAAGGTAAACTTCATTTTGAAGCACCGGTTCTTGAAACAATTAAATCATGTGGGGATGGAATTGAACTTTTTAAATCAAATAAAGTTAAGAGTATCAAAGGTAAAAATGGAATTCGATGTATCGATAAAGGTGAGTATGTTGAAATCACATCGGACGTTTGCTATAAAAATAGTATAAGTACAGTTGGTTCTCTTATAACTGGTCAAAAAGTCAAAGCATTAGTCGGCGTAGACGGTTTTAAAGTGACGTCGACACCAGACACATTACTCCTGTCGTTTCCCGTAGTTTGTGAAGGGAAGTTTTTTCCGATTGGCAAAAAGAAAGACGACGCTTTGCATATACGTTCAATTCGGTGTTCTGGTGGCACTAAAATTTCCGAATCCGATAACGTCCTTGAAATATCAAGTGAAGTCGTAAGGTCGGCTCAGAAACCCGAAAACGGTTTATGTATGCTTACCAATGCACGTGAAGTCAAGTGTCTCTTACCCGGTAATGGAATTACAATCGTCGATAAAGGAACATTCGCGGAAATAAAACTCGATCATTTGTTGGATAACTTTAATATGATCGGTTCGAATATATACGAAAAAAAAATGAAAAAGTTTAAGTCCATTCGAACTATAAGCAAAAATCTGAGTGTTTATGCTGATCATAACAGTGTGGTGATCGATGACAATTTCAACTTGAAATCGTGCCCTGGTGTCGGTGGGTCAGTGGTTTATTCCGATGACACTTTAAAACGTATTGAAGTTGACGAAGGATTGGAGATAATCGACAAAGGAGATTCTCTGTTCATAAGTTCAAAGAAAATTTTGGATCGTCTAAAGGTAATTGAAGAAAAACTTTGCGTTTAATTTTTTTTCGAATGAAATGTAAATGCATAGTGAACCAGTTCAAGGAATCGGTACACAGCTTTCCGAAGCTGTTTCGGTCGGGGCTACACATGCTCAAAAATTGATCGAGAGTCTCTCCGAACACGGTATGATGTTATCCGGGAAAGCTAAAGAGATACCAGTAAGTTATGTCGAAGAGTTTCAACAAGATCCATATATTATCGCATTGCATCTACCTCTACCAAATGCTGTCTTCGAAACCGAAACATTCGGTGGCTTTCACTCGATCGACATTGAAAACTTGGTACAGAAAGCTAAATCCGGCTGGAGTATTACAAAACTAGATACGATAAACTACGAAGTCGAGCCGCACGCCATATCAAGTAGTCATTACAGAGGTCACATGCGGGTTCTTTACAAAGTTCCCCAGAACCGTGCTCCCACAAAAAAAACCGATAGTTACTTGGATTCCACAAACACAACTGTCCATTGGCGGAGTGGTACATTCGGAACAATCGAAGGTACAAGTGCATTGAAATTTCAAAGGAGATTTTTGAGCAGGAATATACTTTGGAATACGCTCACTGTCGATATTCGAGTCGAAAACCCAAGACACCCCCTAAAAAAAAACAATTTTGTGTGTCTGTATAAGCCAGCGTGTTCTACTACAGCATTCAAAACTCTTTCGTGTTCATTGGCATGTGGCTTTATTACAGACATAAGAAGTACACCGGATTACCAAGAAATAATTTTCAGTCCGTTGGAAGGCAAACGAACATACGAGGAATTGCAGAGATTTTTAGTATCGAACTCAAAAATAAAAATTTTTAAGATGGAGCAAGTTTCCACGGTTCGGCCTTATATACTCGAAAGCGGTAAGATGTTTTACGACCAATCACTTGGCGGTACAGTCAATCAGCAAACAGACAACTTTGTCGAATTCACAGGTCAGCAGATAGAGAATATTCAAAGGAGTATAGAAAACGGAATAATCGAAAGAAACATAATGAAACCGGCAAGGCGGACGGCGGGGACGATACTTCTTTTGTTTTTTTTAATGACGATAGGTGCAACTGTTAGTGCTAACATTATCACTCACAAACTAACTGCCAATAGACAAAAAAAAGCAAAACAGGCGAGAAAGGAACTACTGTCGTAGACTAACGAAAGGTGTAAAAAAAAAACTCACATATTTGAAATGGTCAAGAAAATATCCGTACCACTTGGTCCGATGTTGAACACAATCTTAAAGAGTATGCCGCTTGCTGAACTACCAAGGAAAATGATGTCAAAAAATGTTTCATCTGATTATATTGACGTAGAAGAAAGAGAACTTCTTTTTTTAATGATATTTCTTGCACTGTTCGCTGTGTTTTGGGCTTTTATGCAGATATACGTTCTTAAACTTATCTTTACTTACGTAATTAAGTTCACAGATAGACACGGTAATTTACACCCATGGAGGAAGGGTATACTTGTTTGGTTGGTGCTTTTTTTCCTTTCTCTCGGAGTTTGGTAGTTTTATGTTTCATATAGTCTGAGAAGATCCTTCGCTGACCATCTAGAGTTAATATCCCATATCAACATTTGCTGTAGAAGATGATTGATTGCCATTGATGTTTTCCGGTCGAATTCATACCTTTCTTGTAGTATTCTATCGATGCTCATAGGTTTTAAATCATGTGCATATATGTATTTATGGTCACGGTTAAAAAATTTCCTCTTTTCTTTGCATTCATCCACGAATGATCTCGGTGGAATTCCAATCGTTTCTATAAAATTTGTAATATAATCTTCATCTTGTTCCCCGGAAAAAAGGTAATCACCAGTGATACATTCAAAAATTATACAAGCGACCGACCATATGTCGATTTTACAATCCCACTTTCTATGATGCATGAAAATTTCTGGTGATCTATAGTGGCTCGTCTGTATATAAGAAACCTCTCTGTCACCTTCGATACAAGCCGTACCTAGATCACAGATTGAGAATTCAATTTCTTCATTTTTTTTTACTAATATATTTTCTGGTTTTAGGTCTGCATGAATAATTGAATTGTGATGTAGAAAGGCGACACCTTTCAATATCTCGTGAGATATTTTACTTGTTAAATCAAGAGATATCATCTCTTTGTCGAACGATTCCATGAAAGTACACAAATCACAATCGACTATTGGAAAAACCATACAGAAATGTTTCCCATTTGGGCCGTTATGGAAAAAGGATGAATGCATCATGCATATATTTGTTTTTCCTTCACCGGATTCTTTCTTCAGCATTTCGTGTATGAATATCTCTTCTCTTGCGGATGTACGATAGTGCTTCGCGGATTTCTGTATTTTCATGGCATATTCATCTCTGTTTTCATCCGTTTTATTCACATTCTGCACTCTCCAGACGGTGCTGAAATGCCCTCTTCCGAGCTTGTTGATGATCTTCCACGACACGTGTTTATTTTCCTTTAACATTTGATTTTCCTTGGCTTCGAAATAGCCACCTTTGCGGTACATGCGAATTTCGTCGTCAGAATCTTCTGCGTGACCATCGCTGCTACTTTCTACGACGTCGCTGTCATCGGATTTTTCTTCGTTTTCAATTTTTTTTCTGCGCTCATGTATCAATTCAACTAGAGACATTTTTTCATAGAAGAGAAAAATTAATAAATTTTTTTTTTACAAATCTGCGACTTATACCACCAAGTGTATCTCTTTTGTCTGCCTCTACGTAACCAATTTCCTCTAAAGCAAATTCCTTAGAACTTTCATTTTCAGGTCCCATGCACCCTTGAAACCCGTGCACGCCATCCAGACAATGTTCTTTTACGTCAAGGTTTTGTTGAGCTGATGATACGATGCATTGGTAGCATTCATTAGTTGGGTCAATAGTAACATGCGTTCCCGAATCTTGGCCTGATGCAGCTGTGGTGTCGTCAGTTGTATCATCGCCAGTGGTTACGCCGGATTGCTCCCCGGATTCTCCGCCACCAGCGCCGGCGTCACCATCGGCTGTATCTGCTGCATCATTCGTGAGTGCGATAGTGATTTCATCGATTCTCCGTTGTATAAAGATGTCTGCATCATCTATACCTCTGCATTCTTGTATATCTTTCCCCTTGGACACCGTTAAAACAGAAAAGTCCATTGTTTCAATTTTTTCAGTGCAGGTTTCGACTGATACAAAATCATTACTGCAATATGACTCTAAACGCTTCTCGATGATAGTATCAATATCCTCTTCGCCGCATATACCACTTAAATGTTCATTGTTGTCGATCATGTTCAACTCATCACATGAATACGAATTTATATGTTCTTCACATGGCGTCATTCTATTTTCTTCTCCACCAGTGTTTGTTAGTACTGGTTCACTATTGCCTGTGAGCAAAGAAAAATCCGAATCGTTTATGAATTTCTCAAGCACAAGATAGAGCTGATACAATACATATATACCCACAATCAAAATTACAAACTGTATCATTTAAGTTTACTTAGAAAAAAAAACAACCGTAATGGTTGCAAAAAATATCTGATTAATACTAAATGCAGAATACTCGTTTTGGTAAAAAAAACAAGATTGCATATAACGTTATCGTGGAAAAGCAAAATTTAGTACTAGAGATTGTATGTTTTTACGATAATCCACCTACAGATACTTACACTTATGTTGTACAAATCGGAGAAAGTATACCGGAGATAAAGGGTTCTAAAACTATAGAAGATGACAAGTTCAATAGAATTTTCGTACGTGTACCACTCACTGAGGTGGAAAAGAAGTGTGGTAAAGATTGCAAACTAATAGTAACCATAACTAACATGAAAGATGGCGAAGAACTATCCCAGGTTATAGGGGAAAGCACGATAGACATTAGTTCATTACTGAACATTGTCAAAAAGCATTTCCAGGGGAAGGCACAGAGCTTAGAGGAAATTGAAAAATATATACAGCTCGTGTATAAAAAAGTTTTACAGTCCCTTAACGACGAAGAAAACATGAGGATCGCAAAGAGTAGACTCGAAGAGTTGTTTGAAATCGAAGAAAACATCAAAAATGAGTTGTTGGGCCAGACGTTTGTAGAGAAACTTCTTGGTGATACAAGGACACACAAGCATCTGAAAGTATCAGCCGATAGACAACGCCATGTGTTTCAGGTACATGGTGATTACATACCATTGCAGCAAGTTCACAAATTTTGTGGCTCTTCGAATTTTTTTTCTAACGTCTAATAAAGATGTTCAACGATATAGTAACTCCGTTCAAAGTTTCCACGCGCAGAACTGTATTAGAATATTACAATTTTGAACAACCAGCAGCTACTTTTCAAATATTCGAAAGATCTTCTTTCTTGATGCATACTGATAACGACATCGGGAAATTTGCTATACCTTCAAAAACTAACACGCAGCCAGATGCAAAGCCCGGTGCGCCTATAGTTCTTGACATTGATCAGCAGAAAACTGCAAAGATACATCTGGAAAGTGAAAAAAAGAAGGTTGGTGAAGATTGTATATATAGAAGTCTCCTTACGAAACAAGGTTTTTTTGGTAGTGGTCCGGGACCATATTTCCGGTACCAACCGGTGTATGCAGATGATATAACAAACAACATACTTCGGGATTCAAGTTATATCAACGCCGAAACGTATCTCAGACTTGTATTTGATATAGAAAAAAATTACAATATGAAAGATGTACTAATTGCAGCAGCGACGTTGACATATGGCGTAAACCCTGGAGCCAACAACCCTTTGGAAGTACGCAGAGCGTTCGTATTTTTACAGTCATATCGACAATTAAAATTTAGGTTTAAGCCTAAACACGACGATGCAGAATTAGTACGCGATGGTTTTTTCTACGAGACAAATGCACAGTACGAAAAATATATAGTATACAGCAACGACGACGACTACATAAACAAGCACACCTTTCGTTCGGGAGTACGCACGCAAGATAACAATTTTGTTGTACAAGGCATGGAAAAAATAATAAAAAAGGAATCAGGATACCCTAATGATCACGTTGTAGGTGCATTATCCCGAACGATACCGACTGAAACTTACCAAGGAGAAAAAGGCGCCTATTACCTTTACGAATACTTTTCTGAAGTGGATGATGCAACTCAACTGCGTCCGATTAAAAAGGAACGAACGGACATCCGCACCATCCAAGCTAAAAAAGAAAGTGAGGCTGATGATCACGGAGTACCGACTGACGACCCTTTATATAATAAAAAGAATTACAAAGGACAACAAAAGCTACTTAAGGTTGTCATAAAAGGGGACAGTCAATTGAATGACGGTAAAAAGAATATGACAGTTTCCCATAAGGAAATGGTTAATGATTTGAGACTAGAAGAAAAGCTCCGTTTGCGAGGTCGACCTGATCCAAATGTGTCCCTACCATACCAACGTAAAGTCGGTGCATACAACGAAACGACCAAGTCTTCCCAAATAAAACTCGACAAAACAGAATTGTCTCAACTAGGTCCCTTTATCGGTTTTCTATACACGACGGGTCAATATGATAACATGACGTATAGATCTTACGCTAACATGCGGTTGAGTGACTACGGGACAAATGCGGGAGCGCAGGATATACATAATTTTGATCCCGATTCGATTGCAAATAATGTTGTTGATATATATAAATCGGACAAAGAATACCTTAAATATTTAACACTCAGGGAATTATATTTAATGGGAAAAAATAGACGTACAGGTCCAACTAAAGAGTCTAATATATTCAAAGAAGATAAAGTAGTTGAAAAATTTAAACGAATGGAAATAGATGCGACAGTGCGCGCGGAAGACAAGACTGATCGATACTTTTATACTAAGTATAACGATACGTCTAACAAAGGTATCTTGGGTGAACTGAAACCACAAAAGGGTGAAGACTATTCAAAACATGAGATATACTCAAAATACATAGGTAAAAGTTTATATGATATAATTTACATAGATCCTAAAACCAACTTACACAGGGACAGTGCTCTTGTACCAAGAGTAATTGAAGAAATAGCCACTCTACTCGATAGCGTTCCTCTAACACAATGTTATAGCACTGATCACTTGAGAAGTTCGATAAAACATGGTATATATGGTGAAATAATGGAATTTATATATAGTCGTGATCTTTCCGCGTTCGAGGGATCTGATAAATACACATCTCCCCTTTACGACAAAAATACATATTCATTATACTCTACTGACCACAAAGCCCTACTTCTTGAACTTTATAAAATTAGGAACTGGGCTGACACTGCTCGGTTCGATCCAACGGACTTCCACAGGAAACCAGGTGCCGAACATTATGTTTCCAAAAAACAGATCCACCAGAGAATTAGAAACGAAGATTTGTATGATTATTACGACGTGGATGTCAACGACAAAAACAAATATCATCTAGTACTCGATGATGACGACCTACATCCTGACGGTTTCGCGGGAACTTCTGAAAGAAACCAAGAATTCCGTAAAAAAAACGAACGTCTGGAAATCCGTTCAGAAAAATATGCTGTCTTGGAACTTTTGCAAAGTCTAACTTTTCAGGTACTTATGTATACAGACCCAAACGACAATGAGAAATATCCATATACACCATTTTGTTATTGGGCATTCAATAATAATCCGTTACAATCATATGAATTTACTCCAGAGCTCGCGATCGTCAAATCGAGTGGTAATACAACTGGTGTAACAGATCAAGGGGATGCTTTTTTCGACGCGGTGAATCCAACTAATAAATTAGGTGTACCAGGTGTACTACTCGGAGAACAGGGATTCGATGCACTAGAAAATGAGATGCGGAGGTATAATGAAAATAGAAGCCAACAAAGGCAAAATATCGTTAATATGATGAGTGTTACCGACGTACATACTCAGTCACAAGTTGGTGTTCAAAACTTCCACGATTTTGGTGACCTCTGCTACAATTTAGTTTTTTATTGGCTCCTGCAATACGTCCAAATACCTGGGGAAAAGCCAGACTTGAACCCTAAGTGGTACATGGCATATGATAATTGGTTTTTTAAACGATTCCTGGTAGCTAAAATAAAGGAGGGTCCAATTTTAGACGAAGAGGGGAAAAGTTACACTGCGGTTGTGAGAAACGACGCGATGTCGGATAAGATCTACAGAGAACAATATATAGACGTTAGAATTACATATAGCGCAATTAAAGAGAATGAAAAGGCGGCGATGTTTAGGTATCTTAATATCGAATTCTCTAGGAACACTTCCCTAGTCGGAGAAGTTGGTTCTCTGTTGAGTTTGAGATCCAAATTCGGAGATAAAGCCGATGATATTTTTGAGCTGGCTCAGAGAGAACTGGGTGCAAACGAAACTATCATCCTGACGCCACATATTGAGTTCAAAAAAATTGAAACGACACACGCGGAATTTACACTTCATCTTAACAAATACCCACTATGGGTAATACATCCAGTTGGAATAGAAAATGTAGATAATCCAGCGTACAGGGATGTCCCTAACAGTGGTGGTTTTTTTGTATCAGAGGCAATGGCTTACTCTGGGTTATATAATCAGAAATTGAATGAAAACTGGGTTGCGACAAGGATACCTTTGGGCATCATCCCATGGAAAAAATACACATTCATTAACCAGCCCACCGATCAATTCGGAACTGTCAATAACCCCTGGCCATTTGATGGTAGAGAAATGAAAAAAATTGGCTATGAGCGAACAGTAAATCCTGTAATAAGTAATCCTGATTCCTTCGAACGTGCTACTTTAGCCCCGTTTTATGGACCAGACATAGGTAAATTAAAAAATGTGATTATGGAAGACGTCGAAGCCGATTTCACGTATGATCATACTAACAAGACAGAGGTGAAGAAAACAGTCCCTCACTTTTTAACCAGTTCTAGTGATGGTAAGTCTAGAGGTTTAATTTTCCGCAATCTACGCACTTTAGCCGATATTGTCAAAATGAAAGATGCAATTATGTATGTTTTCAGGCAGGATTCCAAACACGCTGGGAGTGGTTCAATTTATTATGCGATGAAACAACAAAAAGGTATTTATAAAAATGATATAAACAAATTATTCGAAGAGCCTTTCACAATATACTCAGTGGAAGCTTCAATAAGAGACAAACCGATACATGGTGATAAAAAATATGATTATATCGATGAAGAGGGTGAGAACTTTAAGAATACCGTGACAAATGCAAAAAATAAACTCGCGTACTGGGGCAACGATAGAGGTGATAGTTATTCGGGTACCGTTAAGCTTGGTATGACCGACAGAAAACTACCACCCCGATTTGCAGGTACAGATGATTACATGGAGATTAGAACATTACATGGATACAAAGACAGATTTGTTCGCTTCGGTGAGACAGACTTACAGCGAAACATACATGGTGTGATAAAAAAGGATTATAGGCATGATTCAATAAGAAGGAGCAAGGGTGTAAATGGACCACACGTGGTTCCTCATTTGTACACGAGTGCTTCTGGTTTTTACATAGACCGAGTAAGAACCGCTTATCTGGACTTTAAAAACAGCTTGAAAGAGAATATATACGACTATAATATATTTAATGACGCCGTGCTTACTAAAATAATGAAAGATTACACCAAAGTTAAAAGTGAAAAGAGATTAGAAAAGGCAGCCGAAATCGACAATAAGTATAAATTCAGAGAAAGATTTTACCAATACACCCGTGACCAAATAAAGATTGATGGGGATCCAGGTTCGGGTAATTTTAGAGAGACTGATAAGAATCTATATTTTATATACTTATTTGAAAATCATGTATTTAAAAAATTAGACAATGAATCCGGTGGTCTGAAAGCGGAGAGGGAAAAGAATTACCAAAAATATGATAAAGACTTCCCTCAACAAAATCTCGACCGTAAAACAAAAATATTGGTTGAAAAATTAAGAAATTCGCCACCTGGTACTAAACAAAAATCTGACCTTTTCATCCAAGTTGAAGAAAACAAAAAAGAAATCCATAAACGAAGATTCAACATTTTCAAGGATGAAATGCTTTCTGGTAATGAACGGAGACTAGTTGAAGTACTAGAAGGTTACGGCTTAAATTTTGACGAGTTGAGGCCAATCGAGAAAGAAGAAAGTATAAAGGGTGCAATTCAAAAACTTATAGATACCTCCAATCCACTTAGGTCCCTTTGGGACACTTTTCTTTTAACATTTAGACTAAAAGAACCCGAAATAGAAGTATTTTACGAAAAGAAACCAGATTCCGTCTCGGAAATGGATAGGGAAAACTACATCAAATCTATGGTGGACTCCGTTAAACCAGTGGACACCACTGCGATTAAAAACAAAATGAATGCAAAGCTGACTTCATTGTCAGCCTTTTCTACTTCTACCCTTCCATTCCCCCAAGATTGGAAAAACCCAACGGAGGCTAATGCTACATTAGACGAATTTCTATTCGAAAACAAGACACTAGATGACATTCAACAATTGGATCCTAAAGCTGCTAAACACATACTTTCTAAATATAAGCCGATTCAAGGTGTACACCCAACTGAACAAGCATTTATGAGAAATGCAAGTCCAGATGGAACTACCGGCTGGGGGTTCGCTAAGACAGAGACAACTAATAAGGAACCAAATGTTCAACCGGCTTTCGGTATGATGTCCTCACCGCCACCGCCACCAGTTGAAGCTAAAGATGTAGTACAAACACAGCCACAACCGACGGATACATCAAAGATGAATATGCTCGATAATCTTATGTCGGATCCCAGGGCAATGGCAGCAGGTGTACTGGTAGTTTTGCTCATGCTAAACCTCGACGACGATTAGCATATTGAAAAAAAATGTCAGTTCTTATAAATGTCTAAAGGTATGATTAGACCAAAGAATAAACCCGAACCCCGGAGATGTATATATTGCAACACGAAGATTTCTAGTTATAATGACTGTGACGACTGTTTTTCGATTAGAGGTATGATGTCAAAGAATAACTATATAAACCAAGCATCTAGAATAACGCTATATGGCCATAAAGGAAATAAATACCTTCAGTTTAAACGTCCATCTGGACACAAAAATTGTAGGAATAGATTATGTACTAGCAGAGGCAGAGTTTCTGATTTCCTTACTTCTAGGGATAGACACGGCGGGAATCTAACTACTGAAAAGTTCAACCAACTAAAAAAAAAACCATGTTATTACTGTGGGTATAGATCAATGGGTGTGGATAGAGTTGACAGTGAAAGGGGATACGATGAAGACAATGTTGTACCATGTTGTTCGCTGTGTAATTACATGAAAAATGATTACGATATTAATTTTTTCTTGCGTAAAATGGCAAGTGTTTACCGTATCAATAATTAAATCATTTATTTCCCTGCGCGAAAATCTTCAGGTATTATCCATGGGCCAATCATCGCACATGTCCCCTTACATTTCCATCCACCTTCTACGGCGTCAAGGCACTTCTTTCTTTTATTAATATCGCTACAGAATTCCGGTGTTTCATCATCATAATGTGTAATAGGTTTACAGCCATCATCCTTATACTCAGTTTCGAGTTTAAATACTTCTGTTTTATTTTTAATTATATTAAATTTAGGACAGCTTTGTTTATTCAGGTCTGAAATAATACCGTATTTATTATTGACGTCGTTGAATTCTTCCAATAACGCTAGTGCTTTAGTGTATGTTGGGATGTATTTACCGTTGACATTGGAATACTGTGCAGGCATCTTAACTTTTCCATTTCCTTTGTCTTTGTTCATCGTTCTGTATACTGTTTGTACCACGCGTACATCAGGGACCCTTTCATCATTTTTATTATTAATTATACGCTGAAAATAATCTTTCATGTCGACCGGTTTGTCCTTACCATTATCGAATCCCTTTTTTATACCACGGTACATCACAAGTCGGTATAGACCATACATAATAAACATGATAATGAATATCGCTAAACACCACAAGGGAAAGTTTTCAAATTTAAAATAAACTTCGAAAACCCGTCTCCCATCTGTCTGGTAAAGTAAGAAATTATACATCCTCTCTCGGAACGCTGTGAAACATAATACGATTGACACGAACAATTGACAAACGGCGAAAATCATATGTTTTCCCAATTTTCTCTTCGTACGGTCCTTTGAACCATCATTGTGGGTGTAGTACAGAATAGTTGTGATGACAATCATCACAACCTGTGCTATAATAAAAAACAAAACCATGTTTTTTCTCCCTGTCGATACTCGCTCTACATACTGCTGTTGAGTTTTCTTTAACTGACCTAATTGCACCATCATCTCAAATCCTTTGACATGTGTACCACCAAGCAATTTCTCTGACTCTTTACCTACTATGGAATTGTTCTCTTCGGCAATTACATCAGCAAATTCATTAAAACTTCTAGATAAATTAGAATTGTTGTTGATAAATGCTCCTGCCTTTTTAATATTTTCATTTACAATTTTCCCAGAATATACTCTTTGAAGGACAGTATTGATTTCCTCGGTGTTTCGAGAATCTAATTCATATTCGTCTGAAACTAATTTTCCCAACTCAATTTTCTCGGTTGTGGGGGCTTTCCCACCTGCTGATTTCTCTGCAATTGATGACACTAGTGACTGACTTTCTTCTATGGTCGGGGTCTTTTGTTTGTCTTGTTTTTTTATGCTTTCCAAATGCAATTTTCCCAACTCACTAATTTCAGCGCCACTATTGATCATCTCCAGGATTTCTTTTTTGGAGCCTGCTGGAAGTTTAATTAAATCAATTGCACCAATTATAGCAGCCATATCTTCAACATCAGTGACACCTTTTGAAGAAGACACTAAACCTTCCCCTTCCAACGAACCACCAGCTGCTTCTGCTGCCGGTGCTGCTGCTGGCCCTGCTGCTGCTGCTTCTGCTGGCCCTGCTGATGCCGCTGCTTCTGCTGGCCCTGCTGATGCCGCTGCTGGTGCTCCCGCTGCTGGTGCTCCC